>Ga0209357_1001051_pt1 | contig 11188 bp, 13 predicted proteins | sample LauGreFBDMM110SD_2_FD_187573 | JGI IMG/M metagenome (GOLD analysis project Ga0209357, IMG submission 187573) | Freshwater lake microbial communities from Lake Michigan, USA - Fa13.BD.MM110.SD (SPAdes) (version 3) | ecosystem: Environmental > Aquatic > Freshwater > Lake | place: Lake Michigan... | reverse complement strand
TAGTAGATGTATGAACAAATATGTTTATCAGATCCAGGGTGTATTAGAAGATTCCGATGGAAAACTTAAAGGTTTTCGTGTCATGGTCTGCACCCTAGACAACTTTGACTCTGCCGACGCGCCAATTGAAATATTGGACAAAGAGACGGTTAGGTACATTGAGTTTCGTTTAAAGGCCTGCGAGTACCTGGATATTAACCGGCTGCCCGTAGAAATCCAAAACAAAATTAGGGCGCCGTTAGGGCGTTGGTTGGACCAGTGGGTCCTAGATAATTTTTATGGCGATACTAGCAAATCAAAAGGTCTTAACTTTAGACTACTGGAAACCAGCAAACAAAATCCAGCCGGGTGACTACCTGTTTGACCAGAATGGTAAACCGGTAAAGGTAAAGTTGGTACAGGAATACTTCTCAGATAGTTGTTACGAAGTCATGTTAAATGACTATCTGACAATCTCTGGTGACAAGCGCCTAGAATTTTTAGTGGAAAACTTTAAATACAGGGACAGGGTTATAGAGTACAAGGGTTACCATCCGTTTAGGCGGCCACTAAAGCCGATGAATGTGGAGACGTTGCTAGATGGTAACTTAAAAGACAGGACAAATTGTAAGATCTATTCAATCCCTACCACAAAACCCATTGAGCTACCCCACCAAACCCTACCCGTGCCACCGTTTGTCTTTGGTTTTTGGTTTGTAAACCGCAAACCTAGCAAATTTTTTACGACAACCCCGTCGACACAGGAAGAAGTAGAGCAACAGCTTAAAGATTTTGGGTACAAAATCAAGATCCGCAAGACAATACACAACGGCTGGCGGCAGTTTACCATATCTCCGACCATAGAGTCACAGTTGGCCCCCGGTATCCCAACCAAAATACCGGCAAACTACCTGCTGGCGGACAAAGAACAACGAATTGAGCTGCTGCGCGGCATAATATTTGCAAAACCGCGCCAATACCTACCCAGTAAAGACCGGTTTAGGTTCTCTACCACACATTACGGCACGGCGCTGTCCATTCAGGGCCTTGTTGAATCGCTGGGTGGCAAGACTAGCCTTACATTTACAGAAAAAAATAGTACCTACACGTTAATTTTTAGAACCCGGTTAAAACTGGTACCTAATCAGGTATCTAAACCGATAAAAATACACCAGGCGCGCAGGTATATCGAAAAAATTACAAAGATCCAGCCACAAACCTGTGTTCACATTGAAACAGAAGGGCCGGATAACAGCTATCTCGTAGGAGAGGGTTTTATTTCATGTCGTTAACACCAAAACAGGAACTTGAATTAAAGAAGTTCGCACAAGCACGCACGCACTGGCCCAAAGACCAGCTTGCGGCCGCCGTTTGGCAGGTCAAGTGGCACCTGCAGGCGTTACCACACCAACGGGAGCCAGATGATGGTGAGTACGACACGTTTCTTATGCTTGCCGGTCGTGGATCGGGTAAGACGCACACTGCTAGCCACTGGATTGGCATTCGGGCTTGGACTTATGACAACACCCGTTGGCTCGTCACCGCTCCAACATCAAACGATATACGTGCAACTTGTTTTGAGGGAGACTCCGGACTTATTAACATTATTCCCCCTGCACTCATTCGAGACTACAACAAATCTTTGTTTGAAATCACCCTTACAAATGGATCTCTTATACAGGGCATCCCCGCCTCTGAGCCCGAGCGTTACCGAGGTAAGCAATACCATGGGGCCTGGTTTGACGAGCTGTGTGCATTTGACTACATTGACGACGCCTACGACGGCGTACAGTTTACCCTCCGTCTTAAGGACCCACGCATCCCTCGGGTCCAGCAGATTATTACCACTACACCAAAACCAAAAGAATTAATTGTAGACTTAAACGAAGGCAAAGTAGGCGGGGACGTATATGTGTCCAACGCCTCGTCTTATGACAACAGAGCCAACCTCTCAGAAACATTCTTCAAACAGCTTGAGACTTACGATGGCACTGACATTGGCCGCCAAGAGATCTATGGCGAAATCCTTGACCCGGAGCAGTCCGGCATTATCAAGCGCAAACAGTTTAAGCTCTGGCCAGCCAACAAGCCGACTCCAACACTGGAGTATGTCATTGCTTCGTATGATCCGGCGACTTCTGAGAAGACAATGAACGACCCAACCGCCTGCACCATTTGGGGCGTGTTTGAACAGCAAGACGCCGGCACGGCAATTATACTACTAGACGCTTGGGATGAGCATCTGTCATACCCCGAGCTACGCAGGAAAGTAATCAACGACTTTAAAGAGGTTGTCTACGGAGCAGATAACGATTTTGGCAAAGGCCGAAAGGCGGACCTGATACTGATGGAAGATAAGTCCGCCGGTATCTCGCTGATCCAAGAACTCCAAGGCGCCGGGGTACCGGTACGCGGATACAACCCCGGACGTGCCGATAAGGTGCAACGATTAAACATTGTCTCTCCACTGGTAGCTAAAGGAAAAGTTTGGATACCAGAGGAACCCCAACGAAAAGGAGAATATGCAGACTGGGCAAAACGTTTTCTTCGTCAGGTGTGTTCATTTCCAGAGGCTGGCGGACACGATGACTACGTCGACTCCCTCTCGCAAGCGTTGCGCGTTTTACGTGATTCTGGATGGATCCAACTCGACCCGCTACCAGCTCGAGACTATAGTTACGTGGACGACGACCTCAGCAAGCGATTTGTGAACCCGTACGCCCAGTAGGGCGGATCTCCTAGTATTTGTGCATTAGTATAAATAGGAATAACTACCCGCTCAAAATGAACTTTCTAAAGACCCCCCAACAAAAACTAATGGAAGAGGCCGGCATGACTCCCGCCTCTCCTGGTATGTTAAAGACCCCACAGCAGGCAATGTTGGAAGAGTCTGGCATACAGCCCAAGTTTTTTGCAGGCGGCGGCAGCACAGATCAAATAAGCCCGGAAATGTTGCGAGCTTTAATGCAAGCCTACGACTACGCACCAAATAAACTACAACAAGATGAGCCAACGTTTCAAGCACAACCCCGGACAGCGACAACCTTTATGCGCGACAAAATAGCAAGTCTGATTGGTGATAAACCAGCCGACAGATTATTTGGGACTGGCTCTGAAGGTCAACAAATAGAATATTTACCACTTCAAATTTTAAATCCGTTTTCGGCGGCGGGGACTATTATTGACGCAGGACCAGAAATGTACCGTCAGTACGGGCAAGGAGAGACTGGTGGCGCGGCCTTAACTGGCGGAATTGCCGGGCTAAGCGCCCTCCCTTTTGCAAAGCCAATCAAAAAAGCAGTAAGCGCAATTTCAAAAAAGATTAAAAAATAATGGCAAACCCAACACTACCAATTCAGTCTGGCGCTAATTTGCCTGGCCTTGAAACCGAGCAAAACATACAAGAGGCCATGGCACAAGACGCCGAGATGGACTACTATGAAGAAACACTTGGGCTAGAACCCGGCGACGTTGAAGAAGAAGTCATTGAGTTAGAAGACGGTTCCGTTGTTGTCAACTATAAAGAAAAACAAAGCCCAAGAAAAAATCCACAGTTCTACGAGAACTTGGCTGAGGTGTTTGATGAGAGTACATTACAATCTCTGGCAACGGAGTATTTAGATTTAATTGACGCTGACAAAGAGTCGCGTTCACAACGAGACAAACAGTATGAAGAAGGATTGCGTAGAACTGGGCTTGGAAAAGATGCACCTGGAGGGGCGACGTTTGACGGTGCTTCCAAAGTGGTTCACCCGGTTATGGCAGAGGCCTGCGTTGACTTCGCTGCGTCAACGGCTAAAGAATTACTTCCACCCGATGGCTTAGTTAAGTCTAACATCAAGGGCGAAGCAGATCGAGTAAAAGAAGAGACGGCAGATCGTAAGGTTAACTTCCTTAACTGGCAGCTAACCGAGCAGGTGCCTGAGTACCGCGATGAAATGGAGCAACTGCTTACTCAGTTGCCGTTAGGTGGATCACAGTTCCTTAAGTGGCGCTGGGACGAAGAACAAAAACGTCCGATCTGTGAGTGGGTCGCGATTGATAACATATTGTTGCCATACTCGTCAACCAACTTCTACACATCGCAACGCGTCACTGAAGTACAAGACATTACTGAAGACACGTTCTTACAGCGTATTGACGCAGGTATCTACGTTGACATTGACAGCGTGTACTCTTCAGATGCACCGTTAAATGATCAGACAAGATCTGAAAAAGCAAACGATAAAATTGAGGGCAAAGACATACCCTCTAAAAACATTGACGGATTGCGTCGTGTTTACGAGATTACGTGCTTCATGCGTTTGGATGAAGACGATCAAACTGAAGGACAACGCGCTCCTTACATTTTAATGATTGATGAGACAACAAGCACAGTCTTGGGTCTGTATCGTAACTGGGAAGCAAATGATGAAAAGTTTGAAAAACTGGACTGGTATGTCGAGTTTAAATTTATCCCTTGGCGTGGCGCTTATGCTATTGGCCTTCCCCATCTTATTGGTGGTCTTAGCGCTGCTCTCACTGGTGCTCTACGTGCTCTCCTTGACGCGGCGCATATTAATAATTCCCAAACGCTACTTAAACTCAAAGGTGGACGAATTGGTGGGCAAAGCGATCGCATCGAGCCTACGCAAGTAGTTGAGATTGAGGGAGCACCTGGTGTTGACGACGTTCGCAAGATTGCGATGCCAATGCCGTTTAATCAACCATCCAGCGTATTGTTTAATTTACTTGGCTGGTTAACTGACGCAGCCAAAGGCGTAGTAACCACCGCAGAAGAAAAGATTGGCGAGGCAAACAACAACATGCCGGTTGGTACGGCCCAAGCTCTTATTGAGCAAGGCGCTAAAGTATTTTCCAGCATTCACGCACGTTTACACCGCAGCCAAGCTAAGTCACTGGCGATTATTTCTCGCATTAACCACTGGTATTTGGAGCAGATGGACAACCAGTCCGGCGAGGCAATTGAGGTTCGTGACTTCTCGTACAACAACGACGTACGCCCGGTATCTGACCCTAACATTTTCTCTGAGACACAGCGACTAGCTCAGAACCAGGCCATCCTTCAAATGGCGGCCTCAGCACCACCTGGAATGTTTGACGTTCGTGCGGCTTACCGCAGAGTGCTACTCCAGCTTAAAATCCCTAACATTGACGAGATATTACCAAACCCATTGGGGGCAAAAGAATCCAATCCCGCGCTAGAAAACGTCGCCATGACCATGGGACGACCAGCGGCGGCGTATCCAGACCAGGACCACATCAGTCACATTAAGATTCACCTTGAGTACGCGGCAAACCCAGCCTATGGCGCTAACCCAGTGATTGGACCAACGTTTGCGCCTAACGCACTTGAGCACATCAAGCAACACTTAACGCTGCACTACTTGCAATCCATGCGCGCGTACGTGGCCCAGGCATCTGGCGGCAAAGATGCGTTAGAGTTACACCAAGAGAAGCCACTAGACTTAGAATCTCAACAGGCGTTGGCTTTGGCCTCGCAAATGGTTGGGCAAGATTCAAAAATGACAATGCAACCATTTGTAGAACAAATACAACAACTAGCTCAAAAAGTACAACAAGCTAAAGAGGCACAGCTTCAACAGGCAGCCTCTGCCGATCCAACGGCTCAGGTTATTCTTAAGACCCAGATGGCTGAAACTCAGCGTAAACAGCAAGAGTCACAGCTTAAGATGCAGATGGAACAGGCCAAGTCGCAACAAGACTACGAGCTTAAACTTGCCGAGTTACAGCGCAAAGTCATGGAATTACAGAGCAAGTACGAAGTACAAACCGAACTGGATAACCAGAAAAACTCTACCAACGTGGCAATTAACAGCATGAATAACTCCTCGCGCGAGCGCGTGGCGGCAATGCAGGCACAGTTGCAAATAACAAACCAAGAAATGGCGCTCGCCCAAGAGCAAGCAAGACTTGGCATACAAGCAGTAAACGAAGCAGAAAAAGATATCCGTCAGCATGGTATCGAGATTGAAAAACAGCAATTTATATCAGACGCCGAGATAGCCAAACAGGCCGTCCAGGCAGCACTACAATCAAAACCCACCACAGGAGCATAACATGGCCGAAAATTTAAAAGGCTTTCGTCAAACGTACCAGGAAACCGGCCAAATATGTAGCGGCGGCGGCCCTGGCGAGAAAACCATCGACAAAGGCGCATCTGGCAGCCACCGGGGTAATAACTGGAAAAAAGGCGCAGCCCAAAACAAAATGGCTAAAGACTGCAAAGTCGGGCCAGATAAAAACCTTAAAGACATCAAAGGCGGCAATTTTTATTAATTTTAGGGCGGATTCCTTCATATACTTGCATTAGTAAAATTATGAAGGACTTTTTATCTGAAATTATCGGTCGTGTAAAGGCTGAGCAAAAATCACTAGCGGAATCCGTTACCGCGGGAACTAACGTAAATTCGTTTGAGGACTACCAGAGATTGGTTGGCCGACACGAGGGTTTTAAGATTACGTTGGATATTATTAACGAGATTTTAACGGAAGACGACGAAGACGAATCGTAAGATTCAAGAAAGGACTGCCGCATGGCATTTGATATATCACAAAAAGAAGACCCAGATCTTCGCTCAGAGCAAGAGTGTTTTCCTGAGATAGACCCTGGTGTTGAAGTGGCTGGAGACCGTGTATTAGTGCAGTTAAGACGGGAAAAAGCTAAAAGTAAGGGTGGAATCATTTTAGTTGATGAGACCCGACAGACGTTACGTTTCAATGAGACCGTTGCAAAAGTAGTCCAAGTTGGACCTTTGGCATATAAGTCGCCAGATACGCTTGAGCCTTGGATTGAAGGCCCCTGGTGTAAAGTTGGCGATCTAGTTCGTACGATTAAGTACGGAGGTGATCGGTTCGTTGTTAACCCGGATGATGAAGGCTCCCCCGTGGTGTTTATTACCATCCAGGCACGTGAAATCATTTCTCGCATCAAGTCGTTTGAACATGCGCAGAAAATGAAAGCGTTTGTAGACTAATTTTGAAAGAAAATTATGGCAGATAATGAAAAAGACGTTCCTATCAAGGAACAAAGTGATGGCTCCGTTTTAGCCAAACTGGATGAGCATGTTGATTACTTTCCAGACGAAGAAAAACAAAAAGATGATGCTGTCGAAGACAGTGATCAGGATGACGATGAGCCCGTAGAAGCTGCTGATGGTGGCGAGGTGGATTCTGATCCTGAAGAAACAAACGAAGACCGCGAAAAAATTCGCGAGGCACGTAGAGAAGAGCGCAGGTTAAAGAAAGAATTAAATAAACAGCGCGACGCAACGGCCCGTAATAAAATTAGTGCGCTTGAGCGACGTAACGCTGAACTGGCAGAACGTTTAGTTAAAGTAGAAAATGCTTCGGCGTCGTACCAGTTTGTGCAGATTGATAAGGCAATTGAAGACGAGGCAACTCGTGTAGAATACGCCAAAATGAAAATGCTGCAAGCGGCGCAAGAAAATGATGCGCCTGGACAAATGGAGTACTTAGAGCAATTGACCGACGCCAAACAGCGTCTGCAACAAGCTCAGTACTACAAAAAACAACAGCTCGAGCAAGCAAGAGCCCCAAAGCAAAATGTACCAAACGAGATTAGCACTGAAGTGCAAAGAAACGCAACTCAGTGGCTTAAGAAAAACTCCTGGTATGACCCGCAAGCTCGGGATACAGATAGTAGAATCGCCAAGGTAATTGATCAAGAACTCGCCCAAGACGGATGGGATCCAAGTGATTCTGAGTATTGGGAGGAGTTGGATAATCGTTTATCGTCACGTCTGCCACACCGTTACACAAGTAAAGGTGGACAGCAAACTCGTAGAGCGGGCCCAACGGCCTCTAGCCGAGTGGCAAACACAACCAGCGCAAGACCTGGAACAATCACGTTAAGTCCTCAGCGTGTCCAGGCTATTAAAGACGCTGGTGCGTGGGACGATGTTGAAAAACGAAACAAAATGATCCGCGCATACGCATCGTATGATCGCGCTAACAAAGGATAATTATCATGGCAAACACAAGAATAAAACGCGACTTAGAAGATCGTTTATTAGATCGAGTCGAGGAAACAAAAGAACGGATGGCAGCAGAAGATCCGGACTTAAAATCAAAGCGCGAACGTGCAGAGGCGTTCAGAGACAAATGGCAAAATAGCGCGTTGCCAGATATTCCAGGAGGAACAATCCCTGGATTCCATTTGTGCTGGTTATCCACTACAAATAATTATGACAGTATCGACAAACGTATGGCGTTGGGTTATGAGCCAGTGAAAGCCGGAGAATTAGGAAAAGGCTTTGAAGCACTAGGTAAAATGAGCTCGGGCAAGTTTGAAGGCTGTGTTAGTTGTAACGAGATGGTTCTCTTTAAGTTACCAGAAGAAATCTATCAAGAAGTGATGCGCATGCTGCACCTCGAGGATCCCCTTGAGCACCAGCGAAATATTACCGCAAACGTTCGTAGCACTGCTAAGGACGGCAAAGGTGGCAGATCAATTCTTGAAGGTGGCATTTTGGAAATGGAAAAAGAGGCCGCAAAAGCAAATAGTAATATTCGCTTCCAATAACATTCTTCAAAATATAACAAAGGAAAAATAATAAATGTCCACAACATTTAAACCCTTTGGTCTGAAGCCTGTATATCACCCAAGTGGTCTTGATCGTGCAGTTCCATTCGTTGGAACCAACACTTTTGTCACTGGGTCTACATACACGGCTCCCTACTCTTTGAACTCTGGTGAGTCATTTTTCCAGTATCAACCAGTTGGGATCACAGGTTCAGGTCAATTAGCAGTTGCAGCTACCCTTGCAGCAACAAGCCCGGTATACGGCGTATTTAACGGCGTAGAGTTTACTGACTCACAAGGTCGTCGCTCTGTAGCTAAATTTGCCTCTAAAGCCACATTAGACGCTTCAACTGAAATCTTATTCTGGATCTTTGCTGATCCGTCTTTAGTATATGAAGTTCAGTCTGCAGGCTCTGTAACCACAGCAGCTATCGGATCGCAGTACAACTTCTCAGCAACCGTCGGAAACACCCCAACAGGTGGCACTTCCATCGGTAATGGGGGCGCAGGCTTCTCCACAACCGCTATTGCTGCAACCGCAGTAACTGCCGGTCAACAAGGACAAGTTCGCGTAGTAGGTTTAGGCCGTGAAGTAGCATATCCAACAGGCGAGTTAAACGCTTGGGGCGATGCGAAAACGATTGTTCAAGTCCAGATCGCCAACAACACGTTTGTTGCACCTAAGGTCTCGGTTTCCTAATTAACGAAAGAAAGGTAATAAGCAATGGCAACTCCAATGCGTAGTACAGACTTTCGTGCGGTAGTCGAGCCGATTATCAACGAAGTCTTTGATGGTGTATATGAGCAGCGTGCTGACGAATGGAAAGGTTTTGTAGAACAAATCCAAGGCATCCCACGCAATTATCACGAAGAAGTAATGTTGTTCGGTATGAATGCCGCACCTGCGATGCCTGACGGAACTCCTGTCAGCTATGACCAAGGTGGTACTTTGTACATCACACGTTTCATCTATCAAATCTATGGCTTGGCATATGCCTTGACCAAAGTGTTGATGGAAGACGGTGATCACATCCGTATCGGCAGCACTTTCGCCAAGCATTTGGCTCAGTCTATGATTGAGACCAAAGAGACATTGTGCGCTAACTTATTAAACTTTGCATTCACAGCCGGCTATGTTGGCGGTGACGGTGTAACTTTAATAAACACAGCTCACCCTGTTGCTAACGGCTTAACTTACAGCAATCAGCTATCGACTGCCGCTAACTTGTCGCAGACTTCTGTTGAGCAGATCCTCATCCAGATCCGTTCTGCAATCGACAACAACGGTAAGCGTATTCGTCTGAAAGCTGAGCAGTTAGTTGTTCCTCCAGCACTCGAGTTCCAGGCAGAGGTAATCCTCAAGTCTGTTCTCCGTTCTGGTACAGCTGACAACGATCTCAACCCAATCAAGTCTACTGGTATGCTTCCAAAGGGTACACATGTTGTAACCCGTTTGAGCTCCAGCAAAGCATGGTGGGTACAGACCGATGCTGAGAATGGTCTCATGCTCGTAATGCGTCGTCCAATGGAGAAATCCATGGAAGGCGACTTCGAGACTGATTCTATGCGCTACAAAGCCACCGAGCGTTATGCGACCGGCTGGCATGATGCCCGCAACCTCTACGGTACCGCTGGCGTTTAACTAGCACCTCCGTAGTCCTAAAAGCCACCCCACAAGGGTGGCTTTTTTACTATTTGGGGCGCAATTGATCTAATATTTGCATTAGTAGTTATAGGAAGATTAATCCCATTCTGACCACCGAACTTCCCGGATGGACGACTTAGAGACAGCTAGGGATACCCACTAAGATAAGGAAACACAATGTCAAGCACATTTACAATACCCCTGCGTTTAAATACGCGTCAAACTACCAGCAACGACGGCACAATTTCTGCCGACACCACTGGCGCCACAATGATTTCACAACAGGTAGCTATTGTTGCTGCAGCAGCCGCAACCGAAGTAATTCCCGCAGGTTCTATTATTCATTCAATTGACGGCTACTTAAACGTAGTTGGCGCAGCCTCGCGCGCGGTCAGCTTAACCGTTAACGGTGTAACAACCTCCGTCGGTACACTGACAACTACCGCCCTAGGTAAAGTTGCTGTAGCCTTTACTGCATCTGCTGCCGTGGCTAACTTGTTGGCTAACGTTGGTGCATATGACTGCACAGTAACTTTAGCCGCTGAGGCTGCTTCTGCTGGCACATTGTCTATTCAGTACACAGGTCGCAATGCTAACGGCACAATTACTGCCTATGGTTCTGGCTATACCAACTCTTAATTAGGGACATAACATGCGTCCAGTTTACTTTACAATCTCTGGAGCAAGCGCGGCGTCGCCCGTTTGCCCAGTAAACAACTACATAGCGCCAACAAACTTGGCGTTGGGTGCAACTGTGACCGGAACCATCACCTACACCGTCCAATACACTTTTGATGATGTTTTTGCTAATAACTATGTTGCCGCATCGGGCAACTGGACTAATCATCCAACGTTAACCGCTCAAACTGCAACTAAAGACGCCAATATTGCCTACCCCGTTACCGGGGTTCGCATTATTAGCACGGCAGGCACTGGCTCCGTTACCCTCGCAATTATTGAAGCTGGTGGAGGAATAGGCTAATGATTACTACTAACAT
>Ga0209357_1001043_pt1 | contig 11237 bp, 7 predicted proteins | sample LauGreFBDMM110SD_2_FD_187573 | JGI IMG/M metagenome (GOLD analysis project Ga0209357, IMG submission 187573) | Freshwater lake microbial communities from Lake Michigan, USA - Fa13.BD.MM110.SD (SPAdes) (version 3) | ecosystem: Environmental > Aquatic > Freshwater > Lake | place: Lake Michigan, USA... | reverse complement strand
CTCACCAACCGGGGCCGAGCCCGGCCGGGCAGCGATCTATCTCCACGGAGTGCACGAGTCGTGGCTCCAGGAATCGGCTGGGCTTCGCGATGCGCTCGAGGCAGCCGGTCTGCCCGTGATCGCACCGCGGACCGGCCGCTCGTGGTGGCTCGACCGGATCATGCCGGCCTTCGACAGCAGCATCACGCCGGAGCGATTCATTCTGGAGCAGGTGCGGGCCGAGATCGTACAGCAGTTTGGCGTGCGGTCGCCCGGCATCGCCCTGATCGGCGAGGGGATGGGCGGCCAAGGGGCGCTGCGGATCTCATACCGCCATCCGACGGTCTTCCCGGTGGCTGCCGCGATCGCCCCGGCGATCGATTTCCATCTGGCGATGCGGGAATGCGACGACCGGGATGACGGCGAATACTACGACACGCTCTGGGAGACCTACGGCGACGTGGAACGTGCCCGGCAGGACACAGCGATCCTCCACGTGCATCCGCTCAACTGGCCGCGGCACCAATGGTTTGCGAGCGATCCCGCTGACGTCCACTGGCACGACGGCGCCGCCCGCCTGCAGAGCAAACTCCGCGCGCTCGGCATCCCGCACACGGCGGTGCTCGACTCGCGGGAGACATCCGCCTCCGACCTGGCCCCCGACATGATCCGTTTTGTCGTGGACGCTCTGAGCCAGGAATCCCGCCGGCTGGCATGAACAAACAATCGGGGACGGGAGCGATTTATTGCGCCGGCAGCCTTCGCACGCCGGGCGACAATCTCCTCCGATACTACCGCGCTCGTGAGCGAGCGCCTTCAGCCGGCACAGTACGGTTTCAAAACGTTTCGCGCAACCCGCAGGGCACGCTTGCGGCCCTCGATGCTCTTGCCGAACGTATCATCCTCGACCTCGATGCAGACCGGGCCGTCATAGCCGACCCGCATCACCTCGGCCATAAAGCGTCCCCAGTCGATCTCGCCGTAGCCCGGAATTCGAGGCTGGTGCCAGCGGGAAGGGAAGTCGAACCGGCCATACTGCTCGAGTCCCGCCCGATCAATTCGCACGTCCTTGGCGTGCATGTGGAAGAGTTTCCCGCGAAACGCCTCCAACACGCCGATGGGGTCCATGTCCTGCAGGACGAAATGAGACGGATCGTAGTTGAGACCGAACGCAGGCGAGTCGATGTCGGCGAATGCCCGCGACCAGATCGCCGGCGTCGTCATCAGGTTCTTGCCGCCGGGCCACTCGTCCCGCGTGAACAGCATCGGACAGTTCTCGATTCCGATCCGCACGCCGTGGCCCTCTGCAAACTTCACGAGCGGCTTCCAGACAGCGAGAAACCGCGGCCAGTTGTCATCGACCGTCTTCGTCCAGTCGCGGCCGACAAACCCGTTGACGGTGTTCAGGCCGAGGAGCGGTGCGGCCGCGATCAGCTTGCGAAAATGGGCGATCGCGGGTTCCGACACCGCCGGGTTTGGATCGAGCATATTGGGGTAGAAGCCGAGGCCGCTGATCGAGACGCGATGCCGCTCACAGGCGGCGCGGATGTCGTCGGCCTGCGTCTGCGTGAACGCGGTAACATCGACATGTGTCACGCCGGCGTATTTGCGGTCAGCAGCCCCGACGGGCCAGCACATTGCTTCGACCGTGGAAAACCCCTCGGCGGCCGCGAAGGCGAGGACCTCATCGAGTGACAGTTCGGCGAGGATCGCCGAAACGAATCCCAGTTCCATGGCGTGCAGTCCTCTCGGTGAGTGAAGCGATGATCGGTGGATCACGTGGGGAATGAGCGCGGAATTGTATCTCGGGAGCTCGAATCATCCGACGCCCGTACTACGTTCCCGGCAACGGACGGCTGACAGGCTTCGCGGCCGGAGCCGAGCCGAAGCCTGGTGCGCGAAGGCCGCCGGCTCCGGCTGCCCCGGCATTGAGCTGATCAAGGTCGAGGTAGCGGGCATCGTCGACGTCCACGCGATTGATCGCCCGCCAGTAGAGGATTTTTCCAGCCGAGGCACTCGACGTCGCCGCGCCCACCTTCGCCTGCCTGTAGAGCTGCGCATCGCTGCGGCCGTCTCCCTCGAAGACGAGCAGGTCCTTCGCCTCGCTCCAGGTGAGTCGGGCGCTCCGCGCCGTAAACGATTCCCCTTCCACGAGCACGTTGCCGCCAGCGGCCATTTCAATCGAACTGCGTTTCTGTCCCGGCGCCGGCGGCGCCTGGCCCACCCCCAGCACGTCGCTGGAGATCGTCACGACCCGCGGTGGCAGGCCTGCGGCAGCGCGCGGGTCGAGCGTGTCGCCCCACTTCGCGACCGGCCCCCAGATCGCCTCGACCCGTTGATGGAACTCCATCACGCGACGGTTGATGTTGCCCCGCATGCCCCGCTGGAAATCGACGCCCAGGTAGGTGAGTTCGTCGGACTTGGCTGCTGCGGCGTCGGGGGCCATTGGCGCGGGCGCCGCGCCGGGCGTCTGCGGCCCGGTCGGCAGCGACATTCCCGGTGGCTGTCCAAATCTCGTGCTTGCCAGCCGTCCGGGGCCTGTGCCTGTCACGTTCCCCGTGGTGCGGTCAATGACGAGATCCCGCACGAAAAGCTGCTCCACCGACTTGCCGCCATCCTGCGCGGCCGACTCGCTCTCGATCCGCACGCCGCTGCCGCACGCGATCCGCGCCACGTCGGGCCGCGCCGCCGGCTGCGGTTGGCCCGCGGAAAACTCAATCGGCCTGTTGAAGACAACATCGAGCGAGCCTGCCCGCACGGTCGTGCCGCCGCTGGTGGTGACCACGCGGTCGACGAAGCGGGCGGTGAGCCCGTCGAAGTCCATGCGTCCCTGCCAGTTCACATCGAGCGATCCAGGCGGTGCGACGGCCGCTGGTCCACCCACGATTGCGTTCGGCGGCGTTGCTTGAGCTGGCGACATGCCGCCGGTGAATCCAAACGACTCGAATCCGCCAGCGCCGGCAGCCACAGGCACTTTCAGCCGCCCGGCACCGTCCACCGTCAGCCGATTCCTACCCCGATCGAAGTCGACGAGCGGCCCCTGCAGATCGAGCCCCCGTCCGCGAACCTCCGCCGGCCGGCCCGACACGATCGCCCGCGCGTCGAACCGCGTCGGCCGCGTGAGCTGCATCTGGTCGCCACGAATCTCCATGCCGGCTTCGGCGGCCACCTCCCGCGGCGCGGTCGTGGTCTTTTCGCGCGGCTCCTCCACGACGTGCACCTGGCCCTCGAGCGACATCTCTTCAAGTTCACTTCTGTTGCCCGCCATGCTCACGAGGCCGCGAACGAGCGCCGCGGTCGCGACCATCCTGCCAGCACCTTGGTTTTTCTGCGCGTGTGGTTTGGGCGGCAGCGAACCGGCGGGACTCGCCCCCGCCGAGGCTGTTGCACCAACGGCGGGCTGCGGTGGCGGTGCACTTCCTAGGGGGGGCGCTATCGCCGGCTCCTGATTGCGAAACCAGACCTCCATGCGGTCGGTTCGCGCAGCCAACTGCTCCGCCTCCACCTCCACCATGCCACGGGCCAGCATTCGCGTCGGCCGCACACCCGAGAGATCCGGACCCGCGCCGCTCGCATCCACCGCCATGGCCGCCGACGGCCTGGCTGCCGATGCGGCTGGCTTGGCAAGTTCCAACCAGAGGTGCATCTCGGAGCCGCTGAGCCGGCCCTGCGTCTCGACCGCCACCTCCGCATCGCCGGCAATCGACGCCACATGCCCTTCTCCATCCGGACGCATCCGCAGCCATTTCTGCCAGCGGGCCTGCACCGGTGGCGAGCCTGCCGACTGTGTCCGCAGCCAGCCGGGCCCCACGGCCATGAGCGAGCCCGGCGCGGAGTCCGGCCCCGGTACATAGTCGATCGAGCGGGCCTCCATCTCCGTGCCTCGCGCAACCAGCGACACCGGCTCCTCGCCGTCAAGCAGGATCCGTCGTGTGGCGATCTCATAGCCCAGCCGGGCCGCGCGGGCCTCGAGCCCGGCGCCACTCGACCGGGCGACCACCGGCGTGCCCTTGGCCTGAATCTCGACCGGCTTCAGTTCCGATTTGCCACCGGACGTGGGCTGCTGGCGACCCAGCACGATCGCCAGCAGCTCACAGGCGAGTTGGTCGGTGGAACCTCCGGGCACCGTGCGGACCACCTCGACCTGATCCTCGCAGGTGATCACATTGGCCGATACATTCAGGCAGAGGCCACCGCGACAACTGACGAGCACGGGTGCCGCGTCGGCGGCCGAGTCCGCGGCCCCACCGGAAGCCGGCGGCTTCTGCCCCGGCAAGAGCCCGCCTTGCATGCCTTCCAGCCGCATCCGCACGTCGCGATCGAGCCGGATCGAGTCGATGCCGCCGATGCTCGGCCCCTGATTCGACGCACCCTGCCGCGGCAGCAGCCGCGCAAGCAGGGCACGACCGCTGCCGGTCGATCGTCCATACCGAAACTGGACCATCTCGGCGGTGCGGACCTCGAACTCCTCGAGTTCCACGTCACGCGTGACGATCTCAATGTCGTCGTCGCCGCCCGGCGCCGATGGCGTCCCGCGGATCGTCACCTGGCCGCGGAGGCTGCCACCGATGAGCCGCGCCAGCCGCCCCTGCCGCAGGTCGAGCGGTTCGTCGAACTCGAGCACGGCCCCCTGGGGTACCCGTAGCACGATCGTCCGCCCCTCGTTGCCATCGTCAGCCACGCGATTCCGGTCAGGCAGCACCACCAGCGTGCAGGGCACGAGATTCACTCGGCCGTCGGGCAACGCCTGATATTGCTTGAAGAGGAGCCGCATCTGCCGGCTCTCCAGCATGATCGGATCCTCGCGCTCCCACGAGCCGGCCGGAAAGATATCGCCCAGCGCTGCCAGTCGACGGTCGGCCCGAGCCCGGATCGCCGCCGCCTGCTCCGGCGACAGTTCGAGCGCCTCCTGCTCGTCGTGCACGCGCGGCTCCACCAACGGCACCACGGTAAGCCGGTGAAAGCCGGCCGCCGCGAGGACGATGAGAAACACCCGCAACGTGCGTCCGAGGCGATGTTCCATGAAATGGTCCGCTGGCGAGAGACGCCGCTAGGCCCTCCCAAGGTTCACGCCTGCGTCCACGCCGGCGCGAGCCGTGGTGTATTCGCTGACGATGCGCTCCCAGCCGCCGCGGGCCCGGAGCATCCGTTCGATGAGTTCGCGGACCGCGCCCCGACCACCCGGAAGACTGGTCACCACCGCGGCAGCAGCAAGCAACTCCGCACAGGCGTCGGCGACAGCCGCGCCCACTCCACACCGACTCACCACCGGCAGATCGGGCAGATCGTCACCCATGAACGCCGTCTGCTCCCACGACAGCCCACATTCCTTAATGATCGCCCCGGCGACGGTGAGCTTGTCGTCAACGCCCTGCCGCACGAACTCGATCCCGAGTTCGGCAGCCCGCCGCTCCACGATGCGGCTCGAGCGACCGGTGATGATGCCCGTCCGACCGCCAGCCCGCTGCCAGGCGCGGATGCCCAGGCCATCGCGGATGTGGAACGTCTTCTGTTCCACGCCGTCATCGCTCCAGGTGACGCCGCCATCGGTGAGAACGCCATCGCAGTCGAGCAGCAACAACTGCACTCCGGCCAGACGTCGGTCGAGATCGGCGGCTGATGTCATGGGTTTGTTTCGGAACGGTGAGGAGCACTTCCACATGTCCGCCGGCGTTGCCGCAGCGGCTCATGCGGCCGCGGTGCCAGGCAACGGCACGGTGTCGCCAGTCGTGGCGCCCGTGATCACAGCGGCCGGCTCGGCAGGCACAAGACCGACGAGATCGACGATGTCGAGCAGGCCGACGGGGCGACCGTTGGCGTCGACCACCGGCAATTCGCTCAGCCGCCGCGATTCGAGCACCGCCACGGCATCCCGCAGCCGCGTGCCCGTTGCCACGGTGGTGGGCCGGCTCGTCATCACGCCACGGATCGCTCCGTCGATGGCGGCGTCGTTGCGGCGTTCGAAGAGCCGGGCCAGATCGCTGTCAGTGAAAATGCCGGCCAGCATGCCCGCGTCGTCGAGGATCATCACAGCGCCGGTCCGTCGCGAGGGCAACGGCTGCGAGAACACGGTCCGCACCGTTTCCTCTGGACGGGCCGTCCGACAATGGGAGAGCGGCCGCATCGCGTCGTCGACCCGCATCAACTGCCTGCCCAGACTGCCCCCTGGATGTCTGGCTGCGAAGTCTTCGTGCGTGAACCGCCGCAGGCTGCTCGTGACCAGCGCGAGGCTGTCGCCCAGCGCCAAGAGGATTGACGTGCTCGTGCTGGGTGCCAGCCCGAGCACGCATGCCTCGCGGACAGGGCCGGTGGCCACCACCACCTCGGACACGCGGCCGAGCGAACTGTCGGCTCTGCCGGTGAGGGCAATGATCCTCACGCCCGCGGCCGCGAGGTGCGGCAGGAGCCTCGTGATCTCCTCCGTCTCACCCGACTGCGACAGGGCGAGCACGATATCGTCGCGGCGCAACATGCCGAGATCCCCGTGCATCGCCTCGGCCGGATGGAGAAAGTGGCTGGGGCTTCCAGTGGAGGCGAGCGTGGCCGCGATCTTCTGGGCGACGAGGCCGGCCTTGCCAATGCCTGTGACGACCACCTTGCCGCTGCAGTCGGCGATCATCCGCACGGCGCGACAGAACGACGCATCGAGCGCATCGGCCATCCGCAGGACGGCATCCCCCTCGGCACGGAGAATCTCGCGGCCGTGGTCGAGCACGTCGGCGTCGGAGGGCTCCGACGGGGAGCGGCGTTCATCGATCGGGAGCGACAGGGGCGCAGTCATGGTGGAGTCCAGCCGAGGGCATGTGCGCGCGGAACCGCAGCGCGGGGGCGGGACTATAGGCCGATTGGGCAAACGCCGCAACGCGTGTTTTCCCGCTGTGGCAAGGCTCCGCCGGGCGGATGGCCCGGACACGCTCCGCTCGCTTCGGCGGCTCCTCGGCGACCTCTCGGGACATGATTACGTCGCTGGCTCGGAGGCGCCTGAGGCTCGCTTCGGTGCCCAGGCCACCCGCCCTCACCGATCACGATTCCGGCGAGGGGATGCCTATGCCCTGAGAGCCGGCGTTGCTCGGGCACCGATCCGTCTCAGCGGATTGGTCGGCGGAGGCAGGATGCCGGAGCGCAGTCAGCATCGAGTGAGCGGAGGCAGGATGCCGAAGCGAACGTCCGGCGACGGGGCGTAGGCATCCCCGAACCACCACGCTTGAGGAACTTGCCGTGAAGCCGCCGTCACGCTTTCGCGTACCGCTTTGCCATCTCGTCGAGCGTGACCACCGGCACCTTGCGGGCGTTGCCGGCCTGGCCAAACTGCACCATCCGTTCCGCGCAGACCTTCTTCATCGCCTCACGGGCCGGCTTGAGGTAGTCGCGAGGATCGAACTTCTCGGGGCTCTCCCAGAGCACCTTGCGAACGGCGCCGGTGATCGCCATGCGGCAGTCGGTGTCGACGTTGATCTTCCGTACGCCGTGCTTGATGCCCCGCTGGATCTCCTCCACGGGCACGCCCCAGGTCTGCGGCATCTTGCCGCCAAACTTGTTGATGATGTCCTGCAACTCCTGCGGCACGCTCGACGAGCCGTGCATCACGAGGTGGCAGTTGGGGAGCCGCCGGTGAATCTCTTCGATCTGCTTCATCGCCAGCACCTCGCCGTCGGGCTTGCGAGTGAACTTGTAGGCGCCGTGGCTGGTGCCGATGGCGACGGCCAGCGCGTCGACGCCGGTGTCGGCAACGAACGAGGCGGCCTCGGCGGGATCGGTGAGCAGTTGGTCGTGCGACAGCTGCCCCTCGGCGCCGTGGCCGTCCTCCGCCTCGCCGTGGCCGCTCTCCAGCGAACCGAGGCAGCCGAGCTCACCCTCCACCGACACGCCCCGCGCGTGGGCCATCTTCACGACCTCCTTCGTCACCTTGACGTTGTAGTCGTAGTCAGCCGGCGTCTTGCCGTCTTCCTTGAGCGAACCGTCCATCATCACGCTGGTGAAACCGTTGTCGATCGCGCTCACACACGTGGCAGTCGAGTTGCCATGGTCCTGATGCATTGCGATCGGGATCCACGGATAGAGCTCGGCGGCGGCGAGCATCAGGTGGCGGAGGTAATTGTCCTGGCTGAAGCTGCGGGCACCACGAGACGCCTGAACGATCACCGGCGACTCCGTCTCCTTGGCTGCCTCCATGATCGCCTGGATCTGCTCCATGTCGTTGACGTTGAAAGCGGCGATGCCATACCCGTTCTCGGCGGCGTGATCGAGCAGGATGCGCATGGGAACGAGCGGCATGGGAGTGTCTCCGATGGTGGGCGGGAAGGTCTGGACTGCTGGGAGCCGCAGGTCGGCCCCAGGTCGTTCTGGCCGAGATCATACGGAAAAAACAGACGTGGTAGAATCCCCGCAGCACGACCACCCATCCGGCCGGACGCAGCACGCATGGATCTCCGCCCCACCACCGATCCGATCCGGAGCTTTCTCTACGTCGCCGGAGGCTGGGTCTGCGTTGGGCTGGCCGTGGTGGGAGCGCTGCTCCCCTTCGTGCCGACGACACCCTTCCTGCTGCTGGCGAGCTGGTGCTTCTACCGCGGCTCGCCCCGCATCCACGCCTGGCTACACCGTTCCAAGTTGTTTGGTCCCACGCTTGATGATTGGCAGCACTACCACGGCATCAGGCAGACGATGAAGCGACGCGCCATCCTGATGGTGGCCGCCGTCGTCGGCTGCAGCCTGCTGCTCAACAGCCTGCCCTGGTGGCTTCGGTACATCGCGCTGGCCGCCGTGGCGATCGGGCTCTACGTGATCTGGACCGTGCCCACGCTGCCCGACGACGCGCCACGTGCACCGCGTACGATCGTGGAGTGACGCGCCGAATGGCGGTGGAGAAGGCTGCCGGGCAGGGTGCCCGGCCCACAGCCGCGGGCGGAGGCCCGCCAAGAAAAAATGGCACGATGCCATGTTTTTCGTAAAACCGCCCCGTCGCTCGGAGATTCCGACTTGTTCACCCGGGACGGAGTGGCCCGCACAACAAGTCGGACATCCTCCTCGTCTCCTCCACCTTCGCCGATCCCCGGCTCCCTCGATGACCAAGCACAAGCGACGGGATCGGTGCTGCCATCAATGCTCCACGCCAGACTCCGGCTCGGGGAGCCAGTGCGTGAGGATCGCGCCCACCATTGCGTAGGCCCCGGCCACTCCTGCGCCCACCAGCGCGATCCGCACCGGATCGGGCGGTGTGGCGGCGGAGAGTGTGAGCGTGAGCCAGGCGGCGGCCGTGCCCAGCACGCGGCCACCGATGTTGGCGGCGAAGCTCTCGCCTGTGCCACGGAGATGGGTCGGGAAGACGAGCGGAATGTAGTTGCCCCAGAAGCTGAACTGCGACACGGTGAACAGGCCGGCCACGAAGATGCCCGCCTTGATCAGCGGCAGCGAACCAGCGTTTGGCAGCTGCGTCGAGATCCACCAGAAGAGCGCCGGCACAAGCAGGAGCGCCGGCAGCTGGAAGACACGCAACAAAAGCCGTCGGCTGGCGATCCGCAGCGCCGCAAAAGCCAGGAGCACGCGGCCCACCAAGCCACCGATTTCTTGATAGATCGTGACGCCGGCCACGGCCTCATCGGTGGCGTTTCCGGCGATGCTCTTCAGCCGCCCGGGAGCCACGGTTTCCCCTTTTGCCTTCGCGGCGGCGATCGCCTCCTCTTGGGCTTCCTTGGCCGTGGCGAGAATCGCCGCGTGTCCCTTCGGCCCGCCGAGGATCTGGGGCAGCTGCTGGATCGCGCCGAAGGCGATGCCGTAGCTGGCGGCGAAGACGAGCGTGGTCACCACCGTGGCGCGGACGAGCGCGGGGCTGAATAGTTCGCGGATGCTGGGCCGCTTGAGCGTGCCCGCCGCCTTCTTCTGTGCCCACACGGGGCTCTCGGGCAGGAACGGCCGGATGAGGATCAGCGGCAGGGCGGGGATGACACCGGAGATGAGCGTGTACCGCCAGGCCTCGTGGTCGCCGTGGATCGCCGGCAGTGCCATCGCAAACTTCGCCGCGAGGATGTTGGCCAGGCCCACGAGCAGGCCGCCGAGCGAGGAGAACGCCTGTGTCCAACCGAGCGCACTCTCCCGCTGCCGTGCGTCGGGGAACAGTTCAGCGAGCCAGGCCACCGCGGCCACGAATTCCACGCACACGCCGATGAACACCAGACAGCGAAAAAAGAGCAACTGCGGCAGCGACGTGGCAAAGCCCGCCGCCAGCGCCGCAAACGCGTAGAGCAGGATGCTGAACGTGAGCACCCGCCGCCGCCCAAGCAGGTCGGTGAGGTAGCCGCCCAGCAGACCGAAGACGCCGCCGGCGATCGCGGGCACGAAGAACAGGGCCCGGGCCCACTTCGTGTATTCGGGTGACCCCGGCACCAGCAGCGGCACGCCCGCGGCCGTCACGCCTCCGAGCGCCGCGAGCGCCGGCTTGATCACCAGCGGCAGCATCAGCAGTTCGTAGATGTCAAACGCGAAGCCGATCGCCGCGATCGCGCAGACGAGCCATCCGGTCGTCGACAGCCGGCCTGATGCCGTGAGCCCGCTCGTGCGGTCGGAAGAGTCGTGAGGCGCGGCCATGCGGCAAACTCCATGGACAGTGGAAAAATGGAGAATGGAAAACGAAGGAAGCCGATCAGGCCCGAAAGCCTATCGGCAAACCTTCGCGCGGAGAAATCGGGCCGCTCTCACGGGCCGATCGACGGCGGGCACTTGGCGAGGAAGTCGCGGGGGCCGCGGGTCGTGTAGTAGGGATAGGCAACGGCACCGGTGGGCGGGCCGGCGGGGCCGGTCGCCCCGTAATCAGAGGCTTCAAGGGCGGCCTTCTCCTCCGGGCTCAGATGATGCTTGGCAAGGCCGCCGTACCGGCCGACGTGCCGCTTGTGGCAGGCACCATCTTCGCAGCCGCCGCCTTGGCATGCGCCAGTCTTACAGCCGCCCGTCGGGCAGACGCCGCCCTGGCAGGCACCGTTTTCGCAAGCGCCGTCCTGGCAGGCGCCATCCTGGTAGGCACCGTCCTGACAAGCACCGTCCTGGCAGGCACCGCCGCCGGCGTGCCGGGCCTGATGGGCGTAGGGGCCGTCGAAGTTGGCGAGGAAGAGGCGATCGATAAGCGAACAGCCGCTGGACATGCCGAACACGGCGATCAACAGGGCGTAGCTGGCAGAGCGTTTCATGGGCGAGGGTTCCCGAGGGGCGGGGAGGGCCGACGGCACACCGCTGCCGGACTGCACCGCGATCAGCAAGGGTATCGG
>Ga0209357_1001042_pt1 | contig 11237 bp, 10 predicted proteins | sample LauGreFBDMM110SD_2_FD_187573 | JGI IMG/M metagenome (GOLD analysis project Ga0209357, IMG submission 187573) | Freshwater lake microbial communities from Lake Michigan, USA - Fa13.BD.MM110.SD (SPAdes) (version 3) | ecosystem: Environmental > Aquatic > Freshwater > Lake | place: Lake Michigan... | reverse complement strand
TTCCCAACCTGCTTTTTAGCCCACCCTTGCGGTGGGCTTTTTTTTGCCTGTTGCGCCATGCAAACACAGGCGCGGGGCTGCCCGTATCATCAGCGTCTGCTTGATAACTCCGAGCCCCATGATCCGCATCACTGAAATCAAACTCCCTTTGGGCGCATTGCCGGTACATGCGCCCCGCGCTGCCAACTCGCCCAGCGAAAGCGCGCAAGATCGCCTGCCTGCGGCCCATCCCTTTGAGGCGCTGCGCCAGGCGGCGGCGCATACCTTGGGAATTGCGCCGCCTGAGATTTTGGATTTACAGGTCTTCAAACGCAGTTTCGATGCGCGCAAAGCCGACATCCTGGCCGTCTTTATTGTGGATGTGCAATTGGCCCCGGCTAGCGAAGCGCGCTTATTGGCGCAGCATGCAAACCATGCGCATATCGCGGCCACCCCGGATATGGCTTACCAAGCCCCGGCCATGGCTCCTGCCCAATTACAAACTCGGCCCGTGGTCGTGGGCTTTGGGCCCTGCGGTATGTTTGCCGCTTTGCTTCTGGCGCAAATGGGCTTTAAGCCTCTGGTGCTGGAGCGTGGCCCTATGGTGCGCCAGCGCACTAGAGACACCTGGGACTTGTGGCGCAAAAACACCTTGCATGTGCAGAGCAATGTGCAGTTTGGCGAAGGCGGCGCCGGCACGTTTTCGGATGGTAAGTTGTGGAGTCAGATCCGTGACCCGCGTTACCTAGGCCGCAAAGTGATGAGCGAGTTGGTGCTGGCCGGTGCACCCCCTGAAATCTTGTACGAAGCGCATCCGCATATCGGCACCTTCAAACTGGTCAAAGTGGTGGAAAACCTGCGCGAGCGCATCGAATCGCTGGGCGGTGAAGTGCGCTTCGGGCAGCAGGTGGTAGATCTGCAATTGCAAAGCGCGCCAAAGGCTCCGGACGGTAAGCACAGCTTGGGTACATTGCAAATCTGTGATCTAGCCTCGGGGCGGGTGTATGACATCGCGGCCAGCCATGTGGTGATGGCCTTGGGCCATAGCGCGCGCGACACTTTTGCCATGTTGTACGACCGTGGCGTGGCGATGCAGGCCAAGGCATTTTCGGTGGGCTTTCGTATTGAGCATCCGCAAGGTGTCATTGACCGCGCGCGCTGGGGTCGTCATGCCGGCCACCCTTTGCTGGGCGCTGCTGATTACAAGCTGGTACACCATGCCAGCAACGGGCGTAGCGTGTACAGCTTTTGTATGTGTCCTGGCGGTACTGTGGTCGCCGCCACCAGTGAAACAGGCCGTGTGGTGACCAATGGCATGAGCCAGTATTCGCGCAATGAACGCAACGCCAATGCCGGCATCGTGGTCGGCATCGAACCCCCCGACTATCCGCAGGACGCGGCCAGCTTTATCGCCGCCTTTGGCGAGGTCGATGGCACCCGCTATGCCGCGCAAGCGCAGGGGATGCGCGATGCCAAACCCGCATCCCAACCTATGCTTGCTAGCGCGCATGCAGAGGCTGCGCATGCCTATGTGCATCCCTTGGCGGGCATGGTGCTGCAGCGAAGTTTGGAGTCGGCGGCCTATCTGCTGGGCGGCTCCAATTACCAAGCTCCGGGCCAGCGGGTAGGTGACTTTGTGGCGGGCAGGGCGTCCAGCGGCTGGGGCACGGTGACGCCCTCGTACCGCCCCGGTGTCACACCGGTGGACCTGGCGCCGAGCTTGCCCGACTATGCGATTGCCGCCATCCGCGAGGCGCTACCGGTATTCGGGCGCAAGATCAAAGGTTTTGATATGCAAGACGCTTTGCTCACCGGCGTAGAAACACGCACGTCCAGCCCCTTGAAAATGCCGCGGGGCGAGGACTTGCAAAGCAGCAATGTACGCGGCCTGTATCCAGCGGGCGAAGGGGCCAGTTATGCCGGTGGCATTTTGTCCGCCGGCGTCGATGGCATCCGCGTGGCCGAGGCCTTGGCCTTAGACCTGCTTAAAGCGCAGCGCGTTTAAACAAAGCCCGCAAGGCTAGGGCCAGCACAAATAAGCGGCCAAAAGCACAGTGCATGGCGCGCACATGCGACGGCTCAGGCGACACCTACCGACTTGGTATGCGGGCCGCGCTTAGGCTTTTTGCAATGCTGCGATACGCTCTTCAATCGGCGGATGGGTGCTGAACAGCTGGCCGATACCACCGGCAATGCCAAAGGCGGCCACGCTCTTGGGCAGTTCGCCCGGCGTCATGCCGCCTAGGCGGGCCAGCGCATTGACCATGGGTTGCTTGCGCCCCATCAATTGCGCAGCGCCGGCGTCGGCACGGAATTCGCGCTGGCGGCTGAACCAGGCCACCACCATGCCTGCGGCAAAGCCCAACACGATATCGAGCAGGATGGAGGTTATGAAGTAAGCCATGCCGGGGCCGCTGTTTTGCTCATCGTTTTTGCGCAAAAAGCTGTCTACCGCGTAGGCGATAACGCGGCTGAGGAAAACCACAAAGGTGTTCATCACGCCTTGGATCAGCGTCATGGTCACCATATCGCCATTGGCGATGTGCGCCACTTCATGGCCAATGACTGCTTCCACTTCCTCGCGTGTCATACCGGCTAGCAATCCGGTAGACACGGCCACCAGTGCCGAATCCTTAAAGGCGCCGGTGGCAAAAGCATTGGGCTCGCCTTCAAAAATGCCGACCTCGGGCATGCCGATGCCGGCTTTTTCGGAAAATTTACGGACGGTTTCCATAATCCAGGCTTCATCGGCGTTTTGCGGCTGCGCAATCACCTGCACGCCCGAGCTCCACTTGGCCATGGGTTTGCTGATGAGCAGCGAAATAAAGGCGCCACCAAAACCGATGAGCAGTGCATAGCCCAGCAGCAGACCTAGATCCAGGCCATTGCTGGTGAGAAAGCGGTTCACGCCCAAGAGGCTGGCCGCGATACCCAGTACCACCACAATCAGCACATTGGTGAGCACGAGTAAAAGAATGCGTTTCATATCAACTCCAGAGAAAGTGTGCACGCCGCACAAACACCGGTTGGGGCTTGGCGCTGCAACACAGACCTCCATGGTAGGGCCGGGCTGTGAAATTACAAGTCACCGCGCCCAAGCGCCCAGGCAAATTGCGGGCTTTGGCGGCGTCAGCCCGAGGCTTGGCGCGGCAGCCGGAATACCGCCAGATCGTCGTAAAAGGCGGGCGTTTCATTGGCCGGCCACCAACCCGGCACGCCCAATACTGGTAAATGCGCAAAGGGTTTTCCAGCCAGCGCATCGGCTTGTAAATGGGTGCCCAGCCACGGATCCCAATCGCCATGCGCACCGTTGTCGCTTGCCACGCGATAGACATGGGCAGTAATCGCAGCGCGCGGGTGCACCAGCTTTTCCAATAGAGCGTGTCCGAACAATTCCAAGCGCGCCGCTTGCCAGAGTGGTCGTAGCGGGCCGAACAAGGCCTGCCAGTCTTTGCGTACCAAGGCGTCCCACAAGGCATCGGGTGCCTGCAGCAGGGCGGCGTTTTCGTCAAACACGGTCAGCGCATCCCGCGCCGGGCCGCGCACCGGAGCGATACCGCTGCGCGCAATTTGCGCAGCCTGCAACTGGTTTAAGCGCTGTTTGGTGTACGGAAAATGCAGCCAGCACAGGCCATTGAAAAAATCATGCAAGCCATCGCGTGTGGGTACCTGCTGGGTGTCGAAAACAAATGATTCATAGGCCTGGCCCGGCGGCAGATCGGACTGCGGCACAAAGCGCACTGGGCAATTCGGCAGGCTGTCCGCCAGCGTGTTCAGGGCGTGCGCACAGCTATGGCCCGCCAGTACGGCTTGGGCCAGGGGCTGGCCGCGTGCGCGCCAGGCCTGCAGCCAAGGCGCGTTCCAGTCAATCTCTTCTAAGCCATGGGCCATGGCAGCACCAGCAACAGGGCATGCGATCGGCGCATCAAAAATGGCTAGGCCACGCGCCAGTGCAGCACTTCACCACCGGCCAGCGGCTTCAAAGTGGTGTCGGCAAAGGGGTAGCTTTGCGGCGGCGTCCAGCTTTCGCGGCGCAGCGTGATCTGCCCGGTATTGCGCGGCAGGTCATAAAAATCCGGACCATGAAAGCTGGCGAAGGCTTCTAACTTGTCCAGCGCTTGCGCGGCCTCAAAGGCGCTGGCATAGAGCTCGATGGCCGCATGTGCGGTGTAGCAACCGGCGCAGCCGCTGGCGTGTTCTTTTAGCTGGGATGCGTGCGGTGCGCTGTCGGTACCTAGAAAAAAACGAGGCGAACCGCCGGTGGCCGCGTCCACCAAGGCTTGGCGGTGGATTTCGCGTTTGAGCACCGGTAGGCAGTAGTAATGCGGGCGGATGCCACCGGTAAAAATGGCATTGCGGTTGTACAGCAGGTGGTGGGCGGTGATGCTGGCGGCAATCGCGCCATGCGCGCCATGCGCGCTTTGCACATACTGCGCGGCCTCGCGCGTGGTGATGTGTTCAAACACTACTTTGAGCGCTGGGAAATCGCGTCGCAGGGGTATCAATTGGGTGTCAATGAATACCGCCTCGCGGTCAAACAAATCAATATCTGGCGAAGTCACTTCGCCATGCACCAGCAGCGGCATGCCCGTGCGCTGCATGGCCTCTAGCGTGGCGTAGGTTTTACGCAGTTCGGTGACGCCGGCATCGCTATGGGTAGTTGCGCCAGCAGGGTAGAGTTTGACGCCGACAATGCCTGCTTCCTTAGCACGCAGGATTTCATCGGGCGGCAAGTGGTCGGTCAGGTACAGCGTCATCAAAGGCTCAAAAGCATGGTGGCCTGCGGCCGCTGCCGCAGCGCGGATGCGCTCGCGGTAGGCTATTGCCTGCGCGGTGCTGGTCACCGGCAGTTTGAGGTTGGGCATGATCAGCGCGCGGGCGAACTGGGCAGCGGTGTGTGGTACCACGGTGTGCAAAGCGGTGCCGTCACGCACATGCAAATGCCAGTCATCGGGTCGGGTGATGCTAAAGGTCTGGGGGTCGGAGTGGGCAGGCATAAGTGGCTTATTGTCCCAAAACAGGGTTGGTCTGGGCTGGGCCCTATTGGGCTGCTTCGGGGATGATGGGCTGGGTCCGGCTGTTTTGCAGGCTGAGCAGTATTTCCTGCGCCTGGACATAGAAGCTAGCGCCAGCTGGGGTGAGCCGAGTGGGATAGGCGCTGCGGTCCACCAGTTGGACACCGGCCCAGGCTTCAAGCGACTGGATACGGCGCGAAAACGCGGATTGCGTCACATGGCGCAATTGGGCTGAGCGGCTGAAACTGCGCGTCTCGGCCAGCGATACAAAGTCTTCCAGCCATTTGGTGTCCATTGCCGTGTGCCCCTTTTTGCGCCGTGCTCAAGCACTGCTTTGTTGCAGCGCCCACATCGCGGCGTAGCGGCCTTGCTGCTCCAACAAGGCCTGGTGGGTGCCGCGCTCGACAATGCGGCCCTTGTCCATCACCAGGATTTCATGGGCATCAACCACGGTGGACAAACGGTGCGCAATCACCAGCGTGGTCTTGCTTTGTGCAATGCGTTGCAGCTCGGCTTGGATGGCCCGTTCATTGGCCGAATCCAGCGCACTGGTGGCTTCGTCAAACACCAAAATGGGGGGGTTTTTCAGCAGCGTGCGCGCAATGGCCACACGCTGTTTTTCACCGCCCGAGAGTTTGAGGCCGCGCTCGCCCACCATAGTGGCATAGCCGGCCGGGGTGCTGGCAATAAAGTCGTCGATATGCGCGGCGCGCGCAGCTTCCTGCACTTGCGCCAGTGTGCTGCCCGGGCGGCCATAGGCGATGTTGTATTCCACCGTGTCGTTAAACAGCACGGTGTCTTGCGGCACGATGCCTATGGCAGCGCGCAAACTGGTTTGCTTCAGGCCTTGGATGTTTTGCTCGGCAATGTAAATACCGCCTTGCTGCACATCGTAAAAACGGTAGAGCAAGCGCGCTAGCGTGCTTTTACCCGAGCCCGAAGGCCCAACCACCGCCACGGTTTTGCCTGCCGGTATGTCAAAGCTGATGTCGTGCAGCAAGGGTCGCGCGGGGTCATAGGCAAAAAATACATGCGCAAAGCGGATGCTGGCCTGCAATTGGCCAGTGGCGTCTTGCTCATGCAAGCGCACATCGTGCGCGTCGGGCGCGTCGGCAATTTCCTGCTCACGTTCGAGCAGGGTGAACATTTTTTCTAGGTCTGTCAGGTTTTGTTTCAGTTCGCGGTAAATCGCACCCAGAAAATTAAGCGGTATGTAAATCTGGATCATGAAGGCATTGACCATGACCAGATCGCCCAGCGTCATGCGGCCATCGACCACGCCCTGGGTGGCGCGCCAGAGCATGGCCACCAGACCGCTGGCAATAATGAGTTGCTGGCCGGCATTGAGCATGCTTAAGCTGCGCTGGCTTTGCAAGGCGGCGCGGCGGTAGCGCTCCAGGTTCTCGTCATAGCGCCGGGCTTCGAATTCTTCGTTATTGAAGTATTTGACGGTCTCAAAGTTCAGCAGCGAGTCGATGGCGCGGCTGTGGGCCTTGGAGTCCAGCTCATTCATGCGCTTGCGAAACTCGGTACGCCACTCGGTCATGCTGATGGTAAAGACGATGTAGAGCACCAAAGCGATGATGGTGATACCGGCAAACCAGACATCAAACTTGACCGCCAGCAGCGTCAGCACCAAGCCCACTTCGATCAGCGTGGGAACGATGCTGTACAGCGAATACGACACCAGGGAATGCACCGCCCGGGTGCCGCGCTCGATATCGCGCGTCATGCCGCCCGTCTGGCGCTCCAAATGAAAGCGCAAGCTCAGGGAGTGCAAATGCCGGAACACCTCCAGCGAGATGCTGCGCGCGGCGCCTTCGGTGGCTTTGGCAAAGACCAGATCACGCAATTCGGCAAACAAGGTGGTGGACAAGCGCAGTGCCGCGTAGGCGATCAAAAGCGCCACCGGCACTACCAGTACCGCAGTGAGCTGGCCGGGCTGCAGCGTCAGGCTGTCCACCAGGTTTTTAAGCAGCAGGGGCACGCCCACATTGGCCACTTTGGCGCCCACCATCAGCGTCAGCGCCACCATAACCCGCCATTTGTAGAGCCACAAATAAGGGAAAAGGCGCTGCAAAGTGCCCCAGTCACCGGCCTGAGCCGCGGCGGCACTCAGGGTGGCGGGCGGGGTCTGGGAGCTGGAGGCGGGGCCGAAAGAGCGCATGGGTGACAATTCGAAGCGTTAACCCGAGATTGTGCCCATGTCCCACGCTACCGCCCCAAGTACCGCTTTGCCCACCGATCAGGAGCTGGTGCTTAAAGTGATTCCCATGCCGGGCGACTGCAATGCCAACGGCGACATCTTTGGCGGCTGGGTCATGGCCCAGGTGGATTTGGCCGGCTCGGTGCTGCCCGCGCGCTATACCCAGGGCCGCATGGCGACGGTGGCTGTCAACGAGTTCATCTTCAAGCAGCCGGTGCGCGTGGGCGACATCTTGTCTTTCTTTTCCAAAGTGGTGCGCATAGGCCGCACCTCCATTACGGTAAAGGTCGAAGTATTCGCCGAGCGCTTTCGCAATCAGGGCAGCTACATCAAAGTGACAGAGGCTCTTGTCACCTATGTGGCTATCGATGACGCTGGAAAACCAAGGGAAATCCCCAAGACCTGAGCGTATGTCAGATGCGTTAGACCCTAGCGGGTGTCAATTTTTCGATTGAAATTGGTAGCAACCCTATCAAAGAAATTTCAAAACAGGGCTATAACCCTGGGTGGTTCAATTTAGGAGGCATGGTGCAGTTTTTTCAATTGTTGATCAGTGGTGTAGCCCAGGGCTGCATCTACGGACTGATCGCGCTCGGGTTTGTCCTGATTTACAAGGCTACCGAGACCGTTAGTTTTGCCCAGGGCGAGCTGATGATGCTAGGTGCTTTTGGTGGCCTGGTGGCGATGACGATGCTGGGCATGCCTTATTGGCTGTCCATCATCTCGGCCATTGTGGCCATGGCCCTGGTGGGCGCACTGATCGAAATGGCGGTGATCCGCCCTATTTTGGGGCAGCCGGCTTTTTCCATTGTGATGCTCACCATTGGCGTAGGCTATGTGGCGCGGGGCCTCATCACCATGATCCCAAATATCGGCACCGAAACGCAGGCCTTGCCAGTGCCCTACAAAGATGAAATTTGGAAAATGGGCGGCCTGATTTTGAACGTGGAGCACATGGTCGTGATTGCCGCCACGGGGGTCTTGTGTATTTTGTTGTTTGCCCTGTTTCGCTACAGCAAACTGGGCATCGCCATGCAGGCCGTCTCCCAAAACCAGTTGGCGGCGTATTACATGGGCATTCCTGTCAAGCGCCTCAACAGCATTGCCTGGGCGCTAGCAGCGGCGGTGGCCAGTATCGCGGGGCTTTTGCTGGCGCCCATTACCTTTGTGCATGCCAATATGGGCTTTATCGGCTTGAAAGCTTTTCCAGCGGCGGTGGTCGGCGGCTTTGGCAGCCTGCCCGGGGCGATTGTGGGTGGCCTGGTGATCGGCTTGGTGGAGGCCTTTTCGGGCTTTTACCTTCCCGACGGTTTCAAGGACACGGCAGCTTACATCGTGGTATTGGTCATGCTGATGGTGCGGCCCAATGGCTTGTTCGGCGAAAAACTACGCAAAAAGGTCTGAACATGCGTTTTATTTTCAAAACCGAATACGCCCAGGACATTGGCCTGGCCAAGCATCAAGGCCACACCTTCTGGTACAGCGCTTTGGTATTGCTGCTGTTGGGCGCGCCTTGGCTATTTACCGAGTACTGGCTGGCGCAACTCACTTTTGTGCTGATTTACAGCATCGCGGCCCTGGGCATCATGCTCTTGGCCGGTTTTACCGGCTTGTTTTCCCTGGGACACGCTGCCTTTTTGGGTGTGGGTGCCTACACGCAGGCGGTGCTGACGAATATGGGCGTACCCTTCCCGATAGCCCTGGCCTGCGCTGCCGGTTTGTCTGCGGCGGTGGGGCTGGTGGTGGGGCTGCCGGCGCTGCGCGTAAAAGGCATTTACCTGGGCATGGCCACGCTCGCCTTTGGCTTTATTGTGGAAGAGGTGCTCGCGCGCTGGGAGTCGGTGACCGGGGGCAATGCCGGTATCCACCTCAAAAAGCCCAACGTCTTTGGCTGGGTGTTGGAGACCGAAATCCAGTTTTATTTTCTGTGCCTGCTGCTGACGATTCTCTCTACCTTGTGTATTCTCAATTTGCTGCGCTCGCCCACGGGCAGGGCTTTTGTGGCTATCCGCGATTCCGAAATCTCCGCGCAAAGCATGGGCATTCATCTGGCGCAGTACAAAACCATGTCCTTTGCCATTTCAGCCGCGCTGGCCGGTGTGGCCGGGGCTTTGTATGCGCACAAATTGCACTTCATTTCACCCGACCAGTTCAATATTCTGCAATCCATCGACTTGCTCTTGATGATTGTGATCGGCGGTCTGGGCTCGGTACATGGCGCGTTTTTGGGTGCAATTTTCCTCATCACCATGCCCCAGCTGATTGCTATTTTCAAAGACCTGTTGCCTGCTGTGGTCGGTCAGGCGCCGGGCTTGCAGGGCGTGGTCTACGGCGCGGTGCTGATTGGCTTTGTGCTGTTTGAACCCATGGGCTTGTATGGACGCTGGCTCAAGGTACGCACTTATTTTGAAATGTTCCCGTTCTACCGCAAAGGCATGTTCAAGCGGCAGAAATCTTTCCAGAAATCGGATCGCCTGAAATGACGGACTTTCTTTTATCGGCCCATAACTTGAGCGTGCGCTTTGGCGGCCTGCTGGCGGTCAACAAGGTCAGCTTTGATGTCAAAAAAGGCGAGGTCTTCACCCTCATTGGCCCTAATGGCGCAGGTAAAACGACGGTGTTTAACCTGATCAGTCGCATTTACACGCCCACCGAGGGCAGCATTGATTTTGTGGGGCCCAAGGGTGTGGTGAAGCTCACCGAGCAAGCCCCGCAGGACGTAGCTGCGCTGGGCATCGCCCGGACGTTTCAAAACATCGAGCTGTTTGAGCATGCTTCGGTGCTGCACAACTTGCTCATCGGGCGCCACACCCACCGCAAAACCAGTTTCTTGCAAGACATGTTTTTTACGGCCGCCACCCGCGAGGAAGAACAGCGTTCGCGCGAAAAAGTTGAAGAGGTGATCGACTTTCTAAACCTGCAACATTACCGCGATACTTTTGTCGCCGGCCTGCCTTATGGCGTGCGCAAAGTGGTGGAGGTGGCTCGGGCGCTGTGCACTGAGCCCTCCCTCTTGTTGCTCGATGAGCCCTCGTCCGGCTTGAATGTGGAGGAGACCGACGACATGGCCTTCTGGATTCAGGACATCCAGCATGAATTGGGCATTACCGTGCTCATGGTGGAGCACGACATGCGCCTGGTATCCAAGGTCTCCGACCGGGTGCTGGCCATGAACCAGGGCGAGGTGCTGGCCATGGGTACGCCGCGTGAAGTGCAAAGTGATGCCGGTGTCATCGAGGCCTACCTGGGCTCCTTGGACGATGTGTCGTCCTTGCGGCGTGAATCGGCTGCAGGAGTAAGCGCATGAGCAGTATTCCACCCCCAGTCAGTGATTTGCCGGTGCTCAAGCTGCTCAACGTCGAGAGCGCTTACGGCCCGATAAAAGCCATTCGCGGCATCAGCCTGCAAGTGCGGCGCGGCGAAATCGGCGCGGTGCTGGGCTCCAATGGCGCGGGCAAAACCACGATTCTCAAAACCATCTCGGGCATCATCGATCCGCGCAAGGGCTCTATCGAATTCAAGGGCCAGGACATCACCGCCCAAGACCCTTCGCATATCGTGCAGCAAGGCCTGAGCCATGTGCCCGAAGGTCGAGAGGTGTTCCCGCTGCTCAGCGTGCACGACAACCTGCTGATGGGCGCCTACACCCGCAGCGATAGCGACCAGGTGGCCCGCGATATGGAGACGGTGTACACCTACTTCCCGATTTTGAAAGAGCGCTGCTTGCAGGACGCCGGCCTGCTCTCGGGCGGGCAGCAGCAGATGCTGTCTATTTCGCGCGCCCTCATGGCCAAGCCGGACCTCATGTTGCTGGACGAACCCAGCCTGGGCCTGTCGCCCAAGTTGACCAAAGAGATTTTTGAAATCGTAGTGCGTATCAACCGCGAGCGCGGCACCACGATTTTGCTAGTCGAGCAAAACGCCAATATGGCGCTCAATGCCTCAGACTACGGCTATGTACTGGAAAACGGCCGTATCGTGATGGAAGACACCTGCGCCCGCTTGCGCGAAAAAGAAGATATCAAGGAGTTCTACTT
>Ga0209357_1001037_pt1 | contig 11260 bp, 8 predicted proteins | sample LauGreFBDMM110SD_2_FD_187573 | JGI IMG/M metagenome (GOLD analysis project Ga0209357, IMG submission 187573) | Freshwater lake microbial communities from Lake Michigan, USA - Fa13.BD.MM110.SD (SPAdes) (version 3) | ecosystem: Environmental > Aquatic > Freshwater > Lake | place: Lake Michigan, USA... | reverse complement strand
TTAGGTTCAAGTTCCTCAAAGGGAATTGAGTTATATGCGGAAATGGATCCTATTTCAATCCTTCATGGGAGCTCGCGCTATGGTCAAATAAGTGTCTTTGTTTCTGTAGGATTAAATAATGCGGTGTATGACAACTTCCCTTTAACCTCAGGAGAAAATTTAGCAGGAAAGAAATTGGAAAATGCGCCTCAACAAATTCTTCGCTCCGGACTTACATATACGTATAAGCGTTTGTCATTTACTTATCAAACTAGTTTTACGGCTGAATCTTTTTCTGATGCACAAAATACGGTTAAGCCTACCCCAACGGGCACGATTGGTCTAATCTCAGGGTACACGTTAGACGACTTTTCATTCACATATAAATACCGCAAACATTGGCTCCTGAAGGGATCCGTCAACAATGTTATGAATGTTTCCTATTTCACGAGAAGGGGAACAGGTGCTTTTCCCGGCTATGGAATTTTACCTGGCGCCCCTCGAAATGTGAGTTGCACGCTTGGTTTTTCTTTCTAAATAAATCAGCTAATTGATCAAAATTATGAGTTTGTTATAGCGGAATTTAGATCCTTGGGTCTAGCTTTACTAACTTTTGAAAAGTTAGTAAAGCTTGGGGTTCGAGGTATATCTTTTACTCCTTAATCATCTTAAAAAGAGCGCCAATATTTTCAGTAGTTTGTAGGTAGTAAACACCTTTTGGCAGAAAGGAAAAATCTTGGTTTTTAATAGTAGGTCCCCTATATATTTCTTTTCCATCTGCCGCAAACAAAATATATATTAGTCCATCTGTTTGATCACTAAAGTTTATTTTTGAGTTAAATGGATTTGGAAAAGGCATTGCATTTAGCGATTCAATTTCTGTGGATAATACCAAACTACACCCATTCGAAACACCTAAAAGTTTGGACATTTCTCCACATAAATAATCGTAATTAGTCAGATTACTTCCTGTCATATTTTCACTATATAAATTTATTTTCTCATTGGGATCCTGCGCTAAATTGAACAGCTTTTTGGTGCCATTGTCCAGTTGAATAAACTTATATGTTTTATTTCGTATCGTTTTTCCATCACTTGCCGGAGCGGGACTTTTAAAAACTTCCGCAAAAACCCAATCACGGACTTCTAGAGACGTATTTTTTAAAATTGGCAAAAGACTTTTACTATCCACGGGTTTTGAACTAGGAATTTGAGATGCCCATTGGCTATGCCCAAACAGTTCTAAAATGGTGGCAAATAAATCGGTCGTATGCACTAATGCATCACTCGTTCTATTCGGCGACTTAACCGAAGGCCCGGAAATAATCATGGGGATTTGTAAGCCTCCTTGATAGACGCTGCCTTTTGCAGGACTAGATTGAGCCACCCGCGAATCATCGCCATTGTCGCCAATAAAAATAATATCGGTATTTGACCATAAATTATATACCGTAAGCGAGTCAAATAGACGTCCAATTTCATGGTCCATCGCTTCATTCATGGCTTTATAATAATTTTTTGGGTTGGCTGAAATATCCGAACTACTACCACTTAACGTATTATTTTTTAATAACGATGTAGGGGGCAGATGATATGGGGTATGCGGCGCATTAAAAGCAAGCCAAACAAAAAATGGGGCATCCTTATTTTTTTTAATAAATGAAATCGCATTGTCTGCATTTTCAGTACTCGCATAACGGGTGGACGTTGATTCGGTTCCATTGGTAATTTTAGTCCAACTAAAATAGTTGGCCAACTCGCCTGTAAAGCCGCCTTCATAATGATCATAGCCCATTTTATTGGGAAAAATAAAATTCGTTTTAGGTGTTGGGGTTTGTAAATGCCACTTCCCTATATGGGCTTTTGCAATCCCTGCAGGCTTAAATTTAGTTAGCAATTTAGGGATGGTGATTTCGGCTGTATCTAAAACGGCTGAAGTATTTCCGCCAATGGCAGCGCCAACCCCCGTTCTAAAACTGTATCGGCCCGTTAAAATTCCAGCGCGTGTCGGCGAACAAAATGGATTTGACCAAGCGTTTTTAAAGCGAACCCCCGTTTTTAGTAAGCGCCTAACATTAGGAAGATTTACGGTATCAAGGTGATTTTCATAAAATCCACAATAGTCCGAACCTAAATCATCGGCGATGATGATTAAAACATTTCGCTGCCCCATTGCGCTTAGGCTTAACGCGGAAAAAAATGCCAAAAGAAAAATCGATTTTAATATTTTAAGGTAGATCATTTTATCAGTAAATTGTTATAAAATTTAAATTTACCAATTTTTTTGTATGCCAATATCTTTAGCTTTGTTAAATTTGGTATATCAGTGAATTTATTGGTAACGCGCAAAAAAAGAACTCGACTCACCCAAATAAAAATCAAAGTAAAATCAATATTTTACATCATGATCAACTTAAACCTATGAAAAAACTTAAAAGCCGATTAAAAAATGGGGAAACCTTGCATGGTTGTTGGCTCAACCTCGGCAGCCCGTTAACCGCGGAGATTGTTGGCCTATCTGGATTTGATTGGGTGTTAATTGACCTAGAGCATGGTGCCGGATCAGAAAAAGAGGCTTTGGCGCAGATGCAGGGGCTCCAACATACACCTGCTGGAATCATTGTCCGGGTGGAAAGTGCTGAACCCCAACGTATTCATCGGGTTTTAGACATGGGAGCCGAAGGAGTAATGTGTCCCAAAATAAATAATCTCGACGAAGCTAAAAAAGTAGTCAATGGCTTATATTATCCACCGATGGGCCAGCGCGGCGTAGCAAAAATGGTGAGGGCCACACAATTTGCCCAAAATTTTCAAAGCTATTACGAAACCTCTCAAGAAAATATTTTAGGAATTGTTCAAATTGAAACCAAAGAGGTCCTAAATCACGTCGACGAAATCGCAAATTTAGACGGGGTGGATGTACTTTTTATAGGCCCGGCAGATCTCTCTATGGAGTTGGGTATTTTTGGACAATTCAATCATCCCGAATTTTTAGCGGCGGTAGAAAAAACGATTATGGCCGCATATAAAGCGGGCAAAGCAACGGGCATTTTATTTTTTAATCCAGAGGAATATTCCAAATATCAACAAATGGGCATACGATTTATTGCCTGCGGCGCCGATGCTACTTTTGTGGCAGATGGGGCTAAAAACATGGTAGAAAAATTAGCAAAACTTAGATCTCAAGCATCATGATATTAGATCCTATTATTTTATTGGCGATTGGAATAGTTTTAGTCGTTGGGGGTATTATTGGTTTAAAGCTACATCCATTTTTAGCTCTTTTATTAGGTGCTTTTGTTGTCGCTATTTTGACACCCGCTTCTATATTAGAACAGTTTGCCCTGTCAAAAGGGATGGACGCAGGCGCTGCATTATCCTTTTCTAAAAAAAGTGTGGGCGAACGAATAGCCACCGAATTTGGGAATACCTGTGCTAAAATAGGCATATTGATTGCCATGGCTGCGATCATCGGGAAATGCATGTTGGAATCCGGTGCGGCTGAGCGTATCATCCGATCTTTATTAAAATTTACGGGCGTGGATAAAGCCCCATTTGCCTTTCTTTTTGGCAGCTTCTTTCTGGGAATTCCTGTGTTTTTTGACACGGTGATATTTTTAATGATTCCCCTCGCCAAAGCCATGACTTTACGAATCGGCAAAAATTATCTACTCTTGATATTGTGTATTATGTCGGGCGCCGCAATGGCAAATTCATTAGTTCCACCAGCACCTGGGCCACTTTTTTTAATTGGCGAAATGCATATACCGATCGGCTTAATGATGGGTTGCGGAATCGTTGTCGGTTTTTTCACCGTATCAGCGGGCTATATTTTCTCCGTTTGGGCGAACAAAAAATGGCCCATTGAATTACGGGATTCGGTCGATGCAAAACTGGAGGATCTTAAAAAAATATCAGCCAAAGAAGATCAAAATTTACCTGGATTAGGGGTTTCTTTATTGCCCGTCATGATTCCTTTAGTGCTTATTTGTTTAGATACCGCGATTTCAAATTTCTTAAAAGGGGCTAATTCTGTAGATGCGGGAAGCTTATTTAATCAATTTGCGGCAGTCGTTAAATTTTTTGGAGATAAAAATATTGCCATCATTTTAGGGGGAGTGGCTGCCCTAGGTGTCATGGCAAAAAATAAAAAGGATAAGGGACAAAGCCTAACCCCATTTGTGCAGACGGCTTTAATGAGCGGGGGAGGAATTATTTTAATTACGGCAGCTGGTGGGGCTTTTGGGGGGACACTCCAACAAACTGGCATTAGTGCTAAAATTGCCGAATTGACCGCGGGGTACCAAATGGCTTTAATTCCGATGGCATTTTTTATCGCTGCGGTGGTTCGTACGGCACAGGGTTCGGCAACCGTAGCCTTGATCACGGCTTCAGGAATTTTGTCGGGGATGGCAGGTCAGGCCAATTTAGCGTTTAATCCAGTATATATTGGATTAGCGATTGGCTGCGGATCCAAATTAGTCCCTTGGATGAATGATGCCGGCTTTTGGATATTTTGTAAATTGAGCGACCTATCAGAAAAGGAAGCGCTTAAAACAATTTCCCCGCTCTTAGTAGTGATGGGTTTAACAGGTTTAGTAGTCATTTTAATTGGGGCCAAATTATTCCCCTTGATTTAATTTACACATGGAAAATATTGGATTTATTGGTTTAGGGATCATGGGAAAACCTATGGTATTGAATTTATTGAAAGCAGGCTTCTCTGTTTCTGTACTTGAAAAAAGTGCTGCGGCAAAGGAGGTGCAATTATCAGGAGCCAAACTTTGTTCTTCTCCTAGATTGTTGGCAGAATCAGCAGACACGATTATTACGATGTTGCCGGATTCACCTGAAGTGGAGTCGGTTTTGTTTGGAGACGAAGGGATTGTAAGCACGATGAAAGAAGGCCAAATTTTCATTGACATGTCAACAATCTCGCCCCTAATGGCCCATAAAATTCATGCCAAATTATCGAAAATTGGCGTTGACGCATTGGATGCTCCTGTTTCCGGGGGCCAAGTAGGTGCCGAGGCGGCAACTTTATCTATTATGGTGGGTGGATATTCAGAGGCATTTAACAAGGCATTACCTATTTTTCAAGCGATGGGTAAAAACATTGTTCACATTGGCGAAGCGGGAGCGGGCCAAATTACGAAGGCCTGCAACCAAATGATTGTGGGAATGACGATACAAGCCGTTTCCGAAGCTTTCACTTTGGCGAACCAAGCAGGGGTGGATTTAGAAAAAATGCGCGAAGTGTTACTAGGGGGATTTGCTCAAAGTCGGATTTTGGACTTGCATGGCCAACGGATCATCGATCGAAATTTTAAACCCGGCTTCAAAATTAAGCTGCATAATAAAGATATGAATATTGCTTTGGAGACTGGAAAAGCATTAAATGTAGATTTAATGGGGACGGCTCAGGTAGCCCAACAAATGAAAAAAGCAGTGGATGCGGGGAATGGAGAATTGGATCACAGCTCTTTAGTATTGTTATTAGAAAAATAAAATAAATATGTCGTATACTGCTGGACCCCGCATTAAGGAAATTCACATTACACCCATCGCGATTGTCGACCCTCCATTATTGAATGCCGCGGGTTTGCATGCCCCTTATGCTTTGCGTACGGTTTTAGAAATTGTGACCGAAGATAACATTTCAGGCATTAGTGAAATTCCTGGAACTAAGGATATTGATGCGGCCTTGGAAGAATCAAAAAAATTGTTGATTGGCCAAGATGTGTTTCAATTAAACCAAATTCGGCATATTTTAGAACAGGCCTTTGGTACAGATTCGGTCGCTGACCGAGGATTAGCCCCTTGGGACCAACGAAAATTAGTACATATTTTTAGTGCGGTGGAGGTGGCTTGCATGGATATTATGGGCAAGGTAACCGGAAAACCGATTGTCGATTTATTGGGTGGAAAGATGCGTGACCGAGTTCCTTTTTCGGCTTATTTATTTTATAAATATGAAGGGGCGGGTGGCGAATTAGGTTTCGGCCTTAATCCAAATGCTACGGGTTGGGATGCGGCCCGACAAAAAAGTGCGTTAAATCCAGAAGAGATAGTTGCTCAAGCGAAAGCGATGTGCAAGGAATTTGGTTTTCAATCCATTAAGTTAAAAGGGGGAGTTTTTGAACCTCGTCAGGAAGTGGATGCGGTGATTGCTTTGCGTAAAGCTTTTGGCGAAAAATATCCCTTAAGAATTGATCCAAATGCTCTTTGGACTGTCGAAACATCGATAAAATATGGGAAAGAAATGGAGCCGTATTTAGAATATTTGGAGGATCCTGTTCGAGGCCAAGAAAATATGGCGTTGGTTCGCAAAGCTTTAAAGACACCTTTGGCCACCAATATGTGTACAACCTCTTTTGGGGAAATTCCTAGGAGTATTGAAATTGGCGCCGAGGACATCATTTTGAGTGACCATCATTTTTGGGGAGGCCTACGTGCGTCGATGACATTGACGGGTATTTGTGGGACTTTTGGCCGAGAGTTGTCTATGCATTCCAACAGTCATTTGGGCATTTCATTAGCAGCGATGGTGCATTTAGGTGCGGCATTACCCAAAATGACTTACGCGTTGGATACGCATTACCCATGGCAGTCGGACGAAATTATTATCGGCGGGCGCATGAAGTTTGAAGATGGTTCGGTCGAAGTACCTAGCGAACCAGGCTTAGGAGTGGAATTAGACCGAGTGGCTTTAGCGGCCTTACATCAAAACTATTTGGCCTGCGGACTCACCAAAAGAAATGATGAAATTGAAATGCAAAAAGTTAATCCGGATTGGACTTTCAAAGCCGTTCGTTGGTAATTTAAATTAGATCAATATGATTCGCCATTCTGTTATCTTAACACTCAAGTCGAGCTTATCCCCAGCGGATAAATGGCAATATTTTGCAGCGGTAGACGAATTAAAACAAATCCCAGGGGTTCAAAAATTTGAGGTATTAAAGCAAACCAGTGCCAAAAATTCTTTTGAATATGGCATTTCGATGGAATTTGAAAACCAAGAATCGTATGATGTATATACGAGTCATTCTTTGCATACGGCCTTTGTCGAAAAATATTGGGCTGCGTGCGTGGAGGATTTTTTAGAAATCGATTATCAAAAGCTTGATCAATAGAATCAGTTTTATAGATTGATTATTAAGCGCTTGGGTTTAGCTTTGCTAAATTTACAAATTTAGTAAAGCTGGGGGGTGAGGTCCCTTTTTTTCACAATTACATTTTAATTTTCTAGCGATTTCCTGCAAATTTATTTACCCAAAGCAAAAGCCAAATATTTATCTCCGGATTTAGTTTTTACCTTCCCTCCTCCACAGGCAATAACGATATACTGAACGCCGTCAATCGAGTAAATACTAGGGGAAGCATATCCGGCAGCGGGCAATTTATATTGCCATAAAATCTTTCCGGTTTGTCGGTCCAAGGCCCGAAACATTTCATCTTTTGTTGAGGCTATAAATAGTAAGCCCCCCGCAGTCACGGCTGGCGCACCGTATAAATCGGTCCCCGTAGGCGCAATTCCCTTAGCCGTTAATTCAGGATATTCGCCCAAAGGAATTTGCCAAAGGTGTTTTCCTGAATTCATTTCAATCGCAGTTAAGGTTCCCCAAGGCGGACTGCTGACCGGATATCCTTTGCTATCATACCAGCGCGTATAGCCGGTAAAGCTAAAGGGGGAAAAGTCTAGCGTCGATTTTTTTACAGGCCCCTCGACGGCTAAATTCAATCCTTGGGTATAAGCTAAAATAGCCTTTTTTTCAGCCGCAGAAAGAAAATTAAAAGCGGGCATTCTTCCCCTGCCTTTCACTAAAATTTGATTTAAAAGGGGTTCCGAATATTTTTTATGGACTTCCCTTAAAGTAGGAATAGTTCCATCTTCGCTTCCTTCTCGGTTTACCCCATGGCAACTTTGACAATGTTGCACGTATAGTGATTTGCCAGAGTTTTCAATCGATTTTTCTACGGGAACCAAGGAGCTATACACAGGATTTTGTTTGGCAGGAATGTATATGACACTATTTTCATCTACCGCAGCTCCCCCCCATGTGGCCCCTCCATCCGTTGCTGGGAAAAAAATAGTTTTCTTTGTTATACTTAAGGGGATAAATGGCTGACCCGTTTGGGAATTGCGTAGTTCAGCGATGATTTCATCCTTATTTGACGCCCATTCATTTACATCTTTTTCGGTAAATGTTTGCTTAACAAATGGCAGAGGCCAAAGTGGAATGGGCTGTGTTTTAGAAGTTTGTTCCCCGACAACATCCGAAGCGGGGAAAGGCCTTTCTTCAATGGGGAATATAGATTTACCCGTTACCCGATCAAAAACAAACATAAAACCTAGTTTGCTTAAAATAGAAACGACATCGCGTTTTTTGCCATTTTGTGTAATCGTAAATAAATTAGGTGGCGCAGGAATATCCCGGTCCCAAATGTCATGATGTACCGTTTGAAAATGCCAAAGCCGTTTTCCTGTTCGAATGTCTAAGGCCAGGAGGCAGTTGGCAAATAAATTATCTCCCTTTCTATTTCCCCCATAAAAATCAAAAGCAGCTGAACCGGTAGGAACAAAAACAATGCCTCTTTTGGAATCTACCGCCATACCCATCCAGTTGTTAGCTCCGCCAACATTCTTGTAATTATTCTTTTCCCAAGTTTTATACCCGTATTCACCGGGTTTTGGAATCGTATGAAAAGTCCAAATTAATCGCCCACTTGTAGCGTCAAAAGCGCGAATATCTCCAAGCAAAGCGGGGGCGGATTCCGACACTCTGGTACCCACAATCAATGTATTTTTGTAAATGGAAATCGGCGTATTGAGTACTGTATAATCATCGGAACCAGGACGCCTTATTCCGTCAAGTAAATTTATTTTACCATGTTGACCAAAATTTTCAACAGGCTTTCCCGTCTTAGCATCTAATGCAAATAGGTAGGAGCCATAGCCAAAAAATATTTTTGAACGTTGTCCGGGAGATGAGTAAAAGGCCACACCCCGACTATTCATACTGGGCGTTTTTTCTTGAATAGCTGTTTTCCAAATTTCTCGACCACTTTTCGCGTCTAGAGCAAATGCCTGTGATCCTGCCGAAACGCCATACAAGACCCCTTGAATGATGATGGGATTGCATTGAATTTGGGTGGTTTGGTTGACGGTGTCAGCACCCCCGGAAGAATAGGACCAGGCAAGCTTTAAATTTTTGACATTACTAACGTTTATTTGGGTCAGTGGCGAAAAGTGATTTCTGTTATCACCGCCATTATATCCGCCCCAATCAGTAAATTCAGGTGCGGTAAAAAAGCTAAAAAAGCCAATGAATAATAGCCCAACGAATAATCTCATGGGGGAAGTTAAAAAATATTTTTTAAATCAGTTTCATGATCTAGAAAATCAGTTAAAAATAGCAATATGCGGAATTGGGGCTTTAGCTTTGCTAAATTTAAAAATTTAGTAAAGCTGGGGACTGGGAATCCGTTTAATTTTTAAATTTTTTTCGAAGAAATTGTCATTTACTCGAGAATTTTTGGCATTTTTATGAGCCTTATTTTTAAAAATGAAAAGACGCGAATTAATAAAATCGATTGGTTTAACTGCTGCGGCCACCACCATATTGCCAAATTGGCTACAAGGTTGGTCGGTTCAAAAGCTGACACCTTCTGTCGTTTTTAGTGAAGATCAAAAAGATAAGCTATCTCTAATTGCCGGAACCTTCATTCCCGAAGGTGCTGAAAAGGGAGCAAATGGAGTTGGAGTAGGTAAATTTTTAGATGTATTATTTGCCGACTGCTTCACGGCGGCAGATCAAAATAAAATTAAGGAATTTTTATTGGAAGTTGACCAACTCGCCAAACAGTTATTTCAGCAATCATTTGGCCAATCGACCCAAGAACAGCGGGAGAAAGTTCTTCAAAATTTGGCTGCAAACTCCACACATAAATGGGTGGCAGACACCTTAAGAAATGAGACGATTCGTGGATATACCACTTCAGAATATGTTATGGTTAATTATTATCACTATGTAATGGCGCCTGGATTTTATCATGGTTGCGCCGCAGTTTAATGATGGCAAATTTCAACATAGATAGCAAAAAGAAATTCACCTATGACGCAATTGTCATTGGCTCTGGAGCGAGTGGTGGTTGGGCCGCAAAGGAACTTTGTGATCGCGGCTTAAAGACATTGGTTTTGGAGCGTGGGCGCCAAGTGAAACACGTGGAGGATTATCCAACTGCCTCTAAGGCTCCTTGGGAATTCCAACATCGAGGAACGGTTCCTTTAGCCGATCGAGAGGGATTTTCGAATCCTATTTTTTTAAGAGAAGAAACGAAACATTGGGCATTACCGGATGATGAGCAACCCGTGGTTTACGAAAAACCGTTTCGTTGGACGCGCGGATATCATGTCGGAGGCAAGTCACTTTTATGGGCTAGGCAAACTCAGCGATGGTCCGATTTTGATTTTGAAGGGCCTATGAGAGATGGTTTTGCAACGGACTGGCCTATTCGATATAAAGATATAGCCCCTTGGTATGACCATGTAGAAAAGTTTGCGGGCATCGCTGGATTTAATGACAATTTGCCTGAATTGCCTAATAGCATCGTCCAACCGGGTTTCGAGTTGAACTGTTTGGAATCACATTTTAAAGAAGTTTTAAAGAAGGAATATGGAAATCGTTGGGTGGTCGGTGGCCGTTGTGCCCATTTAACGGATCCTCAAGAAATTCATTTCCAACAAGGTCGAGGGCGTTGCATGAGTCAAAAAATGTGTAACCGCGGATGTAATTTTGGGGCATATTTTAGTAGCAATGCTTCCACATTACCATGGGCAGCCAAAACCGGAAATTTAACCCTTCGTCCAAATTCCGTGGTGCATTCCATCATATATGACAATAAATCGAATAAGGCCGTTGGCGTGCAAATCATCGATTCTATTTCCAAAGAAATGGTTCCCTATTACGCAAAAGTGATTTTTGTCAATGGCTCGACGATCAATAGCAATGCGATTTTATTAAATTCAATCTCTTCTAGGTTTCCCAAGGGGCTTGGAAACGACTCAGGCTTACTCGGTCATTTTATTGCTTGGCATAATTATCGAGGAAGTGCAAATGCTTCCTTTGATGGATTTAAGGACAAGAAAACGGAAGGGGGAAATCCGAGCAACGCCTACATTCCTAGGTTTAGAAATTTACACAAACAAGAAACGGATTTTTTAAGGGGTTATGCGACGGGAATAGGCGGAGGCCGAGGCGAGTATTCTTCTCGAGAAGGA
>Ga0209357_1001032_pt1 | contig 11272 bp, 10 predicted proteins | sample LauGreFBDMM110SD_2_FD_187573 | JGI IMG/M metagenome (GOLD analysis project Ga0209357, IMG submission 187573) | Freshwater lake microbial communities from Lake Michigan, USA - Fa13.BD.MM110.SD (SPAdes) (version 3) | ecosystem: Environmental > Aquatic > Freshwater > Lake | place: Lake Michigan... | reverse complement strand
GATCCTTCAACGCGTGTTGAAGCGATGTCACTAATTAACGGAAAGTAACTTTCCATGTTGCAACCAAGTGGCCTGCCAGACAATCTTCGCAATCTCGATCGCACACTTGTTATGGGCGTATTAAACGTCACGCCAGATTCATTCAGCGATGGTGGTCGCTTTAATGATCCAGAGATTGCAACTAATCACGCATTGCAAATGATCAAAGATGGCGCTGACATTATTGACATTGGAGGCGAATCCACTCGACCTGGTTCCGAACGGATTTCAGTGCAAGCAGAACTTGATCGGGTCTTGCCAGTGATCTCAGCTCTGGTTGATTCTGGGGTTGCAATCAGCATTGACACTATGCGAGCAGAAGTGGCGCAAGCAGCAGTTGCTGCGGGGGCTTGCATGGTCAACGACGTTAGTGGTGGAAAGTCTGACCCAGAGATTTTGGAATTCGTGGCAAGTTTGAGTACCCCATACATTTTGATGCACTGGCGGGGACCGTCAAACATAATGAACACTCTTACTGACTATCAAGATGTAGTTGCTGATGTAACAAATGAAATCAGCAAACAAGTTGAGGTAGCTGTGGCAGCAGGAATTGCGCGGGAACGAATTGCGATTGATCCTGGCATTGGGTTTGCAAAAACTGTTGATCAAAACTGGCCAATTCTGAAGCATCTAGATGTGCTTGAAGAATTGGGACTACCGATTTTGATGGGCGCCTCACGTAAAAAGTTTCTAGGTGAGTTGTTGATTAAAGATGGCGTGCCACGAGATTCAGATGAACGTGAGAGCGCAACCACTGCAATCTCAACACTTATGGCAGCGCGTGGCTTATGGGCAGTTCGAGTCCATGACGTTAAATCTTCAAGTGATGCAATTGCCGTAGTAGATCGGATTGCAAAGACACCATGACTGACAAAATTTTCTTAACGGGAGTTTCTGGAACGGGTTACCACGGAGTTTTTGAGCAGGAAAAACGCGAAGGCCAAAACTTTAGTGTCGACATTGAAGTTACTTCTGATTTTTCAGCTGCTGTTAAATCAGATGATGTTCGCGATACTGTTAATTACGCTGAACTTGCCAACATTGCGCACACTGCAATTACCGGTGAACCTTTTGATTTGATCGAAAAATTAGCAGATTTAATTGCTCGTGAATGTTTAGACATCGCAGGAGTCACCTCAGTTACCGTGACTGTACATAAACCGAACGCACCAATTCAAGTGCCGTTTGAAAACGTATCGGTATCAAGGACTTTGCCGTAATGAAAGCCACAATTAGCCTGGGTTCGAATCTGGGTGACCGGTTTCAATATTTACAAAATTCCCTAGATGCCCTAAATGCAGTAACAGGCACTCAGGTGCACTCGGTGTCTCCAGTTTTTGAGACGGACCCAGTTGGTGGTCCGGAGCAAGGGCAGTACCTGAATGCGGTAGCAGTTGTTAAAACTATCTTGTCACCAGAGCAGTTTTTAGCCGCAACCCAGCAAATTGAACTTGAGCAAAATCGACAGCGCAATGAACGGTGGGGACCAAGAACTCTAGACATTGACATTTTGGCAATGGATAACGAAGTTCTAGCTACGGCCGAATTGGAGTTACCACATCCGCGCGCACATGAGCGAGCATTTGTTTTGTTGCCATGGTCACTGCTTGACCCAGATTTTGTTATTCCAGGAAAAGCTTCGGTTGCTGAATTACTTTCAGGCCTAGATGTCGAAGGCGTTCGATACCGCAATGATCTAGAACTGGTGGCTCACGCATGATGCAGGCAACTAAAGTCAGAACACTTGCCGTGCTGGCGGTCCTTGCTGCTGCGGTGGGCTGGTCGATTGCCCAACTGTGGCCAACATTGTTTAGTCAAGGGCTGCCGGTATCTAGCGGTTCCGCAATTGCAATGATCCTGGTTTTCGTGACTCTTCTTATCTGGACCTTGATGACTAGGGCTCGACTAAAACCAGATGCAACTGTGAACCGCCTGCATCCGATCGTTGCGGCCCGAACTGCTGCACTGGCAATGTCTGCTTCCCGCGTAGGTTCGTTGGCTCTTGGATTCTATGTTGGAGTATTACTAGCCAACATCGCAGCAGACTATTCCAGCGCCGGCACTGATCGGATTCGAATCTGCGCTGTCACTGCAGTCGCAAGTTTGCTAACCGTAGTCGTTGCCCTTTGGTTAGAACGTATCTGTCAGATCAAGGAACCACCAGCTGAAAGCGAACCTAGAAACAGCAGTCCCGCTTAAGCGGTAGCAAAGTACTTAACATTGGGTATCCGTGCATTTCGCGTGGAGTTAGTTCGACATTGGTTTTGGATACCTAGAACAGCGCTTTTCTATTAAGTTGCTTTCAATAGACTGAATCCATGAACCGGGTAGCACTACTGCAAGTTGATGTAAGTGACTCTGAATCGCCGGCTGTGAGAATTCCACGCGTACTGGAGTTAGTCGCCGAGCAAAAAGGTAACTGCGAACTCGTTGTGCTTCCGGAACTTTGGAACATCGGAGCCTTCAACACAGGCGTATTAGATACTTATGCCGAGCCGCGAGATGGCGATTTAGTTACGGCGCTCCAGGCTCAGGCGAAGTATGGAAATTTTTGGTTACATGGCGGTTCGTTTGTGGAACGAGTGCCCGATGGTGGAATGGCAAACACAGCAGTTTTAATAAATCCAGCCGGTGAGATTGTAAAGTTTTATCGCAAAATGCATCTCTATGGATTTGATCATGGCGAAGCAATCTTGCTTAATCGTGGAACTGAAATTGTCACCGCAAAAGAAACCCCAGTAGGTCATGTTGGGTTGGCAATCTGTTATGACTTGAGATTCCCAGAATTGTTCCGAGGGATGGGTGATCAAGGCGTAGAAACAATTTTGATTACTTCAGGCTGGCCAACACCTCGAATCAACCATTGGCGAGTGTTAAACCAAGCCAGAGCTATTGAAAACCAAGCTTGGGTGATTGCTTGCAATGAAGTTGGTCCAAATGGAAGCGTCATGCTGGGCGGACACTCTATGGTGGTAAATCCGCGCGGCGAAATTGTTGCAGAAGCTGGCACTACCGAAGAAGTTCTTTATGCCGAGATTGACTTATCTCAAGTAGCTCAATTTAGAAACGAACATCCGTTCCAAAAAGATCGGTTTATTCGTTAGTCGCGTTATCTCGATCATTTAGCACGCCGAGTTGCGCGTTGTAGGCCTTTAGATCTGCATCCCCATCACGATCAGCTGCCCGATCAATTTGTTTAGCCAACCTTGTGTCGCTACGTGACCACATAACTGCCACGATTACTAGAAGCAAGAAAGTTGGAATCTCACCAAGTGCCCAGGCAATACTGCCACCAGCCGTGGTATCTGCGAGCAGATCTGGAATCCATGGCGGTTGCACTTGGATGTACCAGTCAACTCCGATTGGCTCACTGGACTGCATGATGGCAATTGCAAAGAATGCATGAAGTGAAAGGCCAACTAGAACGATCATAAGTCGGGCCCAATATGGAACATTTCGCGGACTTGGATCTGCGCCAATCACAACGTAAGAGAACAACAATCCAGAAATCAAGAAATGTAGCTCCATGAAGATATGTCCGGTGTGGCTTGCCATTAACGTGGCAAACAGCGGAGTGAAGTACAAGCCATACAAACCAAATGTGAAAATGGCCAAAACCATAAGTGGATGCGTAATCAACTTTGAATAACCGCTATGAAGTAGGGCCAAAATCCATTCCCGAATACTTCTATGGTCTGAAGTTTTTTGGGCTGGAAGAGCGCGAAGTGCCAATGTGATAGGTGTACTCAGGATAATAAATATGGGAGCAATCATTGAAAGGGTCATGTGTTGGATCATGTGATACTGGAATGAAACCTTTGAGTACATGCTGATTCCAGCATTAGTTGTCCAGATAACTAAACCAATCCCGAACATGAAAGAAATGGTGCGAAGCGGGCTCCACTTGATCTGATTTTGTCTTACGCGAATCAATCCGAGCGTGTAAAGAGCCGCTGCAACCAAACTGATCGTTAACATGAACCATTCCGGATTCCAGCCAAAGATAAGTGTGGAAAGTGTTGGGGGTGGCGGATATGCAAAGCCAAGAATTTCTTCACCAGCCGAATTTAGTGGGGCAGATACTCGACTCATTGGTGTGGAATGAAGTGCGACGCCAACACCAATTGCGATCGCCATAATCAAAACTTCAAGTGATAAAAACTTTTTCAGACTGCCAGTTGAAGTCAGTCTGGCCCGAATTTGAATTGCCAGAATCATGAGTATTGCAAAGAAAATGGTTTTTAAAACCACAATCTGCCCGTAGCGACTTAGCCAAAGATCACTAAAAGAATCGAGCCTGGCAAAAGCAGCAGCCAAACCCGAAATAGCCAGAACTGCAACACTGGTTGCAGCTAAGGCAGAAAAGCGAGCAACAACCTTGAGGTCCTTAGCTTTTACAAAACTAGAAACTGCCCAAAGACAACCAACCCATGCGCTCATAGCTAACCCATGCGCAACCGATGATGTAAGTGCCAACGAGTGACTACCTAGAGATGCAGCGTGACTATTTAAAAGTGGCGCAGTAATACCAGCACCAGCTAGCGCGGCCAACAGTGAAATTGAATTTAGTGAGACGAGAAATATGCCTGCAATAGCAATAGCCAGCGCAATAAGAGCTGCGATTAGGTAACTTCTAGATGGTGGAAGGGACATCAAGTACGTAGCGATAAACCCTTGGCGAAAGACATCTTTAAATGGCACACCTAAAACATTTGCCATTGTGGTTAATCCAGCGACAACTGCAGACAAAGACCAAAGAGCTGCGATTGAACTTGCATGTAAGACTGCGGAACGACCTGCGCGTGAAATTGTTTCGCTAGAAGTTGGCGCGATGAAAGTCCAGGTCACAAGTAATCCGAAAACGCGAAGTCCAAGGATTACGTGCGCCAATACGGCCAACTGCAAAGTCCAACTAGTTGCTTGTCCTGAGTCAGGAATTCCTTCTGGAAGTGGAGCCCAAGCGGCGCCACCGTAAATCAGCACGGTTGAAAAGGACGTTATTGCAAGCAGGAAGATTCCCAGTCGAGCAATAAAACCATTCATAAAGGTGCTACTTACTGCGTCGCAGGAACATACCAGCTGCAACTAATCCAACTAAGGATACGATTGCAATTCCAACCACTAAGTTGTTGCTGCTTTCGGCAGCAGAATCATCGGTTGCAAGTGGCATCGCAACTGGTGTTTCCGTGGCTGCTAGATCGGTTGATGCTGCGCTATCTGAAGGACCTGGTGCCATGCCACCTTCAGCGGCTGCGGTGTAGTTAAATCCAAACTCGTCACTGAGTACATGGCCATCATCTGCAGTGGCTCGCCATTGGACTGTAACTTGCCCAGGAGTTAAGTCAGCGGGCCAAGGTATTGAAAGACTCGCCCCGTCAAGAGTTGGATTGGGGGTATCTAAAATCTCGCCAGTCGAATTCAAAATAACGATTGCAGCACCATCAACTAGTGGTGGTTCGCTGAATGTGATTGAAATAGATTCCTGGGACGCATTTACAATCTCATCTGCACTGGGTGAGCTGCTAACTAAATCGGTATGGGCTGATGCAGAAGAGATGGGACCGAATGCACCAACGCCGGCCAACAGGACCGAGCCAATAATGCGCTTTGATTTAGACATACCTTTAGGTTACGCGAGCGGAAAGTGGGAATCGAATCGCTTTTTGGGCCTTTGAGAGGTGTCGCGTTGCCATTACGCCATACCCGCATTGGGTTTTTCAGATAATTAGACCTGTTGGCACAGCCTAACGAGGCTTTGAGTAATCTTGATCACGTGTTGTTATCTGACAAAGACATAAAGACCGAAATCGAGTCGGGCCGGGTTGGAATTGACCCATACGAACCAGCAATGGTTCAGCCTTCGAGCATTGATGTTCGCCTGGATAAATTCTTCCGAGTGTTTGAAAATCATCGCTACCCGCACATTGATCCTTCCGTTGAACAAACAGATTTAACCCGCGAAGTTGAAGCAAATGGCGACGAACCATTTGTTTTGCATCCAGGTGAGTTTGTTCTTGGCAGTACTTATGAAGTTGTCACATTGCCCACCAACATCGCCGCTCGCCTTGAAGGTAAATCAAGTTTGGGACGACTTGGATTACTAACTCACTCAACTGCAGGATTTATTGATCCTGGTTTTTCGGGCCACGTAACCTTGGAACTTGCAAACGTTGCTACGTTACCGATTTTGCTTTACCCAGGAATGAAGATCGGCCAAGTTTGCTTTTTCCAAATGAGTTCTGACGCCGAACATCCATACGGTTCAAGCGTTTACGGATCCAGATACCAAGGTCAGCGTGGACCGACACCAAGTCGATCGCATGCAAACTTTCATAGGACTGTAATTTCCTAGCGCTTAACCCGATCCAAAAGCAAAGTAGCAATGTCGACAACTTCAGCTGCTGGATCGCCGCCAGCTTCTTGACCGCGAACTGTGACAGCGTCATTTAACATCACAGAACAGAATGGACACGCAACTGCAATTTTGGTTGCGCCAGTCGAGAGAGCTTCATCGCCGCGATTCATGTTGACGCGAGTTCCGATGCTTTCTTCCATCCACATCCGGCCACCACCAGCGCCACAGCAGAAAGACTTTTCTTTATTGCGATCCATTTCCACCAAATTGATGCCAGGCATGTTTGTGATTAACTCACGTGGCGGCATGTAGATCTTGTTGTGACGACCTAGGTAACACGGATCGTGGTACGTCACTGTTTCGTCTTCTGGGGTCAACATAGTTAGGCGATTTTCCGTAACTAGTTGATTAAGTAAAACTGTGTGGTGCACTACTTCATAGTCACCACCGATTTGTGGATACTCACGTGCAATTGTGTTTAAGCAATGTGGGCAGGTGACGACAATGCGCCGGGCACCAATTTCATTTAGCACCTCCACATTTTGGGCAGCTTGCATTTGATACAAGAATTCATTTCCAGCACGACGGGCAGGATCTCCAGTACAAGTTTCACCTTCACCAAGAACCATGAACTCGATGCCTGCAGTGTGGAGTAATTCTGCAACTGCCTTGGTAGTTCGCTTTGCGCGATCGTCATATGCACCAGCACAGCCAACCCAGAATAGATATTCCACATCTGCGGGGATTTTGTCTTCGCCGTTCACACCAAATACCCGAACTGGGAACTCAACTTCTTCAATCCAAGTTAAGCGTCCACTGGTGTTCATTCCCCATGGATTTCCCTTGGTTTCTAGGTTCTTAAATAGTCCGTTTAGTTCGGCTGGGAATTCAGATTCAACTAGAACTTGATGGCGACGAAGATCCATGAAGTGATCTACGTGTTCAATGTCAACTGGACACTGCTGAACACAGGCGCCACAAGATGTGCAGGACCAAAGCGCATCATAATCAATAACAGCACCTTCACTTGAACGATGTCCCGTTGCGTCGTAACCATCAGTTAATGCATTTGGATCATCGGAGCGAGAACCAACCATTGGACGAGCTACTTCGGCTTGAACCGCAGAACTCATTCCTTCAAGTTTTGTGTCATCGCTGCCGGCAAGAATGTATGGAGCTTTTGCAAACAAGTGATCGCGAAGATCCATAATCATAAGTTTTGGACTAAGAGGCTTACCGGTGTTCCAAGCGGGACATTGATCCTGGCAACGACCACATTCAGTACAACTCAAAAGATCTAAGTTGCCTTTCCAAGTAAAATCTTCAATTTTTCCACGACCAAAGATTGCATCGTCGGCTGGATCTTCAAAATCCAATACTTCTTTACCTGCATAAATTGGAAGTAGTGAGCCAAGTGCATTAGGGCGACGGCTGAACAAAACGTTTAGTGGAGCGGCGCCAATGTGTAAGTGCTTGCTATGAAGTGCCAAAACTAAGAAACCAAGAATTACTCCGATGTTTAGCCAAATGCCAATCGTTTCGAGCCATTCATTTGCGTGCAGACCAAGTGGCTGTAGCAAACTTGCTGTTGCTTCTGATGCAAACGCGCCACCAGCCATGAATGGGAAATTGTTTGTACCTAATTCAGCACTGACGTTGTATTGCGCGCCGCGATATAAAAGCAGAGTCCAAACCACATTGAAAATCATGAAAAGTACAAACCAAGCTGCGCCTGTGTGTGAACCATAGAATCGTGATTCACGACCCATCTTTACTGGATTTCTAAACAGGCGGATCACCGCGAACATTGCAATACCAACTACAACAAAAATTGAAAACAAGTCTTCAGCAAAACCCACAATCGGGGAGCGTCCAATAACTGGAATAGCAAATTCCGAGTCAAATAACGCGCCAAAGGCTTCCACAATAGTTAACGACAAAACTATGAATCCCCAGAAAGCCAAAACGTGAGCAATGCCAGGAACTGTCCACGCCAGAAGTTTCTTTTGGCCAAAAACTTCCACGACCTCGGCTTTAGCACGAACTCTTTTTTGAGCAGTGCGATCCACAGCTGGCTCACCACTGCGAACTAATCGATACAAAAACCATATGCGCTTTAAGGCAAGGGCTGAAAGCACTACCGTGATGGCCAGACCTACTACTAATCGCAAGGTCATTGAATCGCTCATATTTGATCGCCTTCGTAAATACCCAATCTGGGCCTTATTTGTGGGTAATTGCAGACTATCGCAACATGGATTATTGGGCCGTTCTTGGATTTAGGTGAGTTAATTCTTCGAAATGCCTGACATAGATTAGAGAGGTGAGAATCTTGCTGCCCACAAAACGATTTGGACTTTTTCTGATTAGTTTTGCGCTACTTGCTGGACTTGTTATGACCGCGCCAGCAAATGCCATTTCAAGCACAGATTCCATGCCAAAGCCTGAATCACTTGGTCGCATTGACAGTGATGTAGTCAGGGCAGCGCGAATACATCTGATTCAGAATTCGCCCGAATGGGACATTGATACAACGCAATTTCAGCCAACTGCCGCAATACGTGGCGTTGCCGGAATGTCTGTCGTTAGATTTGTGCAGTCAATAGGTGGGGTTGAAGTTGCCAACTCATTGCTAGCAATCACGGTGAGTAATGATGGATCGTTATTGTCTTACACAAAATCAATTTCAGACTATTCCGGGGGATCCCAGCCAACAATTAGTCAGGCACAAGCTACTGAAGCTTTGAAGTTAGTGCTTTCCAAACAGCTTGGCATCTCAACTTCACATTTAGTTGTTTCTGAAATGAAACTAGTGATTGTTGATGGCGCATTGGTAAATGATGTTCCAAGTGGAGAATATTTAGCTTGGCGTGCCACTACATCAATTTTGAATGATCCCACCTCAATTTCAACGACCTATCTTTCCCAAGATGGAAAGCAAGTCATTTCAACTCTTCCGTTTATTCGTAGAATTACTGCTGACCCGTTTGTGTGTGATCTGCAAGTTGACGTTGCAACTCCTGGGTATGTACTGCCAGCGGGTGTTACATCAGATGCAAACAATAATCGATTTGTAAACATCACTTCTGGTGGACAAGGTATGCCGCTATGTGGAGTAAACACTTTTGGACTTAGTGCGCCGACTACCGAAGTTGGAAAGCTAAACATTATTAGGACTTGGGATTATTTCAGTTCGGTTCTGGGGCAAGATATTAATGAGGAAAAGTACCTGGGAAATATCTCACAATCCGCAAATGGTGACTTGATTCCTCGGATCAGTGCATTCATAGATATATGCGCGACAAATGGAGTAACCATCGGGTGTCCTTACGGGAATGCATTTTGGGTTCCCTGGACTTCCACTGAATGTGGCTCTGGAGCTTGTAGCGGAATTTTTCTTGGGAAAGATTTTGATCATGCTGACGATGTCATTGCACATGAACTCGCACATGGTGTGACTTTCTCGCTCGCATTTAGTTCTGCTATGTCAGACAATTCAGAAACTGCTGCCTTAAGCGAAGCCATTTCAGACATATTTGGTGAGTCGATGGATCAACTGAGCGTCCTTCCTGGCGAGGCTGCAGATCCGGCGTGGACCATGGGAGAAGATGCCCAAGCTGGTGGATATCGGAACATGAAAGCACCATCAGTTTCAAAGATTGACACGGACTGGATGCCTGGAGACAGCCATGACAACAGCGGCCCAGTGAATCGGTTAGCTTATTTACTTGCTAACGGTGGCAAAGTCGGAAAAGTAAAAATCAAGGCAATAGGAACTGATGCAAATTCAGTGACACCGAACGATTTGTGCGATGCACCTGGCGAATGCACTGGAACAGTAAGAATGTCACAACTTGTGTTTGCAGCCACAAGTAACTTGACCTCCAACTCAAACTATTTTGACTTTGGAAGGCAGATGAATAAATCTTGCTTCTCATTACTGAAAGCTAAAGCTGCCGGATTTACAACAAGTACTTGCAAGTCGGTGCAGAGTGCATTAACCGCACAAGGATTTACCAACGCAGCAATTAGCCTCAAAAAAATATCAACCACGACAAAGAGAACCAAACCATTGACCTTGTCCGCATCAATGACTGCTATTAACGGCACAGAAGTAGCGGGACAAAAGTTGGCGCTTCAGACTTTAGTGGGTCGCAAGTGGGTCACTAAAGATACAAGCATTACTAACGAATCAGGCAAAGTAGCGTTTTCAATAAAGTTAAATTCAAAGCGCGAGTACCGTTTTCGGGTCGTGACTTTCTCGAACTCTGGGCTCTACTCGATCACGTCAAAGACGGCAAAAACTACCGTGCGTTAAAGACTTTTATGAACGTGCTGCATAGCCCAGGCATACATCGCAATAGCTCCAGCAGCGGAAGCATTCATTGATCGAGTTGAGCCGCTTTGCGTAATGCCAAGAACTTGGGAACAGGCCGCAATACCTTCCGGCGAAAGTCCTGGTCCCTCTTGACCGAAGTAAAGCACACAGGATTCTGGCAATTTTGAATTCTCAATGTTGCCGCATCCTGGCACATTGTCGATTCCGATAATTGGAACGTTATTTTCCTCAGACCATTCAACAAAATCTGCGACAGTTGGATGATGCAGGAGATGTAGGTACCTATCGGTGACCATCGCGCCACGTCGATTCCAACCCTTTTTCCCAACGATGTGAACCGCAGAGACATTAAAGGCATTGGCAGTTCTTACAACTGATCCAATGTTCAAATCATGTTGCCAATTCTCAATTGCAATGTGAACTTTTGCGCGTGACTTATCTAGATCAGCAACAATTGCCTCGACCGACCAATAGCGATATTTATCGACTACATTTCTTCGATCACCAAGCTCTAGATGCTCTGGATCAAAATGTGCATC
>Ga0209357_1001031_pt1 | contig 11279 bp, 13 predicted proteins | sample LauGreFBDMM110SD_2_FD_187573 | JGI IMG/M metagenome (GOLD analysis project Ga0209357, IMG submission 187573) | Freshwater lake microbial communities from Lake Michigan, USA - Fa13.BD.MM110.SD (SPAdes) (version 3) | ecosystem: Environmental > Aquatic > Freshwater > Lake | place: Lake Michigan... | reverse complement strand
GGTTTCTCGCACCTGGCCTTTGCTCGTCATCCGGTGGCTGCCGCATGTGGGCGACGAAGCGGGCTCCAAGTCCAAACCTTTGGCCGATCAAATTAGTTTGGGCAGTTTGGCCGTCGCTTTGCTCTGGTGTGCAGGTGCACTCGCCTTGAGTGCCTGCATCGCAGCGTCTGTTTTATCCGGATCCGATCCGCTAACGCTGGTGATGGCGCAAGTGCTGCCCGTGCTGAAAGTCTTGGCCTGCGGCGGTCTTGCCAGTGCGCTGGCCTTCGTGTATCTGCTGCGTTTGTTTGCGCGGCGTTTGCAAGGCTTTACCGGTGACTGCCTGGGCACCACACAGCAGTTGTGTGAAATTGCGTTTTACCTGGGCTGCGCGCTGGCCTTAGGTAGCGGCCATTAAGCGCTAGCGGCAAAAGCACTATGGCGCTGTGGACAGTCAGACACGCCACGCCGCTGATTGCCCGTGGCGTCTGCTACGGCGCGTTGGATGTAGCAGCAGACGCGCAACACACCTTGCAAGCCGCCCGTGCATTGGCGCCAGCGCTGCCTGTGCAGTGCAAAGTTTGGGTCTCGCCCTTGCAGCGTTGCATGCAACTGGCCGATGCTTTGTCAGGCATACGACCTGAGCTGAAACCGCAAACCGACACGCGCTTGCGCGAAATGGACTTCGGCACATGGGAGGGCGTGTCCTGGGACGCGATTCCACTGCCAGCTATGCAAGCTTGGACCGATGATTTCGGCGAACACCGCTTCGGCGGAGCCGAAAGCGCCAATGAAGTGTTGGCTAGGGTTGCAGACCTGTGGGATGCCGCCCGGCAACATCCTGATGAGCCCCAGGTGTGGATCACCCACGCCGGCGTGGCGCGCGCCACGCAGTTGTTGTCAAAAGGTATCCGAAGTGTGGACAGCGCCAGTCAGTGGCCTACCGACGCGCCGAGCTATGGGGAATGGTGGCGAATTGATTTTTGAACCAAATAAGAGGGTTCTGTCGCAACAAGTTGCCAAAGACCCTTTAGACGACTAGCGCTAGTTGGGGTCGGGTGTTTTGGGTTTGAAGCTGCAAAACGCAGACACCTGACATTGCCAGCACTGGGGCTTTCTCGCTTGGCATACATAACGTCCCAGCAAGATAAGCCAATGGTGAGCATCAACCAAATAGGCTTTAGGGATGCGTTTCATTAAACCCATCTCTACCTCGTAAGGCGTTTTGCCAGGGGCCAAACCGGTGCGGTTGCCCACCCGAAAAATATGCGTGTCTACTGCCATCGTGGGCTCGCCAAAAGCCACATTCAGCACCACATTGGCGGTTTTGCGACCCACACCTGGCAGGGCTTCCAAGGCTTCGCGGCTGCGCGGGACTTCACCCTCATGCAAGTCCAGCAGCAGTTGGCAGGTCTGCATCAGGTGGCGGGCTTTGCTGCGAAACAAGCCAATCGTCTTGATGTACCGCTCTAATCCTTCCAGACCTAAATTCAAAATTTGTTGCGGTGTGTTGGCCACCACAAACAGTTGTCGTGTCGCCTTGTTCACCCCGACATCGGTGGCTTGTGCGCTCAGCAGTACAGCGGTGAGCAACTCAAACACGCTGGTATATTCCAACTCGGTATTGGGCTGCGGGTTGGCGGCTTTGAGCGTCGCAAAAAACGGCTCGATGTGCTCTTTTTTCATTTTTGTTAAATGGGGTCAGACCCCAATTATGTCCCTATGCAATTTGCTGATCGCCTCAACAAGGTAGAAACCTCTGCCATCCGTGAACTCTTCAAACTGCTGGGAAAGCCCGGCATCATCAGTTTCGCGGGCGGTTTTCCCGACAGTGCCATGTTTGATGTGCAAGGCATTCAAGAAGCCAGCGCACGTGCGTTGACAGAGGAGCCTGGTGCGGCCTTGCAATATGGCGCGACCGAAGGCTACAACCCACTTCGCGAGCAGCTCGCCGCATTCATGGCGAGTAAAGGCGTGAAAGGTTTATCGCCCGAGGGTTTGATTGTCACCACCGGCAGCCAACAGGCATTGGACTTGGTCGCTAAAACTTTGATCAATCCTGACGACGTGGTGTTGGTTGAGGGGCCGACATTTTTAGCCACCATTCAGTGCTTCAGGTTGTATGGTCCGCAAGTCTTGGGTGTGCCCATCGACGCGGATGGCGTGCAAGTCGATAACTTAGAAGACATGATGGTCAAGCACAAGCCCAAGCTGGTGTATTTAGTTCCTACGTTTGGCAACCCCAGTGGCGCAACCCTCAGCCTTGAGCGCCGCTTGAAAGTGTTGCAGCTCGCCGTGAAATACCAAACCGTGGTGGTGGAAGACGACCCCTATGGCGATTTGTATTTTGCTGAACCACCGCCGCCTTCTTTGCTGGCTTTGAGCGAGCAAGTACCTGGCAGCCGAGATTGGTTGATTTACTGCGGCTCACTCAGCAAAGTACTGTCGCCAGGCTTGCGCTTGGGCTGGATGATTGCCCCCCCCGAACTCTTGGCCCGCGCCACCATGTGCAAGCAGTTCAGCGACGCACACACCTCAACATTCGCCCAAGCCACGGCCGCGCATTACCTCAAAGCGGGGCGCATGCCTGCTACCTTGGCACATGTGCGCCGCGTTTACGCCGAGCGTGCACTGGCCATGGGCGAGGCGTTGCAGCGAGAGTTGGGCGACGCATTAAGCTTTAGCCAACCACTGGGCGGCTTGTTCTTTTGGGCCGCTCTGACAGGTGCTGGCGGCAAAGAAAAAGACGGCAGCAAGTTGGCCAAGCGTGCGATAGAAAAAGGTGTGGCTTTTGTACCTGGTGCGCCGTTCTTTGCCAACGATCCAGACAACTCGGCTATTCGCCTGAGCTTTGCCACCGCTGATGTGGAAAAAATCAAAGAGGGGATTGCCCGACTGGGGCAGGCTATTTAAATTTAGCCCGCAAACCCTGCATAGGTTGAAGCATCCATCAAGCCCTCCATTTCGCTTAAGTTACTGAGTTGAACTTTGCAAAACCATCCCGCGCCTTCAGGGTCGGTGTTGGCAAGGGAAGGGTCTGCGCGCAGTTCTTCATTTACCTGTAGCACCGTGCCGCTGGCAGGCATATGTACATCTGCTGCGGCTTTCACCGACTCGACCACACCCAACACAGTGCCTTGCGCAAAGCTGGCACCCACAGCAGGCAGTTCAACAAACACAATGTCTCCCAAGGTCTCTTGGGCATGGACGGTGATGCCCACCCAAGCGTAGTCGCTTTCAGTGCGTACCCAAGTATGTTCTGCGTGGTATTTGGTCATGGTCACATGCCTGCGTAGTTGGGGCCACCGCCGCCCTCGGGCGTGACCCACACAATGTTTTGCGTGGGATCTTTGATATCACAGGTTTTGCAATGCACGCAGTTTTGCGCATTGATTTGCAACTGGTCTTTTCCTTCAGCGGTTTTGATGTACTCGTAAACGCCGGCAGGGCAGTAGCGGCCCTCGGGTCCGTCGTAGTTGGCCAGGTTGATGTTGACGGGCACATGGCTGTCTTTAAGCGTCAAGTGTGCCGGTTGGTTTTCTTCATGGTTGGTGTTGCTGATGAAGACGCTAGAGAGTTTGTCAAAGCTCAAGACGCCATCGGGCTTGGGGTAGTGAATGTGTGCGCACTGCGTGGCAGGTTTCAAGCTGTTGTGGTCCGCTTTGTGGTTGTGCAGCGTCCACGGCGGCGTGCTGATGCCGATTTTGGGTAAAGCAAATTGCTCGATACCCGTCATGAGTTGGCCCACCCATTTTCCTTTTTTGAACCAGTTTTTGAAATTGCGGGTTTGGTGCAATTCTTGGTAGAGCCAGCTGTTTTCAAAATGGGTGGGGTAGGCAGTGAGTTCGTCATGGGCGCGGCCTTCAGCAATAGCCACAAAAGCCGCTTCAGCCGCCAACATGCCCGACTTGATGGCTGCATGGCTGCCTTTGATGCGAGCGGCATTCAAGTAACCCGCATCGCAGCCTATGAGTGCGCCACCCGGGAACACGGTTTTAGGCAGTGCTTGGGGTGTGCCGTTGTTGATGGCGCGAGCGCCATAGCCAATGCGCTTGCCGCCCTTCAAATGTTTGGCAATGCTGGGATGTGTTTTCCAGCGTTGCATTTCCTCGAAAGGATTCATATAGGTGTTGGTGTAATCGAGGCCCAACACAAAGCCCAAGGTGACTTTGTTGTCTTCAAGATGGTAGAGAAAGCCGCCACCAAAGCTGTTGTCTTCGATGGGCCAGCCCGAGGTGTGCACCACCAGTCCAGGCTTGGCCAATGCAGGGTCGACTTCCCATGATTCTTTGATACCAATGGCAAAGGTTTGTGTGTCTTTGCCTTGGTTGAGTTTGAAACGCTCAATGACTTGCTTGCCCAAATGTCCCCGCGCACCTTCAGCAAACACGGTGTACTTGGCATGCAGCTCCATGCCGAGTTGAAAGTTGTCGGTGGGCAAACCATCTTTGCCCAGTCCCACATGGCCGGTGGCCACGCCTTTCACAGATCCGTCGTCGTTGTAAAGCACTTCGGCTGCGGTGAAGCCTGGAAAGATTTCCACCCCCATCGCCTCGGCTTGTTGGGCCAGCCATTTGGTGACATTGCTGAGTGACACCACATAGCAACCATCATTGTGAAAATTGCGTGGCATTAGCCATGAGGGCACTGTGGAAGAACTTTGTTCCGACAGGATCAGTAACTCGTCATCAGTCACCGCTTGGTTCAAAGGCGCACCCCGCGCTTTCCAATCGGGGAACAATTCATCCATGGCACGCGGGTCCATCACTGCGCCCGACAAAATATGTGCGCCCGGTTCAGACCCCTTTTCTAAAACCACCACCGATAAGTCTTGGCCTTTATCGTTGCAAAGTTGTTTCAGACGAATCGCTGTGGCCAAACCTCCTGGTCCTCCGCCCACCACCACCAGGTCGTATTCCATTGCTTCGCGAGGGCCGAATTGTTCGAGCAAATCTTGGGGAGTCATAGGAAAGTAATTGAGTATGTCATTGCAGCGACAGATTCTATTCGCAGTGGTCGTGACTTGTCGCCATAATCAAATGTCCTCGCAGCTGTACTTGGCATCTGCAGTGATTTATTGATATTCAGGAGTTCAACATGGCATACAGCCTTGATTTATCCGGACGCGTGGCCTTGGTCACAGGCGCTTCAAGTGGTTTGGGCGAACAGTTTGCGCGCACCTTGGCAAGCGCCGGTGCGGCCGTGGTTTTGGCCAGTCGCCGAACAGAAAGACTTAAGTCCTTGCGCATCGACATAGAAGCGCAAGGCGGTGACGCGCATGTGGTCAGTTTGGATGTCACCAATCAAGAGAGCATTGAAGCCGCTGTGGCGTATGTGGAAACCGAGGTTGGCACCATCGATATTTTGATCAATAACTCTGGTGTCAGTGCCACTCAGCGCTTGCAAGACGTCAAGGAAGAAGACTTTGACTTTATCTTCAACACCAATGTGCGGGGCGCATTTTTCGTGGCCCAAGCTGTGGGTAAACGTATGTTGGGACGTGCCAAAGGCGCGTTGCCAGGCACTTACACCGGTGGACGCATCATCAACATCGCTTCAGCAGCAGCGTTGCGCGTGTTGCCGCAAATCGGCGTCTACTGCATGAGCAAAGCGGCGGTGGTGCAAATGACCAAAGCCATGGCGATCGAGTGGGGCAGGTACGGCATCAATGTCAATGCGATTTGCCCAGGCTATATAGACACAGAAATCAACCACCACCACTGGGAGACGGAGCAAGGAAAAAAATTGGTGAACATGTTCCCCAAAAAACGCTTGGGGCAACCACACGACCTCGATGCGTTGCTGGTGATGTTGGCCAGCCCGCAAAGCGATTTCATCAATGGCGCCGTGATTTCTGCAGATGATGGTTTTTCGATATGAGGATACAACTTCCCGCTGAAAAAAAATGGGTTTACCAAGAAGTGATAGCCATGCGCTGGGGCGATATGGACGCCATGGGGCACCTGAACAACACCAGCTACTTTCGCTACTTGGAGACAGCCCGTATCAATTGGTTTACCCAGTTAGCTTGCCCCCCCGCCCCCTCTGGCGAAGGCCCAGTCATCGTCAATGCGTTTTGTAATTTTTACAAGCAACTGGAATATCCCTGCGATGTGTTGGTGAAGATGTATGTCAGCGATCCGCAACGCAGTTCTTTTGAGTCTTGGGCCACTTTGGAGCGGGTTGATCAACCTGGCGTCATCCATGCGGATGGCGGAGCCACCACGGTATGGGTGAACTTCCCTCTGAAAAAATCAGCTGCGATACCCGATTGGATGAGGGCACATTTAATTTGATGGCAAAATGATATTCATAAACCATAAATAAAAGATGTCTCATTTATAGCAAGAATTAATTTATTTAATCATTAATTGTTATTTTTTGTGGTTATTATCAATCATTACCACTTCATTTTGTGGATTGATGGAGAGAATAACAGTGACCCTTCCCCACGAGTTGTCAGCGCACATCATGCGCAAGCAACCGACCCAAAAACGCGCTCAGCTCACCATTGAAGCGATATTTGAAGCCACCTCGCAAATTGTTGACCGTGAAGGAGTCAGTGGTTTGACCACCAACAAAATTGCAGCCAAGGCGGGCTTTTCTGTGGGCACGCTCTACCAATATTTTTCCAGTAAAGAGGCCATATTTCGCGCCATGTCGCAACATGGCCGCAGCTTGGTATTGCGAGATATCGAAAGCTTTTTGTTCTCCATTGAATGCAGCCAAGATCCCCTGGACATTTCTGCTGAAGAATTTGTAAGACAGTATGTGCAAATTTGTATTGAGGGCTTTGCCTTAGGAAAAAGTTACCGACGGGCAATGAATCGCTTGTGTTGGCTTCTAGAGCAACCAGAAGAATCCGTAAGCTCGGTGCAAAAAATGGTCGAGCGCCTCACGCTGTGTTTGAAATATTTGCAACATCCGATGTTGCCGGTACTGGATGAGACGCATATGTTTGTGATGAGTCGGTCCTTGCTGGGATGTTTACGAAGCGCCTCTTTAGAGCGTTTCGCTCCTTTGGACTCTGTCGAGTTCGAGCAGCAGTTGGTTGATTTGCTGATGGGGCAATTTGTTCGCAACTTAGAAGCCGCTTAAGTTTTTATAGCTTTTTCTCTTTCGGGATGCGCCCCATCAAATAAAACTCAGGGTTGGGCAACATATTCGAAAAACTGGCGATGCGATTGGATAAGCCAAAAAACGCCGTGATGGATGCAATATCCCAAATATCTTCATCATTTAATCCATGGGCGTGCAGGGCAGGGAAATCCGCTTCCGCCACTTCGTCGCTGTGCAGGCAAACTTTCATTGCAAAGTCGAGTATGGCGCGTTGACGTGGGCTGATCTCGGCTTTGCGGTAATTGATAGCGACTTGGTCGGCTACCAGCGGTTTTTTCTCGTAAATACGCAAAATGGCCCCATGCGCCACCACGCAATACAGGCAGTGATTGGCCGCGCTGGTGGTGGTGACAATCATCTCCCGCTCGCCCTTGCTCAAGCCACTGTCTTCGCGCAACATGAGGGCATCGTGGTAGGCAAAAAAGGCACGCCACTCGGCAGGTCGTCTGGCCAGCGTTAAAAACACTTGCGGGACAAAGCCGGCTTTTTCCTGAACCTCCAAAATTTTGACGCGTAGGTCTTCAGGCAGGTCGTTGATGTCGGGGGCAGGGTAGCGGTTCATAGTGTCTCCAGTGTGCAGATTATGCCCAGCGATCAAGCTTGGCGCTAAGCCCATGCCCCTAGAATGAACTCTGTGCAGCCAAGGAGAGTGGTTTGAATAAATTGTTTCCCAGTGCGGCCGCCGCACTCGAAGGATTGGTCCACGATGGGCAGTTGATCGCCGTGGGTGGTTTTGGTTTGTGTGGCATTCCCGAAGCGTTGATTGCGGCTTTGCGTGACAGCAAGGTACAAAACCTGACAGCCATTTCCAACAACGCCGGTGTCGATGATTTTGGTTTGGGAATTTTGTTGCAAACCCGACAAATCAAAAAAATGATTTCCTCTTATGTGGGTGAAAACAAAGAGTTTGAGCGTCAGTATTTGGCCGGCGAACTTGAGCTTGAATTCACCCCGCAAGGTACTTTGGCTGAAAAACTGCGCGCTGGTGGCGCGGGCATTCCCGCTTTTTTCACCAAAACCGGTGTGGGCACGGTGGTTGCCGACGGCAAGGAGTTGCGCGAATTTGAGGGCGAGACCTATGTCATGGAGCACTCGTTGGTGCCTGATATTTCTTTGGTTAAAGCGTATGCCGCAGACCGTGTGGGCAATTTGCAGTTTCGCCTAACTGCTCGCAACTTCAACCCAGCCGTGGCCATGGCGGGCAAAGTTTGTGTGGTTGAGGTGGAAAAAATAGTGGAGGTGGGCGATATGCACCCCGATCATGTGCATTTACCCGGCATTTATGTGCACCGCATTGTGCTCAACGCCCATCCCGAAAAACGCATTGAAAAACGCACGATCACCGAAAAAGCAGGAGTCTGACCATGAGTTGGAGCCAAGACCAAATGGCCGCACGTGCGGCCCATGAATTAGAAGACGGTTTTTATGTCAATCTCGGCATTGGCATTCCCACGCTGGTGGCCAACCATGTGCCCAGCCACATTGAGGTTTGGCTTCAGTCTGAAAACGGTATGTTGGGCATAGGCCCTTTTCCCAACGAAGACCATGTGGATGCCGACCTCATCAACGCGGGCAAGCAAACTGTCACCACTTTGGCCGGAACTTCCATTTTTGGCAGTCATGACAGTTTTGCCATGATTCGTGGTGGAAAGATTAATTTGTCAATTTTGGGCGCCATGCAGGTCAGCGAAAAAGGTGACCTTGCCAATTGGATGATTCCAGGCAAGATGGTCAAGGGCATGGGCGGCGCCATGGATTTGGTGGCCGGCGTCAAGCGCGTCATTGTCTTGATGGAGCATGTGGCCAAGAAAAAGGATGGCACCGAGGATTTAAAAATTCTTCCTCAATGCACCTTGCCTTTGACGGGCGTTGCTGTGGTCGACCGCATCATCACCGATTTGGCTGTGATGGACGTGACAGCAGCCGGGCTCAAAGTGGTTGAATTGGCCGATGGGGTGACCTTGGCGTTTTTACAAAGCAAGACTGGCGTCAAGCTTATTTAACGCGTTTTTATGTCAAAGGTGCGAGGGCTTGATGCATTATGTTGCTGTGCTCATCAAAATAGCGGTTGGCCTGAGCCGTGGGCACCAAATACTTGGTACGTCGGTTTTTGCCCTCATGCAGGGTTTCAATCAAGCCAATTTCGCGTAAAACATTGAGCTTGCGGTGAATCGTGGCTGGCGAGGCGATATGCGACAGGGTCATGGCCTCGGTCACGGTGAGGGACTTGCCTTGAAAATGTTGCACGGCGATGGTCTCAAGTAATTTTTTTGCATCGAGATCCAAAGAGGGAAGTTCTCCCTTGCCTTCAATAGTTTGGAGCAGGGTTAAGAAACGAAGATAGATATTTTTGCTCATTTGGGAAATATTAACATCTCGATGAAAATTAAGTAGGTTTTTAATAAAAGATTTATTATTAAATAAATAAATATATTTAATAATTATGTTTATTATCATTACTTTAATTGTCTTAATTGCCAGATTTAATCAGTTAATAAATATATCACCAATGCAGAGGTACTTCATTTCCAAGTATTCGGCCATGCCGTGGCTTGAGCCTTCACGACCCAAGCCCGACTGTTTAACACCTCCAAAGGGCACGTGTTCGGTAGCGAGGACGCCCACATTGATGCCTACCATGCCGTACTCCAAAGCCTCGGCCACGCGGTAAATTCGGCCAATATCGCGACTGTAGAAATAACTGGCTAAACCAAACTCGGTGTTGTTGGCGGCATCTATCGCCTCTTGCTCGGTAGCAAAGCGAAACACAGGCGCAAACGGGCCAAAGGTTTCTTCTTTGGCGCACAACATGCCTGCGTGTGCATCGGCGATGACCGTGGGCTCAAAAAACTGGCCGTGCATTTTCTTGCCACCCGTCAGCACCCGCCCGCCTTGTTGCACAGCGTCGGCAACATGGCGCTCGACTTTGTCCAGTGCGGCATCTTCAATCAAGGGGCCTTGCGTCACCCCCTCGGTAAAGCCATTGCCCACAGTCAGCTTGGCAACTTTGGCAGCAAACTTTTCGACAAAGCTTTCGTACACACTGTCTTGCACATAGATGCGGTTGGCGCACACGCAGGTTTGTCCGGCGTTGCGATACTTACTGGCCATGGCGCCCTCGACGGCAGAGTCGATGTCGGCGTCATCAAACACGATGAAGGGTGCATTGCCACCCAACTCCAAGGCGAGTTTTTTCACTGTGGGCGCAGACTGCGCCATGAGAATGCGCCCCACTTCGGTGGAACCGGTGAAGCTGATGTGACGCACCGTGTCGCTGGCGCAAAACACCTTGCCCACAGCAATGCTGTTGGCGCTGTCGGCAGTCAGCACATTCAACACGCCGGCCGGCAGGCCCGCCCGCACCGCCAACTCGGCTGCCGCCAATGCGGTGAGCGGCGTGAGTTCTGCGGGCTTGATGATGACGGGACAACCCGCCGCCAGCGCGGGGGCGACTTTGCGGGTGATCATGGCCAAGGGGAAATTCCACGGCGTGATGGCCGCACAGACACCAATGGGTTGCTGCAACACCATGAGTCGGCGGTTGTTGTCAAACTGAGGCAGGGTTTCACCATTCACGCGCTTGGCTTCTTCGGCGTACCACTCGACAAAGCTGGCGCCATAAGCCACTTCGCCTTTGGCCTCTGCATAGGGCTTGCCTTGCTCGGCGGTGAGGATGCGAGCCAGATCATCCACATTCGCCATCAGCAAGTCGTACCACTTGCGCAAAACAATGCTGCGCTCTTTGGCGGTTTTCTTGCGCCACGCAGGCCACGCGGCGTCGGCCGCGGAAACCGCACGGGCGGCGTCGTCGGGGCCGAGGTTGGCCACATCGGCCAGTTTGCGGCCGTTGCTGGGGTCGAGTACATCGAAGCGATGCGAGCCTTTGACCCATTCGCCGTTGATCAGCGCATCGGTTTTGAGCAAGCTGGGGTCTTTGAGTAAGGCCAGAGGTGAGGTTTGCATGTCCATAAAGAAGTCGTCGTATGTAAAGTTCAATTCACATCATGGCATAAAATTCCGTATGACTTCAGCCCCTGTATCTGTCGCCGACATTCGGCAAATTTTTCTCGATTTCTTTAAAGCCAAAGGCCATACCGTGGTGGCGTCAAGCCCCTTGGTTCCGGGCAACGACCCCACGCTGATGTTCACCAACTCGGGCATGGTGCAATTCAAAGACGTGT
>Ga0209357_1001029_pt1 | contig 11296 bp, 23 predicted proteins | sample LauGreFBDMM110SD_2_FD_187573 | JGI IMG/M metagenome (GOLD analysis project Ga0209357, IMG submission 187573) | Freshwater lake microbial communities from Lake Michigan, USA - Fa13.BD.MM110.SD (SPAdes) (version 3) | ecosystem: Environmental > Aquatic > Freshwater > Lake | place: Lake Michigan... | reverse complement strand
ATATTATAATTTGAGGACTCAACTCAATCTGATCTGTAAATGGAACTTCGTAGGATGCTAGTTTTAATATATCTGTTAAGAAGTCAAATCCCTTGTCCGTCAGACGCAGACCGCCTTCTTTTTTGGTTCTAGTATTGAACCACCATGTGTGTTTGTACAAGCGAATATTTGCAGGGTCAACACTTTTACCCCACTCTTTTAAGAACATTTTGGTATAAAGTTCTTGAGTAATCATTTAAGTATAGTGCCGCTGGTCAGCACCGCTACAGTAAAATCTTGACATTGAAATTGGCTGTTCAATTTTTTAGCAAGATTAACAGCATGACCTGGATTAGAAAAACTTACTTTCTTATACTTAGGTCCGGGGTAGTTTACAAGACTGTTAAAACTTTTTAAATTAAAAGGTTTATCCTTGTAAAAAACAGCCCAAATGGCTTCAGCGTCGAGTATTTGCTCGCACTTATAATTCTTTTTATTGACGTATTCTAGTAATATACGCGGTTTAGGTCTACTCATAGGTTCTCCATAAACTACGTATATATTTATCTACTGCTGATTAGAAAATCCGCCTCCGTCTAATTGCACAGTAACAGTGTCACCAGTGCTTTTTTGTAGATTTTTCAACAACGATTCGTAGTCTTGATTGACCTTGCTGAGAATCTCAGCCAGTGCATAAGACAACAATTTTGCATTTTTTATGTCTATTCTAATCTCTTTTTGTTGACCGATATCTGCTGCTTTTATCTGTTGTATTAGAGACGTTATGGGATAGGTATTAATCGGGCTTGACATTGCTCAACACCTGTTTTAATTCCAGTTCTGTTCGAAATGGTCCTTTGTAAGGATATCTTTCCACAGTGATCAACTTGGGACAAAAACTTTTGACCCATCCTTTGTTAAACTGAATGGCATAGTATCCTGCACAATATAAACTTTTGCTTTGAGAACTTTTGGTATACAACGGTAATTTTCTCTGAACATCGTACATGGCATTATATGGCCTAGACGCCGATGGAAAAGTATGTACATCATTGTCCTGTGCATTAGGCGGCCCATTTTTGATTTTAGATTGAAAAAAATCTTTGCCAAATCTTCTTATTAGATCATCTTTTTTATTAAATGTGGCTTCGCCCGTTTTTGAACTCAACATAAATTTGTTGTTTTCTTTTTTGTGCAAAGTGGCTACTTTCTCTCCATCTTCTTCAACTATCCAAAATTTACCATCTACAATGGGTTTTGCTGTTATATTCATTTATTTTATTCCTTTGATTACGGCACTATTCATACCGATGAATTGTCTGATACATATTTTGCTTGAAATGGTTGAGCATACTGCTGAATGTTGTCTGCAACACGTTGCAAATCAAACAGATTACAAAATTTTAACAATCTAATTCCTACTTGATCTACATTTTTTGGATCTGTAGTCTGTATATCTATAGTCTCTTTAATTATAGTCTTGATTGCTGTTGGCTGTGCAGACAAATCAATGAGTTGTACATTGCGATTATAATCGTCTAACACCTTGTGCTCTTTTCCTTCGTGGTCGACCCAACGTTGCAGCATGAGATTGTTCCACGCGAACCCCTTGCTGTTACGATCTTCAAATGCTTCTTTCATCTTGGTTTTACGCACTCCGGGATATGCACTAAACACATTGTCACTGGTGTCACCTCGAATACATTTTTCAAATAGCAGCCATTCTGGATCGGGTATAGCCTTGGGTTCTTTAGTTTTGGAATCTACAACCATTCGACCTTTTTTGTCAAATATACCAGTGTGTGTGGTCAATGTTTCTGCAACACCGTTATATTGTTTAACATTGGGCGAAATCAATTGTGCAAAGTCACTGTCAGTTGAGATGATAACATGATCGGAATCAGGATGTGATTGTATGAATCCAGCAATCAGATCGTCTGCTTCTAATTGCGGATGTTGCAACACAGTACAATTAGTCTTAGTACTGATGAATTCTTTAAATTTGTCAAACGTTTCCCAAAAGAGTTTGTCTTCTTCTTGTTCTTTCTGAGTCATGGCTGCTCGTGTGACTTGCCGATTACGTTTGTACGGTGCGTAGTGATCCTTTCGCCAACTACGCCCCTCGAGACAAAACACCACATGGGCTCCATCAAAATCTTGCCATGCTTTTTTAATGGCATTTAGTGTGATGTGCATGGCCATACCTAATTTGGTATCTGCATCACCTTTGATCACGTGCCTAGCACGAAAAAATGTATTTGCTGTATCTACAAGGATAAAAGTCATTGGTATTCCATATCTGCTGCAAGAACGAATCGATTCTGAACACTAGGGCACAGTCCGGGCCTGTGCCAAAGATTACTAGGATATATCATCCAGGAAAAATATTCCGGTTTAATAAAAAACGTAGGATCTTTTTCCGGATGCCCTATACTAAACTCAGTGCCACTAGTATCAAACGCATCAATATCTTTGGGGATATTTAAATACATTATACCTGATATTTTTGCTGTTGTCAAGTTGTGATGATGATGATGCCACAATTGATATCGATCTTGATTGGCATCATGGCTGGTCATAAAACTCCAACAATTTATTCCTTTGATACTGACCTCTTTGCCCAAATACATAAAACAAGCAAACATAAAACTCATTCTATACTTTAACCAAACTGATTCGTTTCGAGCAAACAAATTTTCTTTGGTTTGATACTTGGGACTGTTTTCAAAATAATTTCCACTGTCAATTATTTCTTTTACTATGTTGCAAGTTTGATCAATTTCATCTTGAAAAATCACAGAGGAAAAATCATATTTTTTAACAATATCAGTATAATCTACAGTCATTTTCTTATATCGTTAATATTAACAACATTTATACTGCCTGCAGAATTGTCTCCGTATCCATCTTCGGATAGAATATTTCTAGCAAGATCTTTAAACCATCTATCCACTGTTTCTTCTTCGGGATTTGCCTCAGTGCCATACCCTACCTTGATTAACTCTTGAATAAAAAAACTGTTCCAATCAAGTTCAAAAAACCCGTTTCGGATGTTGTCTTTGTTAACGTGAGTATCTAAAACAGCTACATAAGGAATCCCTTGGGCAGTGGCACGCTCTTTTGGGCTAAGTTTCGCTTGCTCCTCTTCTTTTTTTACACGAAGTGTTTCTGCAATTGATGCGGCAATGGCAGCATCCGATTCTGCCTTGGCCATTGCTGCCGCTTTAACTGCTTCGACGGCAGCAGTTTCTGCTTCTTTTCGCAAGTCTTCAATTGCTTGAATACCTGTAATCTTTTTAAAAAATTGTTTAATCATCATGTACCCCACTCGTTTTTAAATAACGGCACTTGAAGTCTATCACTGTACCGCCATCCTTTTCGCATTGCCATATCTGCCACTGCTCTATTATTAAGAGCGTACACTTGTTCAACACCACCAACAGGCATAATGTACACATGGCCTTTAAAACCTCGATTCCGAAACTCGTCAACCGCCCTTTCAGCATCTTTAAGATCCTCTTCTGTAGCAATAACAAACTTCAAATATACTGTACCTACTTGTTCATATTCACAAACTACTTCTGGACAGATAGCATCTTCCCACTTCTCACCACTGCATGGAAGTTTAGCACTGACACTAAAGGTAAGACTGTTACTATTACGCATGTGACCATCTGCGTTGCTGTCAATCCAGTTTGCTAAATATTTTTTAAATTCTGGAGTAAGTTTTTGAGTACCGTTTGTTTCAAAGGTAATCTCTTTTAATCCTGCCATACTAGCATGATCTAGCAACTCTGGATAAGCACGTTGCCAACCTAGCAACGGCTCGCCGCCCGTAATAACCAGATGCTCATCTTCCCAACGCCGATACGGAAGTATCTCCATAATGCGATTTACTATAGCATTACTTTCAAGCATTGGACTTAGGTCTTTAAACTCGGGCATCCAACTTGCATAACTGTCGCACCCTGTACTTACTAAAGGAAGATCTTCATACTTTTGAAAAGGTGTAACCAATGAATGTGTGGCTGCAATACCAGCAGCCTCCATACTCAGTTCACCTCTAGGCATACCAAATCCGCTGCAAGTAAAATTGCAACCAAACGTTCTGAGGAACACACTAGGCACTCCCATGTATTTGCCTTCTCCTTGTATAGAGTAAAACAACTCTGCGATTTTAATTTTGCTCATAAATGTTTGACCACTTTTTTAATTTTTCATGTTTTGCTTCAGCAGATTTTTCAATGTTAGTATAACTAACAACATCCATTTCTTGTAGAATATCAATCATAGCCATTAGGTCGCCGAGTTCTTCTTCTAAATGCTCTCTATTAGTTTTAGGTTTGCCTGGCTTATAATTGTCCATGCCAAATCGATTAATTTTACTCACTGCCTGTATAACCTCAGCACATTCTTCACTGAGGATATTCATCACTTCGTCAATTTTTTCTTTCATTTCTCAATTCCTCAACATCTTTAACTGCTAATTGTAACACATCTGCATAGTTAAGAGCAACCTGTTTATTCATAACAACAGCAGTTTCGAAATCGACATAGCCCTTGGTCAGCAATGTCCACATGTGATACCAGCGTGTTTTTGACCAAAAATTAGTTTTAGTTTTGGTGTATATTGTCACAGTTACGCCCGTATCCTCTGCTTCAATATCGACGGTATGAGAACAACCATCGCTGCCGCACTCGCAGACAACTTTGTACATCTTTGAAGATCCCCAGGAATTTACCAATAAAATTCCCTGTGCTGGTTCTTGTGCTGTCATAACTTTAAATTTTCCATCATAGCAATTTTAGCAATGCGTTCGCCAAAGTCTTGATCATTAGTTATAATGTAAGTAGTAGAATGATTGTGATCATTCTTGCGATCATAGCGCCTAAACTCTACAACCTTGCCACCTACTGCACTAAACACTTTGAAATTTAAAATAGGTTCGTCGCTGACAGCATCACAATCATCTCTACCAATTAATCTACCACTAGATATCTTAGAGACTTTTTCATCAAATTCACGACCTTGGCAAGTCCAACGCCAGAGCATTTTTTTAAACCATTTCATCGCGGTGCAAACTCTTGTTGTAGTTTAATATTATCAAAGAATTCTTTCTTTGTATGAGGATCATCTTTAAATGACCCCTTAAGTACCGTAGTCTGTGTTAGACTACTGTGTGCCATAATGCCACGATTTTCACAACAACCATGCACAGCCTGAACGTAGACTGCTACGTTTTCTGAAGCAGTAGCCTTGCTAATCTCGCGGGCAATGTCATTGCAAAGTTCCTCCTGGAGAGTGCCTCTTCGGGCGCACCACTGTGCAATGCGGGTGTATTTGCTGAGTCCAATAAGTTTCTGCGCGGCAATAATACCAATATAAGCAACGCCACTAACGGGTTGATGATGATGACTACACATACTGCGAAGCTCACTGCGAACAACCAACATACCTTCGTAACGGTCCTCCGAATCATTTGGAAATGCTGTTGCATCTGGTTCTGGTTCATATCTGCCTGCCATTATTTCATTAAAGTACATTTTGGCCAGTCGCTTGGCTGTGCCTTTTGAGTTAGGATCATTTTCACGATCGATGAGCAAACTGTCTAGCACAGATTCAAATGCTGGAGTTGCTTCGTCAATTAATTTTCCTATGTCGCCTTCGTGCAAGTAATCACTAATATTATCTCCTGCCCAGAAGCGTTTGCCTTCACGCCTCATCTTCATTCGGATTGCACCTGCTAAGGTTCCTTCTTTGTATCCGCCATCGCCTGCCATGGCGTCTAGTCCTGTTTCTTTTTTAACGTAAACTTCTTTCTTTAAGGGTACATATTCGTCTGCTTTAAATTCTGGTACAGGTTTAAGTGCAGTATCTGGTGTAAATTCTCTTGTCAATTATAATTCTCCGATGTTAAGGCAGTGGATTGCCATATGTTTTATTATACAATATTATTTAGGTTTTTGCAACCTTAATAGGTCATTTTTCTTTATTGCAGACTTCAATACGTTCAATTGTACGCCTAGTTTGCCTGCATATTTTACCAAAGCATTTGTATCTTTTGGAAAACACATACCACCAAATCCATAGTATCCATCTGGACCGGGCACTTGCATATGGCTCAACCCAATACGGATGTCTTCTGCTAGATACATTCTAATAGTATCCCACCGATATCCGTGTGCTACTGCTAATTCACTCATTTCGTTCATGAACACCACTTTGGTGGCTAGATATGAATTGATTGTATATTTGACAAAAGCAGCCTCACCTATTGAACAATGTTCTACCATTGTTATAGGTTGTACTAGTTTAATAATGCGTTCTGCTTCATTTCTGTAGGCAGCAATCTTACCGCCTATGATTGCATTAATCTCTTTGAGATAATCTTCTTTGGCATTAGCGGCTGTTAAAAACTCTGGTATGTGTACTAGATTAGGATAGACAGCCTGCATCTTTTCATAAAACTGTGGTGGTGCAGTGGTCTTGCTGATGATTACATTTTTATAATCACGCAACATAATCAGCACAGAGTTTAATATGCTAGTATCACATTCGCCGGAATCTTTACTAGGGCTAGGCACACATACAAATACAGCCTCACAGTCTTGTAAATCTGCATATGTTCCTGTAGATTTAAACGGATCAATGTCCACAACAATTACATCAGTAAACAAAGTTTCGTAGGCAAAGCGCACGGCCTCGCCAACAAATCCCAAACCAATAATTCCTATCTTTGTCATAATCGTTCACTTAGCAGTATACGACACAGGTCTGCGTCTTTTTTTGATTTAAATGTAAACGTCATAAAATTTTCAAAAGGTTTATATATAAATCTATTTCCAGGTAGACCAAACACTTCTAACACCATGGCACAAGTTTCATTCCACCACACAGCGCCTTGATTGTGCCAATCTACAATAATTTCATGATCGTCGGTAATCATTTGATCTCTTTTCCGCTGAGATCTTGTTGTCCAGTTTGATACTTTTCAAGTCTTTCTTGGTATGCTTCTTCTGTGAGTCCGTGCCAGCCACAGCACTTGCCTGTGGGGCTACGTCCGCACCCACACTTGCCAAATTCTTTTGTGTTTTCTTTAACTCTTACTTGCATTTTTATAATTTCCTTTTTCTGGTATTACATGCCTGACCCCGCCTCTGGGATCTGGCATATCGCCCTTGCGGCGGGGAATCATGTGTACATGAGGATACATCACTGTTTGTCCTGCTGCTTCTCCGACATTTTGTCCGATGTTAAAAGCATCCCACTTTTCTGAAGTAACACCTTCGTAGCCGAACTTGTAGGCTGCTTTGTAGCACTCCCAGAGATTGTCACTCGACTCTTGGGTAGGCACAAATAACAAATGCCCCTGGGTAACTGGATATGCATCTCTGAAGATCCAAAAGTCTTTTGTTCGATATTCAATGTCTGTCCACGGTGCTCGTTTTTCATTCAGTGCCTTTTCTAAATCAGTTGTCATGTCAATTGTTTGATTGTGTGTTTTTTAAATTTTCTATATCGTCTTTAATCTTTAGTTTTTGTTTTTTAAGATCAATGATTGCTGGATTAAATGGACTAATCTTTTCTAATCGTTGTATCTCTACATCTAATATTCTATGAGTTTCTTCTAAAAATTGGACTCGATTAATTGTATTCATTTGTCTCCTTTGATTGCTTCGAATGTTCTATATTTTCCCAATGCTGTAATGTATTCATCATACAGTCTTTTTAGATTTGGGTATTTCTTTTCTAGTTTAACATCACGCTCGGGAATTTGCAAGACTTTTTCGATGTTGTCCAACCGTTCTTCTAAATCACGCCCATTTATAACCATTCGACCTTTAACTTCTAATTCTGGTGGATTGTTTTTGGCAGTTAATACACTATCACCTGGCGGCATAGACCAACTAGTTCCATTTAGCCCGTTTGCCAAAAACTGTCCAGTACCAGTACCTATATTTGTAGTGTTGGTTGTGTAAACTTGTTGTAAGGTGTTGAGTGCTGATGATTTGGCACCGTATCCGGGATTAGAAGTTCCGGAGTTGATAGTCACAGTACTACCAACTAATCCATTACTGACGACGTTGCTCGAGATATTGTTCATTGTGTATCCATTTATTCTTTACAAGGAATCCCCATTCTCTCTTCTGTGGTCCGGGTATAAACATAGTCCATGCAGTCACGCTGGGGTCAAGTTCAATACGATGGTAACTATTGGCACTTGAAGTACGAAAATGTCCAGGCCCACGCCAAGCACATGTTTCTGTTATCATTTTGCCTGTACTGTCAAAGACAGGAGTCCATTCGTAGTATCCACCTTTGAGGATCAGAGTAGCGTAAGGCCATGGGTGATCATGCACATCATCGGGATCTGATTTAAGGAACTTGTGAATGAACACATTAAATGGGAACCATGTTCTGTCCTTGAGGAAAACATAGTACCTTTCGAGATACGGTTCATTACCCACACGGTCCATAATAATTCTTTTACGGTCATTGTGTTCTAACCATTTAAAGAATTTATTTTTTAGGAGTTGGATTATCATAATCATCTTTTATCAATTGATAAACAGTTTTAAAATTTCTAAGAGCAATCTCAAGTGCAGGGTACTTCTTACACATGTCTTCTACTCTATCCCAGTTAGGAAATGTACCAACCCACTCTACTGGCATGTTCCATGAAAACTCAGAAGTATCAATTGACACAGTGCTTATAGTAGGACTCATAGTTCCAATACTATAAGAAGTAGATAACGAAGGACTTACTGTGATAGTTGACATATTGTCGGAGTCATACGTGTACGAATAATCACTTGCTCCGGTAATAGTAATGGTATCAGTTAGTAAATCGTCTAACGAGTTCTGTTGCTGAGAAGAATTGCGCATGTAGAGTCTCCGTTTGTTTTTTCAACATAGGCAATCTAGTTTTGTAATTGTCCATATGTGATATAATAGCACGACACAGATCAGGCCTATAGGCAGTGTAGGTGTCATAGTTTTCAGTCCACTTACTAGGATATTTAAATGTATCAAAATACATTTCACTGTATGACAAGCGATCTGGCACCATAGGAACAGCATCCACCACTGCGCCTTCATAACAACTAATACCTAATGTTTCTTGTAGATTAGCACTGAACACTAGTTTTGCTTCACCTAGTAAATTATGGTATTCGTTTTTTGTTAATTGCTGATCTTGACATACTACAAATTCATATTGTGGTAACCAGTGTTTTAAATCTCTAAAGATTTCAACCTGTTTCTCTGGAGCAACACGATGCGGAAATAAAATAAGATCACGTTTGGGCATATTTTTATATGCTGTTAACGTAGTATCCATATACTCCATGGGCCAACCAGTACGCACTATCTTACCGCTGTCATATCGTTCGTCCCAGTCTTCTTCATACCAGGGATTTTCTGTTGGATAGTCATGTAACAGATTATCAAAGAACATTTTAACATGGAATTCGGTAGCAAAGTAGTTGTGATCAAAAGCATGATAAAAGCTTCTCTCAGCGTTTCTTACCCAAGGCTTATTGCCAACAAGACGTCCTAAAAAATCTTGTGGGTCATAACTACCCGCATGCCACAGGCCATGTGTAGTTACTGAAATACCTAGTAACTCACTCATGTACTTTAGATTAATGATACCTGGATGCCAAGCATCAGTAAACACAAAATGATCGCCGGGATTAACGGATCCGTTGCAAAATAGCCGACCCATCTGCTCCACTTGACTAGCCTTGTATATATTAGTGCCGCCAAAGTTGAGAAATGCTCCAGGAGTGGTAGCACTAGGAATGTCCGTAGGACCTGATATAATGTTGACATTGTGTCCTGTCTTTTTAAGTAGTTGGGGAACGTGTAATTTCCACTCGCCGGTATAGCGAGTAGAAACTGCTTCTAAATCAATTAGAAATATAGTCATGTTCAACGTGACCGATAACTGTTGTTACCTCGTGGCTTCCATTCCCTACGATCGCCATATTCCCTACGAGGACGTTTGGAATTTTCATACGCCCTCCAACTTGGGCTTCCTCGATTGTAAAGATCTGCTTCATTAAACGGCAGCAACTCAAATCTACAGAAATTGAGAAAATTATCTAAATCATCAAAGATTGTAGAAACTTCTCTAGTCATACGCAAATATTTTTGCAAATGTTCGTTAGCCATAATAGCCTTTTCCTTAATACTTAATAAATGAACCATTTTCTCCGTCTTCGGAGACCTCAATCCAAATCTCACGGCTTGGATACTTCTGTGAAATAGTGTCATACAATTCGTCCGACATCATTTCGCAACTTTTATGATCTAACGACAAAACACCTTGTGTGCTAGAATACAATTGTTCAAGCCACCGCTTGAACTGTATAAATTCCACATCTCTGTCATTGTGGGTGACACTAAGCCATACCCTAAAATGAAAAATATGGCGATGAGGATTAGCCAAAAACGAAACATCATATTGATCTCCTGTTGCCAAATTAGGATCTGTTGCGGCTGCTGGATAGCAGTGAATGCCTTCTTTACGGAAGGTTACCCAGATCATCTTGTTAGGACGAATGTCTTGTTTAATAATCATTTAGCGGATTCTTCGTCTTTGACTAATGATTTATACAATTCCCATAATTTCCAATCAATAGATTCTAATAATTGATTTTGTCTAATCATTAGTTCTAACAATTGATCTTGTTGGGTATTGATATTGGTATTGGTATTTTCTTCGTTACTCATAGTGCCGTATCCTGTTTATATTGTGACCAGTCTGTGAACTTACTACGATCCATCAGTGAGTGCAGACTGTGAGACCACACACCGGGATTAGTTGCTTTAAAATCTTTATCATCTATTTTAAGCATTGTATTATAATTCCAAAGTTTTACATAAGGAATTGGCACTCTTATTTGCGGAATAAAATTCGAATGTTCGTTTAATCCGCCATCGTGAAATTCTTCTACTGCTGATAATGGGATGTCGAGACTACATAGATAGCCTTTTTGCAAGAAGTACTCAATCATGTCTTCCCAAGCCTTCCAACCATCATAATCATTATGTGACGGATTAAAACTGTGATTAGCGCCAAAAAAGATATGTTCACAACCTTGCAAGTGTTGAGCAATAGCGTCAACTGTTTGAACTCCAGTGACGAATAGTGTACGCAAGCCAAATGCAGGGGTATGTTCTACTTCATTGCCAATAAAGAAAATTACGTTATCAGCCACACCGTCTGAATAATCACGCTTCATTTTTCTTGCCTTCTTCGTATTGTTTAAAAAGTTTAGTTACATCTTCCATGCGTTCTTGAAACACATG
>Ga0209357_1001024_pt1 | contig 11317 bp, 9 predicted proteins | sample LauGreFBDMM110SD_2_FD_187573 | JGI IMG/M metagenome (GOLD analysis project Ga0209357, IMG submission 187573) | Freshwater lake microbial communities from Lake Michigan, USA - Fa13.BD.MM110.SD (SPAdes) (version 3) | ecosystem: Environmental > Aquatic > Freshwater > Lake | place: Lake Michigan, USA... | reverse complement strand
TAATAAAGATTAACCATTGCCATAATCTTTTTATTAGAATCAGTCATTGGCATTTCTTTTTTCTGATTCATATCATAAAGTTCTCTGACAGCATCTTTTTTAAGTTGATCATTTCTTACAGTGTTATCAAGATAAACCTGAACCTGTGGATGCTGAGCTCTGTATTGTGAAGACCAAGCTTCCCACCTATTTCTAATAGCACGCTTAGTGCCAGCATCAGTAGCGTTAATTAGTTCATCATCAGATATCTTTTTAACTTCTCTCCAGTAGAATAAGTCTTCAAAAACAACAGCTTCAGCAGCAAACCTTTTTATATCCTTTTTCTCAGTAAGACCTTGATCTTCTAAGAAAGCATATGCTTCTAAATCAAATTGTCCATTAGATGGAATGATAAATCTTACACCCTCTGGATATGATTTCATTAGTTTTGGATTATCTTTAATCCAATCTTCAGCTTCTTTATATGCACCAATTGAACCAACACCAGTTTTTTCAGACTCTGTTAATGAGTAAACTGCTTTACCTGGAAACAATCTAGTAAATTTAGCTAATGCTTTATCATAAGCATCTGGATCATCACCGTATTGTTTAAGGAATTTATTAAACTCTGGTTTAAGAGCTGTAACATTAGTTTGTTCACGAATCCAATCTGGAACATCTAAACCAAAATCTGCAGTTGGAGATGCAGGAGCAAATAATCCAATTAAGTTTCTAGTAAATACAACATTTCTAGCAGTAGCATTAACATATGCGTTATATGTAGCTATTGCCGCAGCTCTTGTAGCCCCACCTTTTTCAGCTTCAGCAAGAAACTTTTTCATTATACCATTTGCTGCATAGTAAAGATGCGCTTTGCGTACAGCAGAGGCAAATTGTGAAGTTTTTTCATTTCTGTCATAACTATTAAAAACTCTAGCCAGTGTAACTGGAAGTAACATTTCTGGCAATGTTCTGTTAACAGAATACTTACCTAACACTTTTTTTCTAAATTCCATTTGTTGAGAATCAGGTAAAAAGTTTTCAACAACAGCAACAGCAAAAGCAGATGCAGGACCACTAAGTGTAGGTATAGCAGAATCTGGATCCAGTGATGGAGTAAGCATAGATATTTTAGCAGTAAATTGTGCTGGTTGAATTTGTCTTAAATAGTTTTCGTGACCAGTTAACCTTAAACCTAAACCAACTGCAGTATAAATTATTTCATCACCAGGGTAAACGAAGTACAATTCTCCGTTTTCATCTGTATGAATAAACCCAGCGTGTTCTAAACCTTGAGTAGTTAATCTGAATTTAGCTATTGCTAACGGATCGTATCTAACTACTCTTGCGGTTCTTCTATAGAAATCTTCTGTTGCACGATAGTAACGAGCAATGTTACGCATATTGAATGCAAGGTTAGTTCTCATTGCAGGGTTATCTAAGTATTGTAATGTTCTAGTTAAGCTCAAGTCTCCTGCAATATTTGCAGCCCACTTGCTTGCCAGTCTTTCAGCAGCATCTTTGTCCATACCATTGTCCATATGGCGTTTAGCAATATCTGATTCTGCTTGTATTAAACGTTTACGATAGATTTGATAGTTAGCAAACAGTGCTGGTTCGCGACCAAGGATAGCAATTTGCTTGCTCATTACGTTCATTAAGCGAGCTTGTCCACCGCTTACCCATTGACCTAATTTACTAAAGTTTGTCAGAGGCATATAAACCTTACCTAACACAGTTTCTGGTGTGTCAAGTTTTCCAAAGTCATCTAGATCTCTAAGAGTTAAATTAGAAGCATCTATTTGTAATTTAGATTTACCTGTGGTTGGATCAATAACACTCTTACGAACTTTAGCAATTAACTTATCGTTTAATAGACCATTAGATTTAGTAAATGGGTGGGTAATAAATTTGTATTGTCTTCTAGCAAACTCTTCTGCACCAAGTTCCTTGTACAAAACAAACTTATTCATAATCTCAGGGTTTGATTCAAACTGTTTTACTAAAGACTTAACTGCTTTTTCTTCATTGTAGATATGGGCTAATACTGTTTTGCCCCATCCAAGATTAGTTTTAGGATCTAAACGAAGTTGAATTTGAGCAAGCCAAGCATTATCAAATCCATAATCTTTGTATCTAAGTGAATTAAATTCACCAGTGAATCGTAAATCTTTAGCAGCATCTTCAGCTCTATAATTGTGTTGAACTAATGGACCAAAAATCTTTTGTGATTTGAATGCTAATTTATCTGCTGCTGTTTCACCAACGTTAAGCGTACCTAATGCACCTTCGTTGATTTCGTCTAATGTTGCAAACCCAAATGGTTGTTCAAACCAATCGTTAACCCAACGTTCAACATCTTTAGTATTAAAACCACTTAATATCATAACAGCTTTACTGCGTGCTACGTTCTTAGCAACAATAGCTGGCAATTGACTTGGGTCATCTTGTATAAGTTTTCTTTGAGCTGGTGTAATTCTTGAATCACCAGTTCTAAGCAAACGAGCAATGTTACGATTAATGAAACCTAGTGCTTGTTCACCATATGCAGCATAACGATATTCGTTTGATATCTTCTTACCTATTAGTATTCTATGTAGATCACCAAAAGGTACAGTAATGCCAAATAAACCTAGTTCTTCAATTGCAGATCTGATACCTAAACGTGGAATAAGTGTAAACCAAGACCAACCATTGGTTACTTTTTCAAGAGCCCAACGAGTTTGTCCACTGTAAGATCCTAAGAATTTACCATTAGCAGCTCTTGACCATTCAGCAAAGTTTGGAGTAGCAACTTTATTACTTAGTTGCCAGTAACCTAAAGCATATTGTGCATCACCTAATTGAGCAGGGTTATAAGCACCTTGTCCAAGTCTTTGTGCAACTTCTGCTGTTGTAGGAAAAGCTTTTTGTACATACTCTTCAACAAGGTCAAAGTCAACAACTTCAAAACCTTCATCATTCTTACTTAACGCTTTGGCTAACTTGTCATCTCTTGATACAACATCATAAACAGTTCCAACTATTTGCTGAAATTGATATGGGTCGCCTTCTCCAGCAGCACCTTTACGTAATATGTCTGTGTAAGCGTTGGTGTCTTCTAAAGTGATACCAGCTCTAAGCATTGCTTTTCTGATTTCACCAGCTATGTCATCACCAGTAGCTTTTTTATAGGTCTTTGTCTTATTGACAATGCCACCTATTTTTTTGTTAAGGTTCTCTAATTCTTTTTTAAGGGGATCTGTTTCAGCAAAAGGAACATTCTTAGCTTCAAGTTCTTTAATCTTTTGTTGAAGTTCTTTTCTAGCAACCTTAGCATCTTTTAATTGTGCATTAAGATCAGCTAAAGCACCTCTGCTTAATGCAGCAGTAGAAGATAAAGTTTTTTCAACTAAACCAGTGCGTCTTCCTAATTGATTTAACCCACTACCAGTCTTTGATAGCACTGTCATATCTTCAGCGTAAAGTTGTGTACCAGTACGGTTATAAAGTTTCTTTACAGCTTCTTCTGATAAACCAAATTTCTTTCCAACGTTAATCATTAATCCATCAAACAGTTGTAAACGTGAGCCCACATCGCCTTCACGCCAAGCTTGTTTAATGATGTTAGCGTGGTATGGATCCACAACTAATCTAGCAATACTAAATATATCTGCAGAGGATGCAGCACTGTCAAGGTCAATTGGATTACCACTAGCAGCTTTGGTAATAATTCTGTTTAAGTTTCCACCAAGGCTACGGTATTGTTTTAAGTCTTCTTCTTTACCAAAGTTTTGTGATAGAACTTTGGTTTCATCCCAAATTGCAGGAAGATCTGGTGCAGATTTAAGTCCCAGTAAAGCACCTGTAGCATTACGTAAAGTTTTACCAGCAGTTGAAAGAACAGTTTTGCGTGGCATTAATGGTTCTAGTTCGCCAGCTCTTTTGCCCATAGAGATAAGTTCTGTGATACCAGCATTCTTAAAATAAGAAAGTGCTGTATCTGCATCTCTTACACCAGCATCTGCAAGATGTTGAACTATGTCTTTTGCAACTAATTCTGAAGCATCATCAGCATTTACTTTAACTGTGTCTAAACCAAAGTCTTTTCCAAGAACCGCAGCAATTTGAGCACGTTCAGATAAGTTCTTTGATTTATCAAATTTGTCTAGTTGAGCACCAGCATCATCCCAGTAATTGCGAACACTTCTGGCTTTAAACATTTTATCTAAAGAGGTTGATAAAGCAATACCGTCTTTGCCAGCAAGATTTAGTAAACCATATTTAGTTGCCCTTATTAAAGCGCCAGCTTTAGATGCAATAATAAGTGGATCAGTTAATGTGGTAAATGTTAAATCGGTTAAACCAGATACAACATCATAAACATCAGGGACCTTACTTGCCTTATCATATTTTCTAAGGTTGTAAGCAAGATCTCTACCTGGGCTTACTTTAGCTTGATCAAATTCATTAATGGCTTTAGCGACTTCGCTTTTCTTACCATTCTTTGGATCATTAAAAGCCATAAAGGCTTGTTCTTCTTCTGCTGTTTGAAGCAGGGCAATGATCTCTTGGTTAGGTTTTCTCATTGCATAAAGTTTTGCAACTTTAGCAACTGCTGGAGAATACTTAGAAGTTACTTCATCAGCTTTGTTTTTGTCAAAGTATTGTTCACCATTCCAGGTGGTATCCCACTGATCGCCAGTCCAGAATAAATTAAACTTTTGGTTTGGGTCTTCTCTTCTTTGTTCTTGTTGAAGGTTAGCAATTCTGTATGCGTTGGTTTGAGTGAATCCATATTTTTCAAAAGCATTCATAAGTCCGCCGAATTTATTAGATCCAGCTAATTTTGTTTTCTGCCAAAAACTAGCATCTTCTTTGCTATAGTTTTGGACATCCATAAATTCTCTAAGAGCATCTTGATTGTCTTTAGGTAATCTAGTGAAAGCTCTTTTGGCTTCAATGTCTGGCATTCCAATAAAAGAATTATGTTGGTTTAAAAGTTTCATTGCAGCAGCAGAACGTCTCATTGTGGTTTCGTCAGCATTAGACTGCTTCAGAGAATTATAAACGCTTGGTGAAGTGTTCCAGATTAATGAGCCAGCACTATCTTCAGACACTACAACCCACGTTCAACTAGGAAATTATAAAAATCGTTTGTCTCTCCACTAGGATCTGCTTGTGTAGCAGCATAAACTTGATCTGAAAGTTTTGGGCTTTGAGGGTTTGTTCCAATTAACATTTCTGGACCAGGAGATATTCCACCTTTGTTAAAGTTCATACCAGTTTCAGGTAGTTCATCAGGTCTTAAAGTGTCAGCAGTTAACGGAATAGTTGGTTCATTGGTAATAGTAGGAGAGGTTGGGATATTTACTTTAGGAATCTTGTATGATGCACCTTGCAATGGAGCGCCAGCTTGCATTTGATTTAGCTGTGTTGTGTCCCCATAAAATTGAGAAGGCATTCTGTCGTTCATACCTTGAGTCAACTTAGATGATGTATTCATATCGGTACGCTTAGCGTCTTTACCCATACCTGAAACTACTTCTGCCATTTAAACCTCATCTATTGATAATTAAAATTGATTACTTACTAACCTGCTAATTGTCCTAAGATTGCTTGTAGGTTAGGTGGAGCTTGTTGTGGTGCTTGTTGGGGTGCTCCTGGAGTAGCCTCAACAGGAGCATTTTGTGGGACAGACATTTGCTCAACTGGAGACACTGACTCTCCAGGAGCGGCTTGTGGGGCTGCCTCTGGGGCTGGTGCTGGAGTAAAGATTTTTCCAACAGCATCTTCAATAGAAGTACCTGATTGGCGTTCCTTGATGACTTGTGCCATCTTGGAAACTATGTCTGAAGGATCTTGTCCCTGTGTAGCCATTTGTGGGATGGCTTGAGCTAAAGCATTCATAGATGCGTTTAAGTTATCTCGCATCTTTTGAATGTCAATTCTTTCTTGTTCCCCAGTCACATTCATTGACCAAGGTAATTCTCTCATAATGAAATCTCTTGAAATAAGATCTGCACCTAAAGCTTGTAGTGAGAAGATTAAAGCACGTGATGGATCAAGTCCTGACATTAATCCGTAACGCACTTGGATTGAATGTTCACCTTTAATGTCTTTTTTGGAATCATATTTTAATTCATATGGTGAACCATTGTTCACACCATTGATTGTTTTTTCTCCAGGAAAAAGCATTTCATCCATTTTAAAGCAAAGAGATAACACGTCTTCAAAAACATCAGCTAAAATTTGTTGACCAGTTTTTACCTGGGTATCAAATGCACCAAGTAATGCTTGCACACCTTGACCTGTAATAACTGAAGCATCAATAGTTCCAGAACGACCTTCAGGGTAACGAGCACCCATACGCATTTCGCGTTGTAATAGTTCTGCTTCTTGGAATGCTGCAGGTGGTACATCTAAACCAACACGTCTAATTGCTTGAGGGTTTTGTGAACGCAAGATTGCGTCTGGACCGAAAGTAAATTCTTGCACATCGTTAGGGATAGCTAATGGTGCGTTAACAGATTTCTCTGCAGCATCCATTGCAAGTAAAGCAAAACGTGCACGTGCAATTTGAGCCCACAAGATGTCATCGAATTGACCTCTTGGTTCATCATCCACACCAGGTCTTCTAGCAATGCGCACCATAACTTCACCCATAGGGTTCGGGGCACTTCTTAATACAAGGTTTTGCCTGGTAGGTAGGAACAAAGTAATTTGGTCAGCATCTTCGTAGCGAATCATTTCTAATGTTGAATAAACATCAACATCATCTATTGAATTGCCATCTAAAATTTGATTAGAGTACTCAGGAAAATCAACAAGCAGTTCTGCAATTGTTTTAACATAACGCTTTGAGTAAGCCACGACTCGACCATAGCGATCAAATTCTGGGTAAGCACCGATTGGGTTTTCTATGCGAATACGTGGAAGTCTAGCTTCGGTATCTGGTTCTATAACAATAGGTAGAAAACCATAAGTACCGTAATAATCTGCTCCTGTGTACATTTGTGTTTGAAGTCTGGCAAATTGAACATAATTGTTTGCAATCATTGTTCTAGTATCTGCGTTCTTCTTAGCACGATCAGAAGTTACATTTGTGGTTTGACAGTTAAATGAAGGTAGAGGGGCAAGTACTTCAGATATATCGCGGGCAGCAACATCAATGAAGTTAGCAATCATTGGTTTACTCATACCCTCTGGGAAGAACTCAGGGGCAACGTTGACCATATTGCCACGTCTTACTTCTAAGATGTCTGCCATACGTGAATCGCGCCCAGAGTATCTAAGCTTAAGAGCTTGAACTTTCATTGCAATCTGATCTTTATTTAACATTCATTCCTCTATACATAAAGTGTGTCAATGTTTTCAGAAGCCCATTCATCTAGGTTAACTGAACCTCTTTGAGCCAGAGACTTTCTGGTTGCAAATTTGTTTTGAAAATGACTTTTTTGAAACTGTCCGTGTTGTAGCATTTCTTTTGCCCTAATCTCACAGAACCATAAAGCCATAACTAAATCTGTTGGGCTTCTGGTTTCAGCTTTCCAGGTTATAAGCTGGTTAATTAAAGCTTTAGCGTGTTCATTGTTTTCGTGTGAAGGTAATTCAATAAGGTTGTTACCATCGTGTTTACCATCTTCAGAAGTACCAAAGAGCCCACTCATACCAGCAACACCAAAGGAAGTATCCCATTTGTTTTTACCAGTGAAATGGCTTCTCATAATTACGCCTTTTGAGCCTAACCATATTCTTAGTTCTTCATCTAAAGCATAAGATTTTTGATGAGCATTGATTTCAATACGCAGCTCATTAGGATGATACCTGTCAATCCAGTCTTCCATCAAAGCACGAATCTTACCTGGGGTAGGATCAACCATATTGAAAACATCAAGAACATAACGCATCTGGGTTTTCTGATCAACAGCGTACATTATTGCACCAGTCTTACCAGTCATAGCTGGATCAAGACCCATAATGGTGTAAACAGAATCTGAAGGTTTAGGGTGCCCAACTTTTTTAGGATCTATTAAACCAACACGTCTCTGTTTATTAACTGACCCATAAACGTGAACAGGTGGGAATATAGCATCTTCTTCAACATCTTGTTGTTGATACACTAAAGCCCAAGTATGCGCCCCTACTTCCGAGCGCCGTTCGAATAATTGTTTACCATTCCATTTAGGATAAAGACCATCAGCATCAGGGGTAGCAAGTTCACCCTCAGCACCATCCCAAGGTCTATCAGACCTAGCCCACAGGGTACGCCAATCATCTGGCTTATCTGCAAATTCTAAAACTGCTGGCATAGCCATATACGTAAACGGTGACTTACCACCAGACCAATGATCTGGGTTTCTTAACTCTTTATACAAATCAATAGAGGCAACACGTGTGCCAACAATCATTAACATACCAGTAGCACCAAGACGAGTGATAACCATTTTTTGCAGCCAGTTAAGTTGTTTTTCCCATTCGTGGGAGTTGCTGGTGGTTATCACGTCATCTAGGATTATCAGATCGGCACGTGTGCCATAAATCTGTTGACCCATACCGATAGCTTGAACAGTAGGATCTTTTCGTTCTGACTCACGTTTAATATAAATGCGGTCATCACGCCATTGGTCAGCAGTATCTTTCCAACCCTCAGCAGGTCCATAGACAGTCTGCATTTTAGTCCATTGAGGTTCGGTCAATCTCTGCTTAATCGCGTACAAAAATTCTTTAGCCCTAGTCTGAGTCTGAGACACAATAACAACCTGAACATTAGGGTTCATAGCAATACGATACAAAGGGTAGTTAATCGTCAAGATAGTTGACTTGGCATGCTCAGGCGGTACGTTGATTAGAAGTCTTCGTGGGCTGCCTTTTTCGTAAACCATAGCTGGGTCAACCCAGGAAGGTTCACGGTTTTCGACCACATCAACCCAAGACTGGTGATGGGGAAAAACCTGGGACTCAAGGTATTCTTGACTGAAGGTAGAAAAATCTATATTGAACTTGTCGCCGCCTAAACGGTCCACATTTACTTTACTTGCATCTTGGCGTGCCGATTCAAATTCGGCAGCAAAAGCTTTGTCCCTGAAAACCCATTGACGAAGAGTATCAGACTTTCTGTGGATCCTGACCATAGCTTCAGAAGGGTCCCACCCCAACTTAACCAGTTCCAGAAACTTCATCTTATCTTCAACAAGATTGATCCTGTTATGGTTCAAATTACCTTTTTTGGCAACCACCTAATACACCCACCGTCACGTCAACCAGCCCCATCTTGTAACAAGGCGTAGCATAGCTTGCAGTGACCCCTAAAGGGTCACACTTGTAGGGCTCTTAAAAGAGCCCTCACTATATATAACCCTTCCAAAAACGGACTACGGAGCGAGTTCATAAAAATAGTTTACAACACACCGTTAAAAGTGACGCAAATCACACTCTTTTAGCAAACAATGCCCCCACCAAATCCTGTTCAAAAATTAAAAAGAGACTGTACCACTACTACCCCGCGCGTTTTTAGCATCCTGGGGTGTCCTTTTTGCCTGTTTTGCCTGCTATGTCACGCTATGCCCTAATTGTTTAGAGATGTGCTGGGGCGACTGTCTGCCTGGGCATTCTGGGAATTAACACATTGCTTCGGGCAGTCATTAACTAACTGCATTCTGCTAACTGCTAACTGCAAGAACTGGAACTGGTTGGAATTATTTTGAAGATCTTCAGGAGTTCCAGGACTTCCAAGATCTCCAGAACTGGACTAGAAAATAGTTGAAGAATGTAATTGACATTCTGGAATTGTCGGCACTAAACTCAGAATATGAGAACTAAGGAAGTTCTCAGTTCTAAGGAGGAACTAGAATGACTCGCAAAGATTACCAACTAATTGCAGGAACTATTAGCAAATTAGTAAAGGGACTGAGTAGTGAAGAATATTTTATCCATCACTTACCAGTAATCAGGGAATTAGTTAATGAACTCTCCAACCAACTTGCACTGGATAACCCACGCTTCAATCGTGCCAAGTTCTGGAATGCTTCAGGTTTGAATTAGTGCTGAAAGATTAGCCCCAGACTGACACGCTGGGGCTCTTCTTCTAGTCCTAAACTAGATTAGGCTAGATTTATTCTAAGGAGGAATAAATGGAATTAAAACTAGATAGAAAAGATATTAACGAGAAGGCACTGACTAATTACGCCATATTCTCTCAGTTCTTGAATGTTGAAGAAGAAGCGTGGAGAAGTTCAGTTCTTGAGTCGGCACTGGAGAAGTTGGGTGTTGATGTAATTAAGTTGTGGGCAGAATATCCAGAAGAACATTGTTGTGGAAAAGAAGACGGCATATGGCCAACTCACGAAGAAGAACTGAAGTGTGAATGCTGTAATGGTTCTTGTGGCTGGTGCAATTAAAGGCTAGTGCCTGAAGATTAGTTCCAGTTAATTCCTGGAACTTTTCTTCTAGTCCTAGAACTAGGCTAGATATTCCAAAGGAGGAATAAATGAAGTTTCAAGTGGTTGAGTCGATCTCGTACGACAGAATGCAAGAAGTAGAGGCAGTGAATATGGAAGAAGCCATTAAGTTAGCAAAGGAATATAACGAATGGAATAGTCCTATTCAGCAAGAATATAACTACGAAGCCTATGAGGTGACTGAGTAATGAAAATTAGTTGGAATGAGTTTGATAATAAACTAACGATAGGAAGTTGGAAGTTCACGCGAAGAGGAACACTTATTCTTGAAGCTCTTTTCTTATTGGGGCTTCTTGCATTAGTTGGCTTTGCTGGCTATATTGAAACTATGGAGGTGGGAGTATGAGTAAGAGAGCAGAAGAACTGCTGAAGAAGTTGGAGTCTGGTGCACCTCGTGAGGGTGCTTCGATCTCCTGGTTGAAGGAAGAAGTTAAGAAGTCGGGCGTTATATGGTCAAGATCTGACAGACCTGGTGGGTTCTGGGTTATTCCGAATGAACTACGAAGCCTTGACGATATTGTGCACCTGACTTATCGTGTTAAGGCTAGTCCAGAACATAGGTGGCAGGAATGGAATTAACCTGGAGGAGTTGGTACGGCTACAAGGAAGAAGAAAATAATGAAGAGCTGGATGTAATTGTAAATAGATTACAGGGTGACGGCTGGAATATAACTACTAAGGAGGAGCAATGACAGAAGAAGAATATGATGATTTACTAGATGAGATCTATGGCAATATTAAGTTTGGTACTTTAGAGTACTCACCTAGTCAAGTGTTAAAAGCTGTTGATCCTATTGCGTATCGTGTGGGAATGAATGATTACGAAGACTCTATGGAGGAGTGATGAAAATATTAACTAAGGAAGATAGTAAAGAATTAGCTAGGTTAATTAAGCAATA
>Ga0209357_1001022_pt1 | contig 11325 bp, 9 predicted proteins | sample LauGreFBDMM110SD_2_FD_187573 | JGI IMG/M metagenome (GOLD analysis project Ga0209357, IMG submission 187573) | Freshwater lake microbial communities from Lake Michigan, USA - Fa13.BD.MM110.SD (SPAdes) (version 3) | ecosystem: Environmental > Aquatic > Freshwater > Lake | place: Lake Michigan, USA... | reverse complement strand
CTTCTGCCCCCAGCCCGGCCTGAGATGACGACGCCCGGGTTGCCAGCGAGGTCCCGGTCGCGGCGCATTGGCGGCCAGTCATCGTTTGGCTTGGATCCCGATCCCCGGGGTGCGGCCGGGGTGGATGAGGTCGGTCGCGGCTGCTGGTTTGGCCCGGTTTTTGCGGCGGCGGTGGTCTTGCCTGCTCGGGCGGCTGGGTCCCTCGGCGCCGCCGGCCTCACCGATAGCAAGGCCCTCTCGCCCCGACGCCGCCAGGAGCTGGTGCCCCTGATTAAGCAGCTGGCCTCGGGCTGGGCCCTAGGTCAGGCCTCGGCGGCCGAGATTGATGGCCACGGCATTCGGCTGGCCACCGAATGGGCCATGCTGCGGGCCCTGCAGCGCCTCAGTGGGGCGCTTGGGTCGGAACCGCCACTGGTGTTGGTGGATGGGATCTTGCCGTTGCGCTGTTGGCCGGGCCTGCAGCGCTGCCTGGTGCGGGGAGATAGCCACAGCCCCGCCATTGCCGCCGCCAGCGTGATCGCCAAGGTGGCCCGCGATGCCCTGATTGGGCGGCTTGCCGAGCGCTATCCGGGCTATGGCCTGGAGCGCCACGCTGGCTACGGCACTGCCCTGCACCGCAGCGCCCTGGAGCAGCTGGGGCCGACGCCCCTGCATCGCCGCTCGTTTCTGCGCAACGTGTTGGCGGCCCAGCCGCAAGGCTGGGACCAAGCCAGCGGTTCAGGGTCTGGTGTGCCCGGACATAACGCCTGATTTAGGCCGGAGTTTCCAGGCACCAGGCCTTGAAATCGGCCAGGAGTTGCTGGCCGACCCGGTTCTTGATGCTGAGCAGGATGCCGGCCAGCAGGGTGCGGCCGGTGGCCTCCAGCACCGCTGCCGGGATCAGTCGCAGCAGGGGCGGCTGGCTGACGCTCACCGATAGGCGCGCTTCCCCCTCCAGACCCCTGGCCGTGGCTTCCAGGTGGGATTCGAGGGTGAGCTGAAAATCATCCACAATCCCCAGGCCCTCCAATTCGCAATCCCGTGCCTCTAACAGGATGCTTTGGGGCTTTGTGGTGGCCACAATCTCAACAACGGGCTGGATCTGCAGTTGGAACACCTGCAGTTTGGTGACCGTATAGCGGTAATGGCCGGGGCCCAGGGGCTGGAGCTGGCTGGAATCGAGCAGGGCACCCACCACCCGGTTCTCCTGGTTGAGGTAGGCGGGCAGGCGGTCGGCATTGCTGTCGACGGGTAATTGGAGCTGTTGGCAGGCACGGAATGCCAGAGGCATAACTGGGACCCGGCGCGGCATGATCCTATCGAGCTCGGTCCCCGTTTCCGCCCATGCGTCTTGCCTTCCTCGGACCGGCCGGTACCTATGGCGAGCAGGCCGCCATGCGGCTGGCGGCCCTGGAGGGTTGGTCCGAGCCCCAGTTGCTTCCCCAGGTGGGCATTCGCGCCGTGGTCCAGGCCCTGGCCGAGGGCCGCTGTGACGCGGCCGTGGTTCCGGTTGAAAACTCCGTGGAGGGTGGGGTGACGGCCTGCCTCGATGCCCTCTGGGAGCACCCTGAGCTGCGGGTGGCCCGGGCCCTGGTACTGCCGATCCGCCATGCCCTGGTGGGCACTGGCCCGATCGAGGCCATCAGTGAGGTGCTCTCCCACCCCCAGGCCCTGGCCCAATGCAGCCAATGGCTGGGCGACCAGCTGCCCCGGGCCCTGCAGCTGCCCACCACCTCCACGGCGGAGGCGGCCCGCATGGTGGCCGGCAGTGGTTTCCGGGGGGCGATTGCCTCCTTGCCGGCTGCTAGCAAGCACGGTCTAGAGGTCTTGGCCTATCCGATCAATGATGTGGCAGGCAATTGCACCCGCTTTCTGCTGCTCAACCGGGGCGCCAGTCCCCTCGAGGGGACCCTGGCCAGCCTGGCCTTCTCGCTCCATTCGAACCGGCCCGGCGCCCTACTGGAGGCTCTCGGTTGTTTTGCCCGCCTAGGCCTGAACATGGGCCGCATCGAATCACGGCCGTCCAAGCGGGAAATGGGGGAATACATCTTCTTTGTCGACCTGGAGTTGCCGGCAGGATCTGGGGATGCACTCCAGGAGATCCTGGCCGTGCTGAAGCCCCTGTGCCAGCACCTGGCCTTCTTTGGTGCCTATCCGCTCGATCAGGTCAACGAGGTCCAGACCTAGGGGAGTGCAATCAGATCGAATTAAATCCCAGCGCGATTGGCCGGGGGTTTGACGGAGCGAAACAAACCAAATTGCATCATGCCGGTGGCAAAGGCCCAATGCATCAGTAGCAGGGTGGGGGATTCTCTGAGCCCCTGCAATACGGCGGCTGGCCCCAGGCTGAGCACCTGGCCCGGGCGACGGATCCCCTCCAGGATCGAATCGATCCAGGAGGGCAGGGTTTCTGCGGTCCAGTCAGCGGTTTCAACGGCCAGTTGGGCGCCCCCATCGCCTCTGCCATAGGGGCTAGCTAACAGGTTGCGCGCAAAGCCGGCGATGCTGGCGAACTCTGGATGGGCCCATTGGTCGAGCAGCTGGCGCATCACCCAGCGCTCACGGCGATCAAGGGGGCGCTCAGCCGGGTCGCGCCGGTTCCAGTCGGCCACGGCCAGACGACCTCCGGGTGCCAGCACCCGCAACAATTCATCGGCATAGCGCTGCTTATCGGGCATGTGGGGCCCGGCTTCGACGCTCCAGACCGCCGCGAAGCTGGCATCGGCCAGGTCGAGATCGAGGGCATCCATGACGGCGAACCGGCAGCTCAGGCCTGACTCTGTGAGTTCTCGGGCCCGCTGGATTTGGCCCGGGCTGATGCTGATGCCCAGCACATCGAGGCCATAGTCCCGGGCCAGGATTCGGGCACTGCCGCCAATGCCGCAGCCCACATCGAGCACCTTGCTGCCGGGGGGCAGCTGGTCGAGGCCACTCCAGCGCACCAGGGCATGGACAAAGTCCACCTTGGCCTGGCGGAAATCGACGGCCGCGACGGCCCGACCCCTGGACGGCAAGTAATAGCCGAGGTGCACATGGTCGCCCCAAAGCCGCTCTAACAGCCGATCGGCGGTCCAGCGGTCGTAGGCCTCGGCCACGGTGGCGCTGCTAACGAAATGGCGATCGCGCCGTTGCCACAGCCGCAAGGCCAGCCCCAGAACCAAGAGCAGGACCGCGATTAGCAGCCAGGGGGCGAGGGGTAAGGCGGGCATGGGTAGGGGAAATGGGAGCCGGTCGAGCAGCGAAACGGGGTGGACTCAGCGGTTCCAGTCCTCATCGGCGCCAACCCCATCGCCCCGGCCGTCACCGAGTTCGTCATTGAGGTCGTCAATGAGTTCGTCACTGAGGTCTTCTCCGAGGTCGTTGGCGAGCTCGTCCCTGGTTGGGCCTTGGCCCTGCTCACCAAACTGTTGAAAAGTGTCCTTGAGCACGGTGCGAGCGGCCAGTTGGCGCCGGGTCTGGTCGAGCAGGTCGTATTCGAGCCGTAGGCGTTCGCCGGTGTCGGTGATCTCCAGTAGGGCCTGCTGCTGGTCTGCTACGGGACCGCCGAGGTGGGAGCCGATCCAAAAGGAGAGCTCCCGCGGCAGGTCGGGCAGGTCGCTGGGTAGGGAGGTGGGTTTGCCCACCAATTTGCCGGTCAAATCGACCACATCTTTGAGGGCCTTGGTCACATCGGCGGCGAGATCGGTGAGCAGCTGGAGGCTGTCGGCGCTTTCGTCTTCGATCCAGCTGACCATGGCGACCCGGAAGGGGGCTTCCCGCACTACTTCAAGCACCCGGAACCGCTGCTGCCCCAGGGTGACGATGTTGCTGCGGTCATCGTCCTGGCTCTGGCACTGCAGGATTTCGGCGCAGCAGCCCACTGTCGCCATCGTTTTGCTCTGGGGATCCCAGCGCACCACACCAAAGCGCCGGTCCGTTTCCAGCACGGAGCGCAGCATCATGCGATAGCGCGGCTCAAAGATATGCAGGGGCAGGACTTCCTGGGGGAACAGCACCACATCCGGCAGGGGGAAGAGTGGCAGTTCCCTCACGGCCAGATGGGTCACGGTGGCAACCTGGGGTGGAAGAGGTGGATGAAGCAGCGCCACGGATGGCGGAAATTGCTTGGTGGGATCCTAGGAAGATCATCCAGTCATCGGGCTGCTGGCGGCGTCAGTTGGCCCGATCCCCAGCTCCCGCCCAGCGGCGTTAACAACCAGCAGGTCTACTGATCTCTTCAGATTCGGATTCAGGGCCTGCCAGGGGATTAGCCCAAGACCGCAATGTATTGTCAACAAAAAAGCTGGCTCCTAAGAGCCAGCCTGGAGTTTTGTCAATAGCCTGTAATAGGCCTCAGAGCTTGACTTCAATATCGACGCCACTGGGCAGATCCAGCTTCATCAGGGCATCGATGGTTTTTGCCGTGGGGCTATAGATGTCGATGATGCGACGGTGGGTGCGGGTTTCGAAGTGCTCGCGGGAATCCTTGTCAACGTGGGGCGAGCGCAGCACGCAGTAGATCTTGCGCTTGGTGGGCAAGGGAATCGGACCGATGGCCGTGGCAGCGGTGTGATCTGCAGTTTCGATGATTTTTTCGCAGGACAGATCCAGCATGCGGCGATCAAATGCCTTCAGGCGAATGCGGATCTTCTGCTGGGGGATGGAGCTGGACATGGGAGGGCTTCAGAAGGGAGCGGGAGGATAGTTTGGCTGCACCCGTGGCGCAGGACAGCTATCGGCTTGGGTTGTCGAGGTACGAGTGAACTTGAGGAAGATCCGTGTTGAGGCGATGGGCCCCAACACGGAAAGTTAGATCAGCGCGTGGGCGGCTAGATCAGACTCAATCCAGGATCTTGGAGACTACGCCGGCACCAATGGTGCGGCCGCCTTCGCGGATGGCGAAGCGCATACCCTGCTCGATGGCCACCGGGCAGATCAGCTCGCCGGTCATCGTGATGTTGTCACCGGGCATCACCATCTCGACGTTTGTGCCGTCGGAAGAGGTGAAGGCGGTGATCTGGCCGGTCACATCCGTGGTACGGATGTAGAACTGGGGGCGGTAGCCGGCGAAGAAAGGAGTGTGGCGGCCGCCTTCCTCCTTCTTGAGCACATAGATTTCGCCTTCGAACTTGGAGTGGGGCTTGATGGAGTTGGGCTTCACGAGCACCATACCCCGTTCGATGTCCTCCTTCTGGATACCGCGCAGCAGCAGGCCAACGTTGTCGCCAGCCATGCCCTCATCGAGCAGCTTGCGGAACATTTCGACGCCGGTGACTGTGGTTTCGCGGGTGTCGCGGATACCCACGATTTGAACCGTTTCGCCCACCTTCACCTTGCCACGCTCGATCCGGCCGGTGGCCACAGTGCCGCGACCGGTGATCGAGAACACGTCTTCGATAGCCATGAGGAAAGGCTTGTCGATCTCGCGCTCAGGTTCGGGGATCGAAACGTCGACCGCATCCATCAAGTCGAGGATCTTATCAATCCATTCGTCTTCACCACGCACGGCTTTCTTGCCGGACTGGATGTACTCGAGCGCCCTGAGGGCCGAGCCGGAGATTACGGGGATGTCATCGCCCGGGAAATCGTATTTGCTGAGCAGCTCACGCATTTCCATTTCGACCAACTCGAGGATGTCCTCATCGTCGACCATGTCCTTTTTATTCAGGAACACCACCAGGGAGGGCACGCCCACCTGCTTGGCCAGCAGGATGTGCTCCTTGGTTTGGGCCATTGGGCCGTCGGTGGCGGCCACCACGAGAATGGCGCCGTCCATCTGGGCGGCACCGGTGATCATGTTTTTGACGTAGTCGGCGTGACCCGGGCAGTCCACGTGGGCGTAGTGACGATTGGTCGTCTCGTACTCAACGTGGGCCGTGTTGATCGTGATGCCCCGCTCTTTCTCTTCGGGAGCACCATCGATTTCGTCGTAGGCCTGGGCTTTTGCCATGCCTTGGGACGCCAACACGTTGGTGATGGCGGCGGTAAGGGTGGTTTTGCCGTGGTCAACGTGGCCGATGGTGCCGATGTTGACGTGAGGTTTGTTCCTCTCGAACTTCTCGCGTGCCATGGAAGGAAAGAATCGGGGGGGTTGGTTTGGGTTGGGGAAAGATCAGGAATTGCCCTGATTCTTGGAAATGATGGCTTCAGCAACGTTACGAGGAACTTCCTCGTAGTGGCTGAACTCCATCGAGAAAATACCCCGACCCTGGGTCATGGATCGGAGCTGGGTGGCGTAGCCGAACATCTCAGCCAAGGGTACCTTGCACTGGACTTTCGACAGGCCATCGTCGACGGATTGACCCTCGACTTGGCCGCGGCGGGAGGACAGGTCTCCGATGACGGAACCGAGGTAATCCTCAGGAACCTCCACCTCCACCTTCATCATCGGCTCAAGCAGTACGGGGTTGCACTTCTTGACGCCGTCCTTGAAGGCCATGGAGCCGGCAATCTTAAACGCCATCTCCGAGGAGTCAACGTCATGGTACGACCCGTCCACCATGCTGACCCGAATATCGATCATCGGGAAACCAGCAATCACGCCGGATTGGCAAGTTTCCTTCATGCCGGCCTCGGCCGGTCCGATGTATTCCTTAGGCACGATGCCGCCAACAATCTTGTTGACGAATTCGAAGCCGGTGCCAGGCTCGCCGGGCTCCATTTCGATTACTACATGGCCGTATTGGCCCTTGCCACCGGTTTGGCGGGCAAATTTGCCTTCGCCCTTGGCCTTGCCGCGAATGGTTTCCCGGTAGGACACCTGGGGAGCACCAATGTTGGCCTCCACCTTGAATTCGCGCATCATGCGGTCCACCAGGATTTCCAGGTGGAGCTCGCCCATGCCGGCAATCACGGTCTGGTTGGTTTCCGGATCGGTGCGAACCCGGAAGGTGGGATCTTCTTCGGAGAGGGATTGCAGGGCCTTGCCCAGCTTCTCCATGTCGCCCTTGGTTTTCGGCTCGACAGCCACCGAAATCACAGGTTCAGGGATGAACAGGGATTCCAGGATGATCGGGTCGGAGTCAACACAGAGGGTGTCGCCGGTGGTGGTGTCCTTGAGGCCGAGCACGGCGCCCAGATCACCAGCCCGCAGCTCGTCAACCTCTTCGCGCTCGTCCGCCTTGAGAAGGATTAGACGGGAGATGCGTTCTTTTTTATCCTTGGTGGAGTTCAAGACATAGCTGCCTTTTTGCAGCACGCCCGAATACATGCGGATAAAGGTGAGCTTGCCGAAGGGATCGGCCATCACCTTGAAGGCCAGGGCGCTGAAGGGGGCGCTGTCCTCAGAGGGGCGCAGGGCCTCAGTGCCGTCGGCCAGCAAGCCCTGGATCGGTGGCACGTCATTGGGGGCAGGCAGGTAATCCACCACCGCATCGAGCAGCAGTTGCACGCCCTTATTCTTAAAGGCGGAACCGCAGAGGATCGGCACTAGGCCGTGCTTGAGCACAGCGGTGCGAATGCCAACGCGCAGTTGGGCCTCAGTAAGTTCGCCGTTTTCGAGGAAGGCTTCGACGAGTTCTTCGTCTGTTTCGGCAACGCTTTCCATCAGCTTGGCGCGCCACTGAGCCGCTTCGGCCACCATCGATTCTGGGATATCGACTTCTTCGATGTCCTTGCCTAGTTCATCTTTGTAGATGAAGGCCCGGTTTTTCACCAGATCGACGATGCCAATCAGTTCTCCCTCGGCGCCGATCGGGAGTTGGATCGGAGCCGCGTTAGCCCGCAGGCGGTCCTTAATTTGGGCATTGACCTTGAGGAAGTCGGCGCCGGTGCGGTCCATCTTGTTGACGAACACCATCCGTGGCACTTTGTAGCGGTCGGCTTGCCGCCACACAGTTTCCGACTGGGGTTGTACACCACCAACGGCGCAGAAGACGGCAATCACACCATCGAGCACCCGCATCGAACGCTCCACTTCAATGGTGAAGTCGACGTGTCCAGGCGTATCGATGATGTTGATGCGGTGGTCTTTCCAACTGGTGGAAATGGCAGCCGCTGTGATCGTGATGCCGCGTTCCCGTTCTTGGGCCATCCAGTCGGTGACGGCGCCGCCGTCATGGACCTCGCCCATCTTGTGAACGACCCCGGAATAAAACAGGATCCGTTCAGTGGTTGTGGTTTTGCCAGCGTCAATATGGGCCGCAATCCCAATATTTCTGACTCGTTCCAGGGGATAGGCGCGGGCCACGGGGAAAATCTCCGAAGGTTTTGTCTTGAAAAAACGAGAGCGACTCTACAGGTCGGCTTTGGCGGGCTCTGGTGGGCCCCGCCAAGCGGCCGGCAGATGTCTTAGTAGCGATAATGGGCGAAAGCCTTGTTGGCTTCGGCCATCTTGTGGGTCTCTTCGCGCTTGCGCACGGCGCTGCCGGCCTCATTGGCGGCATCCATCAGCTCACCGGCCAGCTTCTGGGACATGCTGCGGCCGTTGCGGGACCGGGAGAAATTCACCAGCCAGCGCAGCGCCATGGCGGTGCCCCGCTCCTGGCGCACTTCCATCGGCACCTGGTAAGTGGCGCCGCCGACCCGGCGGGCACGCACTTCCACCAAGGGAGTGGAGTTGCGGACGGCAGTTTCAAACAACTCGAGGGGATCGGAGCCGGTGCGCTCGTTGATCAGGCTGAAGGCGTCGGACAGGATCCGTTGCGCCGTGGATTTCTTGCCATGCTTCATCAACCGGGCCACAATCATTGAGGCCAGACGGCTATTGAATTGGGGATCGGGAAGAACCGGGCGCTTCTCAGCGGCGTTGCGGCGGGACATAAACCAGGAGGGTGGACGTCAGGGACGGGGAGAAAACAGGGGGAGATCAGGACTTGGGAGTCTTGGCGCCGTACTTGGAGCGGGATTGGCGCCGATCCTTGACGCCCGCGGTGTCGAGGGTGCCGCGAATGATGTGGTAGCGCACCCCAGGAAGATCCTTGACACGACCGCCCCGGATCAGGACCACGGAGTGCTCCTGCAGGTTGTGGCCAATGCCGGGGATGTAGGCGGTGACCTCAAAGCCGGAGGTCAGCCGAACCCGGGCAACCTTGCGCAGGGCCGAGTTGGGCTTCTTGGGAGTGGAGGTGTACACGCGGGTGCACACGCCGCGGCGCTCTGGGCAGGCGCGCAGGGCCGGGGACTTGGTTTTGCGGGTGAGGCGCTGCCGCTCGGTGCGGATCAGCTGCTGAATCGTGGGCATCGAGGGCCGGAGGTTAGGGCCGGAAGTCCGACCACATTCGACAATCCGCCACCTTACGCGGTCACCGTCCTGATCAGGAGATCGGGCTAAAGGAGGCGCCGCAGGCGCAGCAGCGCACCTGGCCACTGGCCCGGATCAGGAAGCCGCCGCCACTGAGGTCGCCCTTGTAGTCCAGGCTTAGGCCTGACAACCGCTGGCTCTGGTCGGGGGGGGCATAGAGGGTGATGCCATCGGCCCGGGCCATGGCCACACCAGCCAAATGTCCGGGCCGGATGCGGATCACCCAGCGCTCGCAGCTGCCATCAATCAAGTCGATGTGCATCACCCCGGGGGTGCCGGCGACGGCCGCCTGCCGTCCCAGCTCGGCGGCGGCGGCGGCGGTTAGGCGCAGGCTGTGGCCCTTGGGCATGGCGAGGGGGAAACGGATTCCAGTTTGTCAGGGGCTGGCCAGGGGGCTACCTGCCCTGGGGATAAGGCCCAGACCGTTATGCACCGACGCCACCACGCCCCGGCCCATCACGGTTTGCACTCCCCCCAGCACTAGGGAGGTGGAACTGCCGCCATCGAGGTTAAGGGCATCGCGCAGGCCGAGGCGCTGCAGGGCCTCGGCCGTTTGTAACAGGGTCGGGCCCAGGTTGCCGACCCCCTGGATCGTCACCAGCCAGAGCTTGTGGCCATCGCTGCCGATCACGGTGCGGGGCGCCCCCTGGGAGAGGAAGCCAGGGCTGAAGCCTTCGCTGGCGCCATTGAGCACCAGCTGGCCGTCCAGGAGCAGCAGCGGCCCACCACCGATCACGAAGGGCTGCAGGCCCAGGGGGTTGCTCGGCTGGCTGGAGAGGTTGAGCAGGCTGCCGGGGCCCCAAGGGAGCTGGCTGTCGCCGCGGGCCACCAGCAACATGGTGCCTGGATCGAGGGGGATCCCCGCGGCCATGGCCTCACTGCCTAGCTGCTGGATCACCCGGTTGTCCTGCAGCAGCAAGCCGCTCTCGCCATCGCTGAGGGCGCGATAGGTGCGGCCCCAACTGGAGGTGTAGCGGCTGAGGCCCCGCTGCACGTAGCCGCTGTTGAGGTGGAGCACGGGCAGGCGCTGGCCCTGGCCATCGCTGATCCATTCCCGTAGGGCCAGGCGGCCGAACTGGGGCAGCCCACTGGCACCCCATCCCACGGCGCCCCGGTTGAGGATTGGGCCCGAGAGCCAGGTACCGCCATCGCGCAGGGCGCCCAGGGGGAGCCGTTTGATCCGGTTGAAATAACCGCCATTAATGGCGATCAGGGCCTGTTCCCCCTGGGCCAGTTGGGACAGGGTGCTGAGTCCCTCCATGCCATCGGCCCGGGTTAGGGGGCGCAGATCGAGGGGGATGAGGCGGGGATCGAAGCGCACGCTGTTGATCAGCAGCGACACGCCATCCACCTGGCTGACGCTGCGCTCCAGCTCGATGCCACGGCCGATCAGGGCCCGCAGCCGTGGATCGACGGTCGACAGCGTCGGGCCACTGCCGCCAGGACTGGCATCGGCGCTGGGGTTGGGGGCGATGCCGCCCTCGCCAAAATCCAGTACCAGCCGGGCTGGCCCCCCGAGGGTGAGCAGGTGGGGGGGGGTGTCACTGGGCGCGGTGAGGCGCAGGCCGTCAGGCGCCTGTTGGGCCTTGAAGCCCAGGGCTGCCAGGCTCAGCCGTTGGTCGGCACTGCTGCTGACGCCAAGAATCAGCTGGCGTTCATTCCGGTAGAGAAGGGCTGCCGCTCCCAGGTCGAGCACCACGCGTCGGCCGCTGCCCAACTCGCGGGAGCGCACGGCCAGTAGGGGGACCGGGGCCATCTCAATCCGCAAGAGGCTTCCCTGGGGCGTCAGCCGGGCACCGGCGGCCTGGAGCAGCCTCCCCACCGGCAGGGCTACCTCATCTTCGAGGCTGCGCAAGCTAGTGGCGGGCAGCTCCAGGCTTGTGCCGAACCATTCCAACTTCACACTGCCATCCGGCCGCGATTGGCTGGTCATGCCCAGTTGCCCCTGGAGCACCTCAAGGGGCAACCAAAGCTCGGCCTGGGCCTGGCCCGGGCCGGCGGGACTCCACAGCCAGCGGGCCGTCTGGCGCTGGTTGTGGATCTCGATCAGCCCCCCCTGGAGGCTGGTGCCCAGCCTGGGTGTCCGGGTCCCCTCCTGGCTTGGGCTGGGCTGCGGCGCGTTGAAG
>Ga0209357_1001021_pt1 | contig 11341 bp, 10 predicted proteins | sample LauGreFBDMM110SD_2_FD_187573 | JGI IMG/M metagenome (GOLD analysis project Ga0209357, IMG submission 187573) | Freshwater lake microbial communities from Lake Michigan, USA - Fa13.BD.MM110.SD (SPAdes) (version 3) | ecosystem: Environmental > Aquatic > Freshwater > Lake | place: Lake Michigan... | reverse complement strand
TCTCTGCGATGGGCATAACCGCTAAGGGTTATAAAACTGATATTTCATCAGAGAGTGAAATTATTAAGAATTTTGCACTGATTGAAAAAGATTTTGGTCAGATTGATTGCTTAGTAAATAATGCAATGATTCATGATCCAGAGGACCTGCTAGCAACCTCACTTGAGGTTTGGAATCGCACACTCGCTGTGACCTTAACTGGTAGCTTTCTGACAATTAAATCTACCTTGCCAGGGATGATTAAGCGCAAGGCTGGCTGCATCGTAAATATTGGCACGGTAAATGCCAAGGCGATGATTGGCAGTGATTCCTACAGCGTGGCAAAGGCTGGCATACATGCACTAACTAGAACAGTTGCAGTTAGGTATGGCCCAGATGGCATTCGCTGCACAACTGTGGTGCCAGGAACCATTGCTACCGATGCTTGGCAAGAGCGGGTAGATCGAAATCCACAAATCTTTGAAAAGCTAAAACCTTGGTATCCACTTGGTCGGGTTGGAACACCTGCTGATGTAACTGAAGCGGTTTTATTTTTACTATCAGATAAGGCGCAGTGGATTAGCGGTAGTGAGTTTGTAGTAGATGGTGGATTATTAGCTGGATATGCTCCTATGTTTAAGTTGGTTGAAGGTTCTGATTAAAACAAATGAGTGAAAATACTTTCACCATTCGAGGGGCAAACCTAATTGATGGTTGTGATACGCCCGCACTTCGCCAAGATCTCTTAGTTACAAATGGTGTTATCTCACAGGTTGGTTCAATATTAAGAGGTGCTGAAGAGGGCAAGGTAATTGATGGCTCTGGCTTAACTCTTGCTCCTGGATTTATTGATATGCATGCGCATTCAGATTTAGCTGTACTTACCGATAAACAACACTTAGCTAAGGTCACGCAGGGTGTCACTCTTGAGGTCGTTGGCCAAGATGGACTTAGTTATGTGCCAAGTAATCCAGAGACCTTACTTGAACTACGTGAGCAATTATTTGGTTGGAACTCAGATCCAAAAGGGCTTGACTGGAACTTTCACACTGTGGGTGAGTATTTAGCTCGAGTTGATCGAGGATGCGCGGTAAATATTGCATATTTAATTCCGCATGGTTCAGTTCGAATGTTAGTTAGAGGAAATGAACCAGGACACGCATCAGCTGATGAGTTGGCATCGATGAAGCGGCTAACCCGGCAGGGGATGGAGCAAGGTGCCTTTGGCTTATCCGCAGGACTCACCTACACCCCAGCGATGTATGCAGATAATGATGAGATTGTGCAGCTTTGCAAAGTTGTTGCAGAGTTTGGTGGTTACTACGCCCCACATCATCGTAATTACGGCGCTAAATTCCTAGATGCAGTTGTTGAGTGTTTAGATATCGCTAAATTATCTAAATCCCCACTTCACCTAACTCATTGTCATATGAGCCACTCAAATTTTCATGGGAAAACTGACTTATTGTTTGAACAGATTCAAAATGCTGAAAAACAAGGAGTGGATGTCACTCTAGATACCTACCCATACTTAGCTGGCTCGACCTATCTACATGCACTGCTGCCATCATGGGTGCAGGCAGGTGGGTCAAAGGAAACTATTAAGCGATTAGCGGTAATGGACAATCGCCTTAAAGTTATTTATGAATTAACCATATCTGGCAGTGATGGTAATCAAGGCGGAGTAGTTAATTGGCCGGCGATAAATATTGCAGGAGTCGAAAAACCACATAATCTCAAGTTTGTTGGAATGGATTTAGTTTCAGCAGCCAAGTTAGTTGATAAAAAAGTTGAAGACTTCTATCTTGATTTTATTATTGACGAAGAGCTCAAGGCATCTTGTGTAATTTTTGCTGGGCATGAACCAAATGTAAGAGCGATTATGCAAGATTCTCGCCACATGGTTGGTAGTGATGGAATATTAACTGGCAATCGTCCACATCCGCGCGGTTTTGGTACCTTTGCTAGATATCTTGGTGTTTATGCCAGGGAAGAAAAAGTTTTAACAATGCATGGTGCGATAGCAAGAATGACCGGTCGACCAGCAAAGCGACTTGGATTAATAGATCGTGGTTTTATTAAAGTTGGCATGAAAGCAGATATGGTTTTATTTGATGATCAATCTGTTATGGATCGCGCAACATATGAGACACCCAGATTGCCTGCGACTGGATTTGAAATGGTTTGGATTAGTGGCATTGCAACTTTAAAGCAAGGCCAGCGCACCCAAGCAACTCCTGGGGTTGGGGTCAGAAAAATAGGTTAGGGGCTGGTTTTGAATGATTTTGCGCCCCATTGATACCAAAGCGTTATTTTCTAAGCCAAGCTTCCTACTTGCTTGATTTTGAAAATAGTGGTGGGCTAAGCCTCCCCCGCAAGTATGTGGGAGACTAGGAGGAGTAATAAATGAAAAAACTAACCATGCGTGGTTTTGCTGCGCTGGCTTCACTTGGATTGGTTGCAGGTGCTTTGGCAGCTGTACCAGCACAAGCATCAACAATAACAATTAAGGTACTAACACCTAACTACACAGACAACATGGCTGCGTATTACAAGGATCTTGAGACACGTTTCATGGCTGCTAACCCAGACATCAAGGTTGAGCATGAGAACGTTTCTTGGGATGACATCTTGGTAAAGGGACGTACATTAATCTCAACTAAGTCATATCCAGATGTTCTTAACTTGAACACCTTCTCAGAGTTCGCAGCTGAAGGTCTTCTATATAAGACCAGCGACTTGTTCACTGAGGCTAAACTTTCCGACTTCGTTACCGCATTCCGCGATAACTCAAAGTACAACGGCGTTGAGTATGCTGTTCCAGATCTAGCATCAGCACGTATGTTCTTTATTAACAAGGCTCTTTTCTACGGCGCTGGCAATACCAAGATTCCAACAACATGGGCTGAGGTAACTGCTGCTTCTAAGAAGATCAAAGCTAAGTACGGCTCAAAGGTTTATCCATTAGCAATCCCACTTGGTTCAGAGGAAGCTCAAGCTGAGTTCCAAATCTGGGCAGGCGGAAATGGTGGAAGGTATTTCGACGAGGCAAATAGCAAGTGGGTTATCAACTCTGCTGAAAACCTTGCAACCCTTAACCAATTGAAGGCTTGGGTAAAGGCTGGTTACACACAACCAAACCCAGCATCAACTAACCGTACTGATGCATTCAAGCTATTTAGCCAAGGCAAAGTTGCAATGATCAACGCATCCGTGTTCTTCCCTTCAACATTGAAGGATTACAAGAGCAAGGTTGACTATGGTGTTGCACCATTCCCAGCAGCTACCGCATCAAAGAAGCCAATTACTCTTGGAGTGCAGGATTACTTCATGGCATTCAAGAAGCCTGGTAACCAAGACGCAGTGTCTAAGTACCTTAACTTCCTATACGAGGGTAAGAACTACGCAGGATTCCTAAAGGCAACTGGTGGATTCATTCCTGCAACTAAGTCAGCCTCAACTGAAGTGGACTCTTCATTGCTTCCATTCATTGAGCAACTTCCAAACGCTATCTTCTACCCAGGAACTCTTGGTTCATGGGGAACTGTTGTTGCCAAGATCACCACACAAATTGGTACTGGTATCACAAAGGATGCAAAGACTGTTTTGAACTCTTTGCAAGCCACAGCAGTAGCAGCTGGCACTAAGTAATTACCTAACGGTAATTAGTAGTAAATAGCAGTAAAGGCAGGGTTTGAGAGAGAAATTTCTCAAACCCTGCTTCCAAATAAGAAAGTAGTATTTGTAAGTAAGTTCCAGTGGAATGAGGAAACTTGAGCATCGGATTGCTGAAAAATAGCGCCGCCAAGAGACCTAAAAAACTGAAGGTCAGCCACAACGTTTCATTGTTAAGCGCGGTGCCATGGATCGGACCAGCACTCCTTCTAATTCTTTTAGTTGTTATTTGGCCAGTAATTGAGTTAATTAGAACCTCTTTCACCGATATTTCACTCGCTGGAAGCTTGCTCGACTTTAATGGTTTAACAAATTACCGAGATTTACTTGCAAATGCTGATCTATATCCGGTAGCAAAACGAACACTTGTATGGGTATTTGGCATTGTATTTTTCACGGTTTTACTTTCACTTCCTTTAGCGCAATTAATCAACCAAAACTTTCCCGGTCGAAAATATGTCAGATGGGCGATGATCTTTCCTTGGGCAGCATCAGTCGTAATGACCTCAATGATTTGGACTTGGATCTTAGATGCTTACTCTGGTGAGTTAAATCTAACTCTGACTCATCTTGGACTTATTTCAGAACCAGTTGACTGGGTAAATAACCCAGGTAGCTCATTTTACTTTTTAATGTGGGTGGCAGTTTTCGTATCTGTTCCCTTTACCTCATTTGTTTTACTAGCCGGATTACAATCAATCCCAGCAGATATTATTGAGGCAGCATCGGTGGACGGTGCCACTTCCTGGCAGATATATCGCAGAATCAAGTTTCCATTACTTAGAAATGCATTGTTAATAGCCACAATGATTAACCTAATCAACGTCTTTAACTCTTTCCCAATTATTTGGGTTATGACTCGTGGTGGGCCTGGGTATGACACTGACACCACAACCACATTTGCGTACAAGCTAGCTTTTATTGAATCAAATATGGGTCAATCAACCGCACTTGGCGTATTTAACTTCATGATTATTCTGGTGATTGTTGGGTTTTACTTAAGAATTACTAAGGCAACAAGGACTGAATTATGAGTACAAAAGTGAAGAAAATAACTGGTAAAAAAGTTGCCACCATCGTTTGCGCCTACTTTATTGCCTGGCTATTTGTTTATCCCTATATCAATATGTTTTTAACCTCAGTTAAAAGCCATGATGAACTTTATGCCACCCCAACAACTTACTTGCCACGGGTTTGGCAATGGCGCAATTACATAGATGTTTGGGATAATGCACCAATTGCCAGTTTCTTAAAATCAAGTTTAATTGTTTCACTATCTGCAACTATTTTAGTTTTAATTGTTTCAGTACCAGCCGCTTACTTCATCTCTAGATATCGCTTTAAAATGCGTGGTCCATTTTTGCTTCTTGTGCTTGCTACTCAAATGTTTTCTCCTACCGCATTGATTATCGGTATATTTAGAGAGGTTGATTTCTTTAAATTACTAGACTCCTACCTAGCACTCATAATTTTAAATGCTGGGTTTAACCTGGCATTTGCAATCTGGCTTCTATCTGGCTTCTTCTCAAGCATTCCAGTTGAAATCGAAGAGGCAGCACTAATTGATGGCTGCACCAGGATGCAAGCGCTGCGTCGGGTAACGCTTCCGATTGCATTACCTGGTTTGGTAACCGCAGTGATCTTTACATTTGTTGCAGCCTGGAATGAGTTCACTATTGCCTTAACAATTATGAGCTCTGTTGATAAGAAACCTATTCCAGTGGGTATTACTCAGTTTATTGGTCAATATGATATTGCTTGGGAGTTTTTATTTACCTCAACAATAATTGCAATCATCCCAGTAGTAATTCTTTTCATCTCTATTGAGAAGTATCTTGTTGGTGGGTTAACCGCCGGTAGCGTGAAATGAGTGCCATTAAATCAAACGCCTTTACCCTTGCTTACACATTCTTTAGAGAGCCAGCGCAGAAGGTTATTCCGGAGTTAAAAAGTTATGGGTTTTCTGGAATAAATCTAGCGCTTAATTACCATGGCAGTCGTGATCTTTTGCTTCGCCAAGGTCCTCAACTTGAGTATCTATCTGATGGGTTTCATTACTACAAAGTTGATGACCAGATGTATGAAGCAAATGCCATTAAGCCAGACTTAAAGGATCAGCTACCTACCAACCAGGTTTTAGATACAGCACTAAAGGTTGCCGGCGATAATGACTTCCAGGTTAATGCTTGGGCTGTGTACATGCACAACTCAGCAATTGGTGTGGCTTATCCAGATTCGGTAGTTACCAATGTATTGGGTAATAAGTTTCTCTCAGAACTTTGCCCAGCAAATCCAGCGGTGGCTCAATACGCACTGGGAATGACACGGGATTTAGCTAGTCGAGGAATTAATGGCATTCGAGCTGAGTCGTTACATTTTCATGGTGCGCGGCATGGTGAACATCATGAGCGATTTTTTATCGAGTTAAGTGCGATTACCGAATTCTTATTTGCTTTATGTTTTTGTACTTATTGCAAGAAGAATTATGAAGGGCAGAATTCAGATCTAGCTCCTTTGGTAGCAAAGGTGTCTTCTTTACTGCTGACAGTCTTTGAAGATAAGGATCCTTGGCTTGGTAAGAAATTAGATAAACAGGCGCTAGCTGAGATTGTTGGCGAACCAATCCTTAAATACCTTGCTAGCAGAGAGCAAGCAGTAGTTAACCTTTATAAAAAAATAGCAGAAATTACTCGCAAGGCCGGGATTACATTTAACTTTGTGGATCAGTCACCACTTTTAGATATGGGCTCTGAAGATGCGATCTCAAATAGCTGGCAGGTTGGCATAGATAACTCTCAGATTAGCCAGATCATTACTCGATATGAACCTTTAATTTATCGCGGTCAAAGTGATCAGGTAGCTAGCCTTGCTTCCAATTACTTAAAGAATGTGTCTCCAGAAATTACCGCAATACTTAGACCAACTTATCCAGATTGCACAAGTGCCCATAATTTATTACAAAAGGTAGATGCCTTAGTGGGCCTGGGCGTGCAGGAGATTGATTTTTATCTATTAGACACTATGAGAAAATCTGATTTAGAGAATATAAAGAATGCGCTTAAGAATTAATTAATTTTAAGATTGAGTTTAACTATAGAAGGGGAGTGCTGTGGAGCGTGGTGTTTATTGTGTAATTCAAACTCCCTTGGATGAAAATGACAATATTGATAATGATGTTTTAAAGCGAGAGATAGATTGGTTAATTACAGGCGGTGTTAAGGGTTTAGTTCTAGCAATGGTTTCAGAGGTGATGCGATTTACCGCTGATGAGCGCCGAGTGCAGTGGCAATCAGTGCTTAAAATTATTGATAAACGAGTTCCGTTAATTGTCAGCGTAGGTGGTGAGAGCACTGCAATTGCGACCGCACTTGCTAGATCAGCTGAAGCAGATGGTGCCACCGCGCTCATGGCAACTCCGCCAGCATCCTTTCCTGCAACCTCATCTGAAATTCATGCATATTACTCAGCAATAATTGAAGCAGTAAAGATTCCATTGATTGTTCAAGATGCAAGTAATTACATGGGTCAACCACTAGATCTTAAGTTGTATGGAGATTTAATTGAAAAATATGGAACCGATAGAGTTCAATTCAAGCCAGAGGCAAAGCCGGTTAAAGAACGGGCTGCTGCCTTACAAGAAATCGCTAAGGGGCAAGCAAAGATATTTGAAGGTCAAAGTGGCATCGATTTATTAGACACTCATCCACTGGGATTAATGGGCACAATGCCCGGCGGTGAAATCCCTTGGGCGATCATTAAACTTTGGGATTGCTTAGAAAGTAATGATTTAGAGCTTGCTCAAAGTATTCATGATTTAATCTCACAATTAGTTGCTTTTCAACAAAATATAGATGGTTATGTTGCGGTTGAAAAATACTTACTTGTTAAGCAGGGAATTTTTGATTCAACCCGCCAACGTGGTCCTGTTAGAACAATTCTAAGCAGTCAGCTAAAGAATGATATTGATCAAATATTTGAAAAATTAGTTAAAGTGGTTAATAACTGATTCATAGCTAACCCCAATTAAGTCACAAGGTCTGGTGGTTGCACTAGCAATCGCAATTTCATTTAAAATACCAAGTGCGGCTAAGCGCTTTATTGAGTCAGCTAAATTAGCTATTCCGCCCGCCAATTTTCCTTCAACGCTTCGTGCCTGCCCATCCTTTGATACAACCTTTATATCACCAAAGGTGAAATTTCCATCTCCTAATCCAGCAGCAGCAACCGCATCATTTGTGATGATAAAGCGGTCCATAATTTTTGGCAAGGTTTGGGATAAAAGTTGGTCGGAAACATGCACGCCATCAACAATTATTTGGATCACTACATCTGTTCGTTCAATTGCAGCATCACTTAATCCTTGTTCTGGTGGCTTTGCCATGGCATTAAATAAGTGGGTAACTGTTTTAGCGCCAGCCTCAAAACCTGCGATTGCTTGGACCTTTGTGGCATTTGAATGACCAAGTGAAACTAAGATGTTTTGGTCTACTAAAAACTTTATTAAATCTATTGCCCCAGAAACTTCTGGCGCGAGAGTGACCTGCTTTACTAAGCCAGCTGTTAATAAAGCCTTCAAGTGATTTAAATTGGGCGGTGTAATAAACTCTTTTGGATGCACACCAGCTTTTTCGGTAGAAATAAAGGGCCCCTCTAGGTGTATACCTAGAATTAACGCTTCACCAGATTTAGGATCTTTTCGAACCTGTTCAATCAATTTGATTGCTTTAACTGCAGATTCTAAAGAAGATGTAATGATGGTCGGCAGATAACCGGCAACTTCATTTTTATATAGCGAACGACTTACTACTCTAATCTCATCAGTAGTTTTTGCTGATAATAAATCAACACCGCCATGACCATTAACTTGTAAGTCTATGTATTTGGGCTTCATATCAATTTGCCTTATAAATTTTGATCAATGGAGCGTAGACACCAGCATCTTTATTCGTTGCAAGAATATTTGCGCCATCCAGAGGGGTTTTATTCGATTTATGTACCTGCATGCCACGGGAGTGCATTTTTGATACGGAATTCTTATAAACCATAGTGCCTTCTGCCAAAACCCCACCTAACAAGGCGACCTGGAAATCCTTACCGCCCTCACAGACACGTTTTGCTGTCTCAGCAATTAAAGTGATTTCATCCCCAGCCATATCAATAATCTCTATTGCTTTAGCATTTCCAGTAGATGCCAAGTCATTTACTAATTTAGCAAACTGTGCGATGGCGTTAACAGCGCGATGAGTTTGGTGAACAATATGAGGTAGATGGTATGGATCAGCTTTAAAGTGTTGGCAGGCAACTTCAAGCAACTGGGCAGCTCCTGGTGTTTGATCGCGTCCATCACTTGAACGCAATGCGTAATTTAAACCCATTCGACCAATCCAGTAACCGCTAGCTATATCGCCAATTAAATGTCCATCACCAGATAATGAATGTAACAAAGTGCCAGATTTACCAACCGCTAAAGCGGTAATGCCAGTACCGGCGGTAATTACTACACCATCAGTTGCGATAGTAGCTGCACATGAACTTACCGAGTCACTACAGATCCAAAGCTCTTTCACCTTGCTATTTTTGAAAACTAAGTTTGCAATACCTTGGTAACTCTCGGTATCAGCGGGCAAGGCAGCCACGGCAAGTACCGCTCTGGAGATCTCACCTTGAAATTCATTTGCAAAGCTGATCACTATATTTGCCAAATAATTTACAAGTGAAGCTTCCCCTGGTGTAATACCGGTGAAATCTTTATGGGCCTTTTCAACCCCATCAATACTTGCAGCAGCCCGTATCCCACCACCACCACCATCAAAGTAGATAACTGTTTCAGACATTAGTTTGTTAGTGTCACTTTGCTTAAGCCGGTTGGGTTGTCTGGGTCTAAGCCATTTTTCCTTGCAAACTCCAAAGCGAAGCGCTGGCCAATTATGCAATCAATAATGCAGTTATGGATCTCATTGCCACTACTAGCACCTTCGATCACAATCTCACCAGATTGGGCAAGTAAGGAAGTGCCTATCCAATAAATCTTTGGAGATCTGCTTCTGATCTGGCTTATGTATTCCTTTACAAAACTTAGATCAGTATCTTTTTGGGCCAATAGAAAGAGATGAGTATCTGATGTCAAAGCTGAAATTGGTCCATGCATGTAATCGGCAATTGACAAGCCTTGCACTGAAACTTTGCTGGTTTCTTGAATTTTTAATGCAAACTCCTTGGCATTTGGGTAAGAAAATCCACGTCCAAGAACAACTATTTCATCCTGTGAGTTAACAGACTCAACCGCTTTGGCGACCAAATTACTATTTGTAATTAAAGAGTTTGCTTGACTAATGATTGACTCAATCTCTTGAACTTGGGTTGCTTGATTTAGCCAGCAATTAACAAGTAGTAGGGAACACAAAAGTTCGGCGGCATAGCTTTTTGTCGCTGCAACTGCTAATTCCTTACCAGCTAGCAGTGAGATATGAATATCTGCAGTGGTTGCTAATGGAGAGAGTTCATCATTGGTCATGGCTATTAAGAATCCACCACCAGCTTTGGCCGCGTGGGAGTATTTGATCAAATCTGATGATTGACCGCTCTGGGATATTGCTATTACCAAGGTGTTATCAAATTTAAGTTGTGTCCCGTAAATAGTTACTGAAGAGAGAGAGGTAAGGCCGACTGGTACTCCTATTTTGGTCTCGATTAAGTACTTTAGAAAATGGGCGGCATTATCAGAGGTGCCGCGGGCCAGGATCTGCACAGATCTGAAATCATTATTTTTAAAAATATTCGGCAGTATGTCGAACTGGTTTGAGTTATCCAGGATTTTTTGAAATACCTCTGGTATCTGAAAAATTTCCGATTCCATAGATTTACCTAAGTTGGGCATGAGGTATTTTCGCATAAAACAAGCAGATTCAGCCAAATGAGCGAATTCTCGAGTGATTAATCAGCCCAAAGCCTTAGATTTGCGAAGATTTTTATGGTTTCTAATTAATCACGCTATTAATTAAAATGAATTCTTCAACTATTCCAGCTGACGCAAAGTGTGTTAGCCATTTCAAATATTTTCAGTAAATGTCTGCCAACTGGTTGCCAAAATGAGTGCATTAGTCTTAAACTCTTCTCGTATCGGATTTGCTTAATAATTATTTAGAAAAGAGTGATTATGGCTGAGCTTGCTAAGAACAAAGAGCTCGTGCGTCAATTCTTTGAGCAAATTTGGAATCAAGGCGATGAGAGTGCGATTGATAGATTTATCGCCGAAGATGCCGCTGGTAATGACCCAAAATTTGGCATAGGAAGAGAATCTTTTCGATTGCAATGGCGTAAATGGCGGGTTGCTTTTCCAGATATTAATTTTGCAATTGAGGAATTAATCGCAGAAGAAGATGTTGTTGTATCTAGGTGGAAATTGACCGGCACTCATCTTGGGCAATATCAAGACAAAATCGCAACTGGTAAGAAAATTTCAGTTGATGGCGTCAGCATTGATCGCATAAGGGAAGGCATGGTGGTTTCAGGTTTTGACGCTTGGGATTCAAATGTCCTCAGTGAGCAGTTAAGTTAATTTCTTAGGGCTCGCAGGTAAAACTCTCTCTCCTTTGTCTTTATCAAATAATCTGCCCTAGTGAGTGAGTATTCCAAAAAGGTTAGATCAGCCCTGGATGCTGCTGTTACTGCAATTGGTGGCTCACCC
>Ga0209357_1001014_pt1 | contig 11358 bp, 24 predicted proteins | sample LauGreFBDMM110SD_2_FD_187573 | JGI IMG/M metagenome (GOLD analysis project Ga0209357, IMG submission 187573) | Freshwater lake microbial communities from Lake Michigan, USA - Fa13.BD.MM110.SD (SPAdes) (version 3) | ecosystem: Environmental > Aquatic > Freshwater > Lake | place: Lake Michigan... | reverse complement strand
CCGATACAGAGGAGGAAGGGTCGCACCTGCGTGTCGATGACTTAGAGGAGTTGTTGCTCAATGCCAATGTTGATGAGCTTGAGGCGTGTCTGGCTGTCATACCAGCGACTACTATAAACATGCTGTTCAAGCACTTCAAGGCTGAGCCAACAAGGTGGACTAAGGCTAAGGACTTGTCAGCACATGAGGCGCAGGTGTACTACGCCTTGCTTGCCGAGGACTCGGAGAACATCTACAAGTACGAGACTGCGACTGTGGCTGAGGTCATTTGCTACTACCTCAACTGGGAACGTAAAGATGTGCCAGTGAGAAATATCCTGCCTGCTCTGTTGAGCTAACGGGTGTCCATCGGGAGAGAAACCTCTCCCGACTTTTTAAACCAAAGGAGAAGTAAATGAAAGCAAGAATGAGAGATGACTTAGCAGAGGATGGCTTAGCCATCCCTGCGTTTGAAGATGTGCTTGAACATGAGCACTATGTAGGTGAGCATTACATCGGCGCTGAAGAGCTAGTCGGTGCTAAGTTGGAGGGTAACACCGAGAACTGCGATGACCCACGCTACAACTACACACGACTGCGGTTGAGTGACGACAGGCTGTTGTACTTCGTTGGTGTTGATTTAGATTTTGAGGAGAATTGAAATGAGATTATGTTTTTATTCAGTAGGTATGTACTCATCGTTTGGCGAAGCCATCAAGCTGGGTGGGATGCGAGAGATAACAGGGTTGCAGACTGAGTACCGCACACTGTATGAGGCAGGTGGCGACTTAGCGGACACGCTTGACGCTATCTCTGCAACCGCCGATATGCTGGGCAGCAAAGGAAAGCTTCGGTTCGTGCTGTTCGATGATGATGGCACATTTTTAGACGCTTGTTAAAGGAGAAGAGAAATGAAGATTGATATTGATGCATTGATTGCCGAGGCGGTCGACCACATGGAGGATGAAGAAGATGTGCGTTGGTCTATTGGCATGGCGCTACAAGAGTTGTATGGGGACAAGGGTTGGGACAAGGTGCAGGATCGCTTGGCCAAGCTCTACCACGAGCAAGTCAAAGCAAACACTTATTCATAAGGAGAAACAACATGAAACGCTTTGTAATCTTTGGAGACATCGAGTTCTTTGACGCACACGAGGCGCTGGTGCACAACATCAAGAGCGCCGAGTTGATAGACGATGCTGACATAGAGTCAAGAGCAACAGCACTTGATAACTGTGACTTCCTTGTGCCCCACTACTACGATGGGGTAGTTACGTTTGTTAAATACCAAGAGGAGAAGTAAATGAATGAGATGAGAAACCTAGACGCGTTCTACGACAACATGCTGGCCAAGCACTTGGCTAAAGATGACTACGACCCGCCGTGGTCGGTGGATGACTACGATGGTGAGGGTGGTGGCTACATCGTTGTCGATGAGGATGGTGTTGAAGACAAGATGGGGTACGTGTTCGACACACAGCGCGAGGCACATCAGTACGCTACCGAACTCAACGAGAAGGAGTTAACCCGAGATGACTACTACTAACCTAACCTACCTGTGCGCCATCCTAGTGCTGGCGCTTGACCTTTTTATATGGAGACCTGACACAAATGAAACAGACCAACTACGACCTGAACAACCACGAAGGTATGGAGAACTCAAAGCACTGGCTGTCGCTCGTTCTCACGACGCTATCAGACAACGCCACTTGGGGCATCCCTCGCTCAAACACCGTCGTGCGTATCAACAAGCCGAAGAAGCTTGCAACAGTCATACACCAAGACTCACCCGACGCCAGTATCGAGCTTGTATTCGAGGCGCTGGGATGGACAGTAGAGTACACCGATAGTACCCGCTAACTTGTCTAACACTTGACAACCTCGCTCATGCGAGGTACATTTTTTAACAAAGGAGAACGCAATGCCAGACATCAAAACTGCACTGAGTGGAATACTCAGCGAATGGGAATTAGATAACCAACAACAGGAGAAGCAAGTGGAAACACAACAACCATATTTCAGCGTCACCAACAACGTGACACGCGCCACATTTGATTATGTGAAGAACAACCCCGCGTCATCATTCGGAGAGGTGAGCAGGGCATTAGCGCAGCGGGGGTACAAGCCGTCCTCTGTTGGTTCACTGCTCACGCAGTTTCTTAAGAAGGGGATGTGTACGAGAGACGCACAGAACCGATACTCTGTAGCGGTAGCTGAGTATGTACCTATGAAGCCAACTAAGAAACTCAAAGCCAAGCAAGTCATAGAGAAAGCCAAAGCTACGCGAGGCGAGGGCATTGCCGCGCTCAGTCCGCAGCCTACGTGGGCGAGGCGAGAAACAGACATCATCAACAGTTTGAGTGTGATGCAAGCACGCTCTTTGTACGATGCGCTGAAGAAAATCTTCGGAGGTTGATATGTGGGACGTAGCTGTAACTTTTATGTTCATGATGTTTGGCGCTTTTGTTTTTGTATTCATGTGCGCTATGCTAGTTTGGGTGTTGTACGTATTACAGAATGGAGATCGAGATGATTGAGAAGATAAAAATATTATTTACGTGGGTTAAAAATATTTTGTTCAGACCTTTTGCTGTTCAACCTATTCAAGACATCACACCCAAAGGGGAAATACCCAAGCGCAAGTACGACAAAACCAAATCCAAAACGCTTTCAGACCTACTCGATGAGTTAGAGTACACGTTTGATGCGATGGAGATTGATTACGATAGGTTGTCTTATCTATCAAAGTCCGATGTCAAAGGACTCAAGAAGTACGGCGTGTCAGTAATACCCGAACTTTTTTATAAGGACGTAGAAAAAACTTTTATTGATGGTGACGCAGAACTACCATCCATTTTGTTTATGGCTTTAAATGACGGGGAGTCGGTAAAAGATAAGAAAAAGTTTATGCAACCTGATTTCTTTTTTGCGATTAAGCAGAAGAAATGTCCGTGGTTTGTGGCCAAACAAGTTGGCGTAATCTATAACTGTGGTTTTGGTTATCGGGATGTGCACGACAATAAGATTCTTTGGGTTAACTTCTACATAACGGTCAATCAAAGTGGGGAAGTATTGTGTACGCACTATCTTGCAAACAATACAGTGCAAACGCCTACAGGTATGTACAACAAAAAGTCTTGGGTGGTCTACAACTGGGGTAGAAATGATTTAGAAAAAGATTACGTTTCAAAAATAGTGGCGCACTATTTCAACACGTGGCTAAGCAAGCGCACAATGTGGTCAACCACAGTGGAACGTAATGAACACCGCGCAGTTTTTTATGTAGACCCTAAAGAAACAAAAGCGTACTTCAAAGGGCGAGACAAATCTGTTACTGAAAATGGCTCTACCAAACGCATTATTCACTTGGTTGAAGAACACGAGCGTAAGTATTTAAATGGGCGTGTAGCTGTTGTGCGTGAGCACATCAGGGGGCTGAACAAGTTCTCGTGGAAAGGCTTTAATTGCTACGTGGCCGCACCAAAATTTCACTTTGATGTTCAGACCTTTACAGCGCCATCAGAAGATGTTGCTGAAGAAGATGTTGGCATAGGTAAGAGATACGTTGACACTTCAACGTTTGCAGATATGTTGCATCAACACGGTGGTCAAAAGATTTAACACAGGAGATTGCGATGACTGAAGAAGACGATGATGTTCAGGATTACAGAAAGCCGTGGGTTGGGCTGACCCCTGAAGAAATTTTAGATATGTTTGATGACACAAACGTCTATGGCAGTAAGTGGTTGGAATTTGCTAGAGCAGTTGAAGCCAAGCTCAAGGAGAAGAACACATGACATTTAGAGAAACAACAATCAAGTACATCAAAGACATACTGCGAGCCAAGACTATTTCCGAGGTGATTTATGCCGAGTTGCAAGAGGCACACCTCAGAAAGCTTGAAGCAGAAACGGCGGCTGAGTATGCCAATGCCGCCATGCACTACAACGAAGAAAGAATTCAAAGGCTAGAGAAGCGACTGTCGCAACACAAGGAGGACATATGACACAAGATGAAATTATTGAGATGGCTAGAAAGGCTGGACTTGACCCAGACCTTTGGAATTACACCGATGCTTTTGAAGCCTTTGCCAAACTGGTAGCCGCCAAAGAACGCGAAGCCTGTGCAAAAAAAGCCGAAGCACAAAACTGCCACATGGTAGCCGCCGCAATCAGAGCAAGGGGACAAGCATGATTGATGTATTGAAATATCTTCAACCCAACGCAGCCGTTCCTATTGATATGGAGACCACAGCCATGTTGGTCAATGCGTTACGCCAACACATACAAAGAAGTAAAGGAGAACACATGACTGACACCTGTGAGAGACATTGCGAAGCCAAGGCGTTCAAAATTGTGATAAGTGATTTAGAGCATGATGTTGTAAAACTTAAATCAGAACGAGACAAAATCTACGCACTACTTGGGTCGGCACATCTTGAACTACGGCAGAACCTTGAGTACGGATACAACCGCAACACAATCAAGTCAACGCTTATTAGCGTAGGTCAATACGCACCCAAGCTGAAAGCAAAGATGGATGAGTTGCAAGCCAAACTCAAGGAGAAGAACACATGATGCTTGAGAAGATCAAAACTTTCTTTGGCAAGGTGCGCGTAAGGCACGCAGACAAGACCACTATCGTTGAAGTTGGTGCGGCTTGGTATTGCACAGAATGCAGGTTGGTATTCATCACTAGGGCGGCGGGTAAAAACCATAGTTGTGAGTATCGTTTTCAAGACACCATAGTAGGAATGAGAAAAGATGCCGAGACCAAAGAGTGAGTTAACCAAAAGCGGCAAGACCATTGGTATCCGCGTAACCCAAAGCGAACACGAAGAGTGGAAAAAACTTGGCGGAGGAGTATGGTTGAGAAAACTTTTACAAGACAGCAGAGATAAAGGAAAACCAAATGACAATGACACCAGAGGGTCGAGTTAAAAAGAAAGTCAAGGCAATCCTTGATGAGCTACAGGTGTACCACTTCTCACCCATGCAAAATGGTATGGGACGGGCTGGTATACCTGACATCATTGCTTGTCATGGCGGCAAGTTTATTGGGATAGAGTGCAAAGCAGGGGACAACAAACCAACAGCCTTGCAAGAGCGCGAGCTTAACCGCATACTAAACGCAGGCGGTGAGGCGTATGTAATCAACGAAGAGAACATTGAACAACTACGGGAGGAATTGATATGGATGAACAAGCACTCGAGAGACGACTTGCTTTGATGAGCGAGGAAGAGCGTGAGCACTTCAAGATGGTGATACTGCAACTGGTGCATTGCTACGGCCCTGACCCAGACCAAGCGGTGCTGCTCATCAAGTCGAAGGGGGAGATGGCAGGACTCATCACCATGAACGCAGATGACATGGAAGCTATGGAGCTTTTGATCGAGGCAAATGATTTTTTCGGCTATCTAAATATGGCTGGCGCACCACCAAAGGAGGCATTTAATTGACTAAACCATTTGACAGGATATTGACCATCGATTTTGAAACTCGATGGGACAAGCGTGACTACACGCTATCCAAGATGACAACAGAGGAGTACATACGTGATAAAAGGTTCATATCTTTCGGCGCTTGTGTCCATGAGTACGGAAGCACAGACGACACTAAATGGGTTAGAGGATCAGACCTACCTGAGTTCTTTTCTGGAATCGACTGGGGACGAACCGCAGTGCTTGCGCACAACGCACAGTTCGATGTATCCATTATGGAGTGGGTCTACGGAGCACGACCAGCCTTCATCTTTGACACACTATCAATGGCGAGAGCTTTGCGCGGTGTGGAAGTTGGAAACTCCTTGGCTAAACTCGCCAGCGACTTCTCTTTGCAGGAGAAGGGTCAGGCCGTTCACTCGACTGATGGACTCATTGAACTTCCCGAAGACATTGAGCGGGCACTCGCTGCATACTGTGCGCATGATGTGTTTTTGTGTGAGGAGATATTCAAGCGATTGGGAGAGGGTTATCCAAAATCCGAACTGCGTCTGATCGACATGACGCTCAAGATGTACACACGACCCATGCTTGAGCTTGACCACAAGATGCTTATCAAGGCACTAACAGAAGAAGGAGAAGCCCGTGAAGAACTATTACAGAGACTCGGCATACAAGAGGTTGAGCTTGCGTCGAACCCGAAGTTTGCAAACGTACTTCAAAGCCTCGGGGTTGTTGCCCCGACTAAAGTCAGTAAAACTACCGGCAAAGAAACGCTCGCTCTTGCCAAGAATGATGCCTTGTTCCAAGCGTTGCTCAACAGTGAACGTGAAGATGTTGCCCTCCTTTGTGAAGCACGCCTTAAAGTTAAATCCACGACCGAGCGCACAAGGGCACAGCGATTCTTGGACATCAGTCAGCGCGGCAAGCTACCGGTTCCGCTATCGTATTACGGTGCTCTTTCGGGCAGGTGGACGGCAGCAAAGGGCAGTGCAATCAACATGCAAAACCTCAAGCGAGGTAGTTTCCTACGCAAAGCAATTATGGCTCCCGAAGGTTACCAACTGGTCGTGGGGGACTTATCTCAGATTGAACCGCGAGTTCTTGCTTGGCTTTCGGATTACCAAGACATGCTTGACATCTTCCGCGCTGGTGGTGACCCTTACGCGGCGTTCGGGGCGCAGATGTTCAACATACCAAACCTCACCAAAGAATCTCATCCAGACCTTCGCCAATCTGCGAAGAGCGCTTTGTTGGGGTGCGGCTACGGGTTGGGATGGGCATCGTTCGCTTCGCAGCTCCTCACCGGCTTCCTTGGCGCTCCGCCACAGAGGTACAACAAAGCCTTTGCCAAGACACTCGGTGTAGATCAGGAGTATGCCCAGCGGTTCATTGACTGGGAAGACAACGTGACCAATATGCTGGAGATTCCCCACACCTGCACTGACCAAGAGCTACTGACCCACTGCCTTGCTGCTAAGAAGATCATTGACATCTACCGCGCCACTGCCCACCCCGTAGCTACCTTCTGGGATATGTGTACTGGCCTGATTGAGTCCAGCCTGTATGGGGGTAAGGTGTACCAGTACAAGTGTTTGACATTCAGCAAGGAACGTATAGAATTACCCAATGGGATGAGCTTGCTCTACCCACAGTTGCGACGCGAGAAAGATGACAAAGGTAGGAGCCAGTGGGTATACGGGCCAAACGCTACCAAGCTGTATGCAGGGAAGGTGACCAATAACGTAACACAGGCTGTTGCGCGTATTGTCATGACTGATGGAATGTTGAGGGTAACCAAGAAGTACCCCGTGGTTGGCACAGTGCATGATGAACAGATTGTTCTAGTGCCTGATGATGAGGTCGCTGAAGCTAAGACTTGGGTCTTGGCGCAGATGACTATGGAGCCGAAGTACATGCAGGGGATACCCCTTGCCGCTGACGGTGGTGCGCACCGTAGATATGGAGAAGCAAAACAATGACAGCACTAACACTGCCAAAGAAAGTAAGGATAGGGGAGAAGTGGTACTCAGTCGAGGTTGTCGAGGCTATGCAGGACAAGCTCGACATGGGGCGCGTCATGTACCTTGAGAAGAAGATCAAGTTGGGACTACGCAATGGTATGACTGGGCGTAAGTTCAGTCTCGATGATGTCAGAGAAACATTCTGGCACGAGCTAGTCCACGCTATTTTGCGTGACATGGAAGAACACAAGCTCAACAAGCGTGAAGACTTCGTAGAAGGATTTGCCAAACGCTTGAGCATTGCAATCAACTCAGCGAGGTTCTAATGAAAGCTGTAACGTGGAGTCACAGTGCACTGAAAGACTTTGAAGGATGCCCACGCAGGTATCACGAGGTCAAGGTTCTCAACAACTTTCCGTTTCAGGAAACTGAGGCTACATATTACGGCAAGGGGTTTCACACTGCTGCTGAACTGTATATCCGAGACAGCACACCCCTGCCCCCACAGTTTGACTACACCAAGGATGTGCTCGATGCGTTGATAGCCAAGCCCGGCAGGAAGCTATGCGAGTACGAGATGGGCATCATGCCCAACTTAGAACCGTGTGACTTCAACGACAAGGGTAGATGGGCGCGGGGTATTGCCGACTTGCTCATCATTGATGACGAGAACCTAACAGCGTGGGTGGTGGACTACAAGACCGGCAACAACAAGTACCCCGACCGTGACCAGTTAAAGCTCATGTCTTTGATGGTCTTCAAGCACTTCCCCCACATCAGAAAGATCAACTCAGCGTTGCTGTTCGTTGTCAAGAATGATATGGTCAAAGCCAGCATGACTGTGGACGAAGCGGATGCTGAGTGGTGGAAGTACCGTGAGCGTGTGGCCAAGCTTGAGTCCTGTGCCGCATCCGGCGTATGGAACCCCAAGTCCTCTGCGCTGTGTCCGTGGTGCCCAGTTAAAACGTGTGAGTTCAATCCAAAACATTAGGAGGCAGTATGGGAAGACGAGACAGCATCATTTACCGCGTTGCGCGAAAAGCACTGGCGGAATATGATGCCGAGCACCCTTTAGACGATGGCGAGTGCGAAGCGTGCGCGGCTACAAGCATTAGGCTTTATCGAGTCAGAGCGCTGGACACTTTATTGAACGCGTTTGAGGATAAAGTTGATACCCTTGTTCTTGATAAAGACGTAGACGGGACACACTATCTTGACTACGATCTTAAACAAGAGTGGGTAGAGTTTTCATTACAAGACGATAACTGCACGATTTTATGTGGCGACTGCCGCACGCATTATCGCAAAGCAAGAAAACAAGTTCTTCGAGAAAGCGGCGTAATAACCGAATTGGAAATGACAAAACTCGCACACGACGCAGGCTTTACAAGAACGGATTTAATGTCGATAGGGTTACCCCTCTTCAACTACACAAGGGCAATTGAAAATTTTCACGGCATAAAGGAGTAAATGATGGCAACAAAAAGAAACTATCCAAAAGAGTATGAGAACTATCAGGGTAAGCCCGATCAAATCAAGAAGACAGGTGAACGCGTGAAGGCGCGGCGCATGATGGTCAAAGCGGGTAAGGCGGTGAAGGGGGATGGCAAAGACGTAGACCACGTTAAGCCCATCCGTAACGGAGGGTCAACTACTATAAACAATCTCCGTATGCGTAGCCGCAGTTCAAACCGAAGCGACAACAAATAAAAACCGATGGAGAAGCAACTTGGAAATCCTTGAAGACAAGGCACTAATATTCAGAACTAGAAACCCAGAAAAGTACAGCATCATTCCTAAACACAAAGTCATTGAACGTGATGACGGTGGGTACGATGTTGCTGTCTACTGGGGACTAGACGAATGTAGGGTGCTACGCAACCTCGGCGTGAAAGATGTGCCCTCGCCAATCACACGCAAGTACAAGTGGCCGGGTCGTTACAAACCTATGGCACATCAGATCGAGACTGCTGCCTTCTTAACTATGCATCGCAAGGCGTTTGTGTTCTCAGAACCTGGCACTGGCAAGACACTATCGGCGCTATGGGCGGCTGACTATCTGATGCAACGCGGAGAGATACGCAGGTGTTTGGTTCTTTGCCCTCTGTCCATCATGCAGTCTGCATGGCTGGCAGACTTGAGCAACAGCATCATCCATCGCTCTGCCATCGTCGCTCACCATACGCAGGCTAGTCGCCGCATCGAGATGATTCAACAAGACTACGAGTTTGTCATCGCTAACTACGACGGCTTGAACCTGATAGCTGATGAGGTGCGTAACGATGGTAGGTTCGACCTAGTGATCGTCGATGAGGCTAACGCATACAAGACTGTGACGACCAAGCGGTGGAAGTCATTGAAATCAATCCTCACGCCCAAGACCCACGTATGGATGATGACTGGTACACCTGCATCGCAGTCACCAGCAGATGCCTACGGCTTGGCCAAGATCGTCAACCCCGAGGGCGTACCCAACTTCTTTACATCATGGCGCGATAAGGTGATGAACAAGATCACCCTGTACAAGTGGGCGGCAAAGCACAACGCTGCCGATCTTGTGCATGAAGCACTGCAACCAGCGATACGCTTCAGCAAGGCGCAGTGCCTTGACTTACCCCCAGTGCTGACCACCACACGCGAGGTTCCTCTCACACCACAGCAAGCCAAGTACTACAACATGCTCAAAGAACGTATGCTGGTGCAAGCCGCAGGCGAGACGATCAGCGCAGTCAACGCTGCCGCTGGTGTGAGTAAGCTGTTGCAGATTAGTTGTGGTGCTGTGTATACCGACGAGAAGGAAGTCGTTGAGTTCGATGCCGCCCCACGCCTTGGTGTGCTGGAAGAAATCTTGGATGAGACTACACGCAAGGTAATTATCTTCGCGCTGTTCAGGTCAAGCATAGACACCATACAGAGACACCTGACCAAGAAGAACATTGCCAACGAGTGCATCCACGGCGGTATCACACCCAGTAAACGTGCCGACATCATCCACCGCTTCCAGCATGAACCAGACCCTCGCGTATTGGTAATGCAGCCGCAGGCTACGGCGCACGGTATCACGTTGACTGCGGCTGACACCGTAGTTTTCTTTGGGCCACTGATGAGCGTAGAGCAGTACATCCAGTGCATTGCACGGGCTGATCGCAAGGGGCAGAACTCCGACAAGGTGACTGTCATCCACATCCAAGGCTCACCCATTGAGCGCAAGATGTTCAAAGCATTGGAGGGAAAGGTAAGTGAGAACTCACTCCTAACTCAAATGTTTGAGATTGAAATAAATTCTTGAAAGGAGTTGCAAAACAAACGTAAACGTGTAAACTGTCCAACCTTAGACAAACAATAAAACAGGAGAAGTAATGGAAGACACCAATATTCCGCTCGACAAACTCGTGAAGATTTACCGTAAGATAAAAATGGAAATCGACACAATGACCCAAGAGTACGACACCAAACTGGAAGTACTCAAGAGTCAACAAGACGAAATCAAATTTGAAATTAAAGATCAGATGAAGGCGCTGGGCGTCTCATCTATTAAGAGTCCCTTTGGGACTGTGTCCATGATGCTCAAGACACGCTACAACACAAACGACTGGTCGTCGTTCAAGGATTTCATCCTTGAGCACAGCGCAGTTGACTTGCTGGAGAAGCGTGTTGCTCAGACCAACATGGCGCAGTTTCTTGAAGAGAACCCGGGGGTTGTACCGCCGGGGTTGAACTCAGTTACTGAGTTTGAAATCCGTATCACCAAACCAACCAAGTGAGCTTTTTATATGACAAACATAACGCTTTTTTCGTCTGCAAACGTACCTGCATTTGCTCGTAACAACGAGTTGTCCGACACCGCTAAAGCCCTCACAGGCGGCAGCGTATCCAACGTCAAGCGCATCTCCATCAAGGGTGGTGTGTTTCGTTTAGTAGCTGGTGGCAAAGAGATTGCCGCAATTGATGATCGCCATCTGGAAGTCATCATT
>Ga0209357_1001013_pt1 | contig 11361 bp, 10 predicted proteins | sample LauGreFBDMM110SD_2_FD_187573 | JGI IMG/M metagenome (GOLD analysis project Ga0209357, IMG submission 187573) | Freshwater lake microbial communities from Lake Michigan, USA - Fa13.BD.MM110.SD (SPAdes) (version 3) | ecosystem: Environmental > Aquatic > Freshwater > Lake | place: Lake Michigan... | reverse complement strand
CCGCCACTGGGCCGACGCACCACCCGCACCCCTGCTGCCGCACAGGCCTGCAGATCGACTTCCTCGTCCACACGGCTCGACGATCCGAGCACGACGGCCGGCTCCCCCGCCATCCAGGTGCGGACGCAGGTCGCCGGCGCCAGGCCCTCGTGGGCCAGTTCCAGCAGGGCCTCGTCGAGCGCGAGGTTTTCCTCGATCGATGGGAGCGACAGATCGAGCCAGACCGCCGGTAGCGCCGGGGCAGGGGGGGGAAATGTGGAAAGGTCGGGACGTTGACGCACAGGGGTGACCACCTAGACTGCTGGTGCGGCTAGACTGCTGATGTAGGCGTGGCAACACATGCCGTGTCCACTCCCTGATTCTGGCCGATCGCTGTCTTTCCACCACCCCTCGCGTCGCACAAGCGTGCGGCACGTCATCCGGCTGATCCACACTCTATGGCCGACTCCACTCGCCGGACCGTCTCCCAGGACGACTCGCTGCCGCCCGTCGAGCCGCCGAATGCGGCGTTTCTCGTCCAACTGTTTCTCGTGCCTGGCGTGATCGTCGCGATTATCGTCGGGGTGTGGCTTGCCTTTCATTGGCTCGCCCACCTTGGCAGCGACCCGCAGGCCTACGTCAAGACGCTCCGCCGCGACAACGAGGGTCGCTGGCAGGCGGCCCTCAACCTCGCCAACGACCTCCGCGGCCCCGGCGGCGCCGCCCTCAAATCGGATGAGTCGCTAGCCACGGAACTTGGCCGCATCCTCGACGACGAGGCCTCGAGCGGCCGCAGCGGCGAGCAGTCGCAGACTTTGCGTCTCTATCTCTGCCGGGCATTGGGCGAATTCGCGATTCCCGCCGCGGCCGGGCCGCTGGTGGCACGGGCCCGTGGCGTTTCCGATCCGCAGACGGCCCGTGCGGCCGTCGAGGCGCTGGCGGTGTTGGCAACGAACCTCGTGGCAGCGGGCCGATCGTTTGACGATGCCGCCGGCGTGACCGCGGCGGTGATCGCCGCCGCGCAGAGCGACGACGCGCAGTTGCGGTCAGCCTCCGCGTTCACGCTCGGCGTGGTGGGTGGCCCCGCGGCCATCGAGCGGCTCGGCCTGCTCGCGGGCGACCCGTCCGACGACGTACGATTCAATGCGGCGCTCGCACTGGCTCGACAGGGGCAATTGGAATCGTTCGACACGCTTGCGGAAATGCTCGCACTGCCCGATATCGTCGTGGGCCCCGATGCGGCGGCCGATCCGGCCGCGCAGTCGCGGCGTTATAAGCGGGCGCTCGTGGTCGTCAATGCGATACGGGGAGTGGCGCTTCTCGTCGATGCGACTCACGAGCCGCCGCCCCGGCACCTGCTCGACCTCGTGGAGAAGCTCACGCAAGACCCCGTGGGCGACGTGCGATCGAGCGCCACGGCGCTTCTCAAGAAAGTCGAGCGGCTCGGCAAGCCGGCCGCGGCGGGCTGATCACGCGCTAAAGAATTCGTCGAGGGCGTCGCGGAGCATCTCCGTGTCGGTCTCAAGGCCCGTCAGCGTGTGGAAATCGATCGCCGTCCGCTCGCAATGGATCTCGAGTCCGTCGATCACGCAGGCCCCCGCGCCGCGGGCGGCGGTTACCACCGGGGCGGGCTGGCTAACGAGCGCCAGGTCGGCCACCACCAGGTCCGGACGCAGGCCGGCCAGCGTCGCCACCGGCTTCGGGCCATCGGCCGGCACCGCCGTCACGACGATGCCGACTCGGTCATGGATCGTGATCGCCGCCTCCCAGGGAAGGGCCGAAGCAGGGGCGGCGGCCATCGCGTTGAGCGCGTCGACAAGCGCCGCCGCCCGCTCCGGCGTGCGATCGCAGACGATGATCTCGGCGGCGCGGGCCAACGAGAGCTCGAGGGCTGCGGCCCGCGCTGCCGCCCCGGCACCCACGATGAGCACGGTTGCCCCCGCCGGATCAATGTGTGACCGGACCGCCTCCAGCACGCCGCGGCCGTCGGTCATGTGGCCCGCAGGTCCGGCAGGCTGACGTTCGAACAGGCTGACCGCGCCGGCGAACGTGGCTGACGGACTGGCCGATGCGACGGTTGAGAGTGCCGCGGCCCGCAGCGGTCCGGCGAGCAAACAGCCACGAAACCCCATCGCCGACGCGCCTGCGATCGCTTCGGCAATCCGTTCGGGCTGCACGTCGAGCGTGACAAACTGCCAGTCGAGTCCCGCCGCGGCGATCATCCGCTCAAAGAGATACTGCGCGGGATTGCCCGCTGCGGGGCAGCCCAACAGGGCAACGACTTCCTGGAGGGCTGGGCTCGTCATGGTGGATTACCACGTTCAAACCGTGACGTGCGTGACTGCAACAAACCGCGGATCTTGTCGGATGGGATCAAAGTCGGGCTCGGCTCCGGTGAGATCCCGATAACGATCGTCAAGCGAGATGGCCTTTGTGAGGTGCTCGATAGCGGCCTGCACGCGGCCGGCGAGCGAGTGATAGCAGGCGAGATTGTAGAGCAGGATCGGCTCCCTGGGCGAGGCAGACAGCCCTTGTTCAAGCGACAGGATCGCGTCGTCAAGCCGCCCCAATCGCTTCAGGCACCAGCCCATTCCCAGCCACGCCTCGAGCCGCTTGGGCTCCTGCTCGGCCACCAGGCGGAGCGCCACGAGCCCGTCCTCGAAGCGGCCCAGAGCCCTCAGGGCTTCCCCCTCAAGCAGCTTCGCGTTCGCGGTGGAGCGTGTCGGTTCCGGCAGCAGCGCGAGGAGATCGAGCGCACGATGCAGCAGCCTCTGGCCGCTCGGCGGCACGGGGGTGTCCTGCTGCACGAGCAGTTCGCCGAGTTCGATGTAGCCGGACGCCTCTCGAAGGATGGCTTGGCGACGGTGTCGGGGCATGGCGGTCATGGATGCGTGCGGTCTCCAGAAGCCCTTTGCAAACAATCCAAAGTGTAGTCCGTTGGAACAAAACGTCTGCGCGTCCTTCTTTACGCAAATCCCGGGTGAAAGGGTCGCTGTCGGCCGGTTTCGCTGTTCCGCATGTTTTTTTTGGGCTTCTGCACGAAAATACCGGTGGGTCTCCACTCTTAATGAAGGAGCCCATCCTTCCCCCCATCCGCGACGGCGGCCCGGAGCAAGACCCATGCGTCTCACACTCAGAACCCTGCTGGCCTGGCTGGACGGTGTCCTTCCCGACGGCGAACAGCAGGAGTTGGGGGCGAAGGTTTCGTCCAGCGTGGTGGCGACGCACCTCGTGGACCGCATCCGTGCGGCGGTCGGCCGGACCGCGATCGGTGCCCCGAAAACGGAAGGCCGCGGTCTCACGGAAGACCCCAACTCCGTCGCCGAATATCTGGACAACACGCTCTCTTCCGACCAACTGGAGGCCTTCGAACGGATCTGCATCGAATCGGAACTGCATCTGGCTGAGGTGGCTGCCTGTCACGGGCTGCTGGCGGAGTTGGCCCGTGATCCCACGGTGCAACACGAGTTGCACGGCGACGAGGGCCAGCGGATCCAGCAGCGGCTGCGAGGCCTGCTGGCAGGCCTGCAGGACCGGGCGGCGACGGAACAGGCGGCGATGAGGCCCGCTGGCGATGACCATCGCGAGTCGCGGGAAACGGCGCACGCCATCCGCGATGCGGTGGCAGCGACGACGGGCGTGCGAAGCGCGACCGCAGCCAGCGGGAATGGTGTGGTCGATCCCCATCGGCTGCCAGCCCGGCCGGCGGCGGGACGTTCGTCGTTCGCGGCGTGGGCAGCCGCCGCGGTCGCGGTTGCCCTGCTGCTGACGTTGGCTGGGGTGCTTGTCTGGTCGCTCCTGGATGGGAATCTCATGGGGCGGGCGAGGGGGCGGTCGCAGGAAGTGGCGAGCGCGGAACAGCAGCCGGTCATGGCATCGGCGCCGCCCGCACCAGCCGTCGAAAACGTCAGCCCCGCGACTGCGGCTGCAGACGCCCCGGCAGTGACCGTGGAAGATCCGCCGGCTCAACCCGCGCAGGCTCAACCGGCGCCGACTCAACCAGCGCAGACTCAACCGGCGCAGGATGCAAAGCCCGACCAGAAGGCTGTGAACGAGGCGGCGCCGAGGAATCCACCCGTGGCAGTGGGCAATGCGGCAGAGCCTATGAAAGAGCCGGTGCCGCCCGCGGCCGCGATGGCTGCCGTACCGGCGGCTGCGGAACCATCACCCCCGGCTACCGCACCAGGTTCGGAGCCGGGAACTGCTGTTGCAGAGCCCCAGGATGCCGTCGGATTCGTGGGGGGCGAGGGCGTGCTCCTCCATCTGTCGGAGACGCCGCAGGCACCGGCGTGGACCTTCTTTCCCGTGGGTTCCCCGCTTCAGAAACGCGAAGACCTGCTCGTGCCGCCGGTGTTTCAGCCCGAGCTTCACGTCAGGGGCGTGACGATTCGTCTGCTTCCCGAAACCCGGGCGGTGCTTTCGCTCGACGCGGATGGCGCGCCGCGGATCGAGGTGGTGTTTGGCCGCGCCGTGGCGCGGGCCAGTCGGGCTGATGCCCGGCTGGGTATCACCGCGGGCGGACTGATCGGCACGGTCGATGCCGGGCTGTTGAACCCGGTGGCAATCGAGGTGGAGCTCAATCGCTCGCCCGGCGCTGATCCCAGCAGCACGCCGCCGCTGGTGCGGTCGCGGATCTACGCGGCGTCTCGTGGCCTCGCGTGGCGGCAGACTGCCACGGGCGGACTGCCGGTGGAACGTCCGCTGGAGGGGATCGATGCCCAGGGGATGATTGACGCGGGCATGTCGCTCGAATGGAGCAGCAATGGCCCCAGCCGGGTCGCCGTGGTCCGGAATCGCGTGCTGCCCGCCTGGATCGAGTCGGGAGCGAGGCCAGACAGGCTCGAGAAGTCTGCTGGCGAAGCGCTGGCCGTCAAAGTCGAGGCCACTGCCCCGCTCGCGCGTGCGTTGCGGGAGATGGCAGCCGACAAGCGTGCCGAAAACAGAATGCTGGCGGCATCGACGCTGGCGATGATCGGGGAATTCGACGACCTCGTGGAGCTGCTCTCGGCTGACTCGCCCGGACGGAAGCTGGAGCAGCGGCAGTGGTCGCAGTTTCAGAACGCCACCGTGCCGCTGGCGTTGGCGCGGGGCGGCAATGCCGCCTCGCGGCTTTACGACTCTTTCGTCAATCGGGGGCCGCACGGTAAGGCCGACGCGCTCTGGGCGATGGCCCGTGGTTTCACCGACGAGGAAGTGGCCGCGGGAGTCGATCGTGCGCTCGTCGAGGCGCTCGACGATCCCAGCCTGATCGTGCGGCGGTATGCGAGCAAGTCGCTCATCGACATCACGCAGCCATCAGCCGTGGATCGGACAAGGTATCGCCCCGACGGTCAGCCAGAGATGCGACGGGAGGGTGTGGTCTGGTGGAGGAACCAGCTCGAAAAGGGGCTGATTCGTCGCGGAGGAACCCTGGCCTCCGCCATCACCGCCCGCCCGGCCGGCGAATCGGCTGTACCCGCCGAGGAATCGCCGGAGGACCCTCCCGAGGAGCCAGCTGAGGAATGAAATTGCTGTCTTTTTGCAGCCTGAGGCCGCAGCACGCGGATGGTTTGTGTCGGCGGAGCGGGGGGTGTTATGATCGAGGAATCGAGAGGTGATTCTCCGTTGGAGATGGCCCAACCCCGGGTTTTGCCCTGGCGGGCCCTAGAGTGCCGAGCGTGGTTCGGCCGCGAATTCAGGGGAGTCGCCGGAGCGGTTTGTCAGAGAAGGGAAAGCCTGAGTGCAGATCAACGTTTCAGCAAGGCACGGCCAGCTCAGCGGTGCCACGCAGTCAAAAATTGCGTCGAAGGTCTCCCGACTCAAGCGGTATTTCAACCGTCTCACGGCCCTGAACGTGACCGTCGACCTGGAAAATGAGACCTTGCCGACGGTGGAAATCGTCGCCTCGGCGGAGCATTTTCACGACATGGTCAGCCGGGAACACTCCGGCCAGCTCTGGCGGAGCGTCGACGGGGCCGTCCAAAAGCTCGAGCAACAGCTCAGAAAACACAAGGAGAAGGTTCTGGATCACAAGCACGTGCCCAACACGCGTGAATCCTGAACTCTTAGACGCATGAAGTTTTCCGATTTCGTGGCCACGGATGCAATCCGGTCGCACGTCGATGCCCACACCAAGGAGGGCGTCATCCGGGAGATGGCCCAGTCGCTCGTCGATGCCGGCAGTATCGCGGCGGGCGACCTGGAGAGCATCGTCAAGGCCATCATGAAGCGCGAGGACCTCGGCAGCACCGGCATCGGTCGGGGCGTCGCCGTTCCCCATACCAAGCATCCCAGCGTGAGCCGCCTGGTCGGCACGGTGGCGGTCAGCCATGACGGGGTCGATTTCGAGAGCCTCGATGGCGAGCCAGTTCAGCTGTTTTTCCTGCTGGTGTCCCCGCCGGACCGGCCGGGCGATCACCTGCGGGCGCTGGAAAACATCTCGCGCCAACTCCGCGACGAAACATTCTGCCGGCACCTCAAGTCTGCCAAGGGGCCGATAGATATCCAGCACCTTTTGGAGGAGGCCGACAGCCACGGGGTGGCGTCGTGACCGCCGCTGTGACGCGGAAAGGTGAGATACGGTTGGTAGAAATTCAGGACAGTATGAGTGAGCAGGTGGTCTCGCGCGAGGTCGTGGTGGGAATGCCGCAGGGCTTGCATGCCCGGCCGGCAGACCAGCTCGCGCGCGAGGCCAGAAAGTGGCAGTCACGGATCGAACTGCTCAGTGATTCGCAGCGGGTCGACGGAAAAAGCATCCTCGACGTGCTGACGCTCGCCGCCGAGGCGGGCACGCGGTTGGTCGTGGAGGCAACGGGGCCGGACGCCCGCGAGGCGCTCGAGGCCATCGGCAGCCTCTTCGACCGCAATTTCAACGAACAGGAATGGAACGAAGGCCAGTAACATCGGCCCATCAAGACATCGATGATTCAAGGCTTGTGCTGATCGGCGGCGAGGGCCAGCCGGATTGTTACGCAGTTCATACCGAGTCCAAACGCAGTCCATACAACGAAGGAGCCGCAACGAACCGCGAGGCGCGAGTGCCGCCGGGATCTTGATCGCAGCCGCCATGCATGGCTCGAGCGCGATCTCCCAGGCCGTCACGACGCAGCCCGCGGGCGAAATGCGCCCCCCATGCTGAAACTCCAGGGAATCGCCGTTTCGCCCGGCGTCACGATCGGCGAAGCGCTTGTCCTCGACAGCGAGGGCTTTCGGATTCCGCGCCGATTCGTCGAACGGAGCGCGGTCGACACGGAGCTTGCCAGGCTGCAGCACGCCGTCGCCGAGACCGCCCGCGAGATCGAGCGGAACAGGGACGCGATCCGGGCCGAACTCGGCGAGCAGTATGCCGCCATCTTCGATGCCCATCTGGCGATGCTGCACGATGCCAAGCTTCAGGAGGAGTTGGCCACGGCCGTGCGCGACCGCAACTGGTGGCCAGAATATGCCGTCAGCCGCACGCTCCGCCGCTATGCGAAGGTGTTTCAAAACCTCGACAATCACATCTCGCAGCGGGCGCACGACATCTACGACATCGAGAAGAGCCTGCTCCGCAACCTGCTGGGGCAGCGGCGTGAGACGCTCGCCGCCATCTCGCAGCCCGTGATCGTGTTGGCACACAACCTCACGCCGAGCGAAACAGCCAACCTCGACCGGCGGTTCGTGCAGGGCTTCGCCACGGAACTGGGCGGACCGGGCAGTCACACGGCGATCGTGGCCGAGGGGCTCGAGATTCCAGCGGTGGTGGGCATCGGCCCGTTCTTGGCAGACGTGTCGGGCGGTGAGCCGGTGATCCTCGACGGCAACCAGGGGATCGTGATCCTTCAGCCCGACGAAGAGACGATCGCCCGCTATCGGCTCGAGGTGGAGACGGCCCGCACCGTCGCAAAGAAGCTCGACCGACTGCGGGATCTGCCAGCGGTGACCACCGATGGCGTGCGGATCCAGATTACCGGCAATATCGAGTTTCCCAGCGAGGCCGAGCAGTGTCTGACCCGGGGGTGCGATGGCATCGGTCTGTACCGCACCGAATTTCTCTACCTGACGAGCCGGCGCGAGCCGACCGAAGAGGATCACTTCGCCGCCTACCGGGACGTGGTTCAGGCGATGCCCGGCATGCCGGTCGTCATCCGCACGCTCGACCTTGGCTCCGACAAAATGCTCACGGAGACAAAGTCGGAAGAGGAGCGGAATCCCTGCCTCGGTCTCCGCAGCATCCGGCTCTCGTTGCGGCAGCTGCCGATGTTTCGCACGCAGCTGCGGGCGATCCTGCGGGCCAGCGCCCTGGGCGACGTGCGGGTGCTCTTTCCGCTCGTCTCCACGATCGTCGAACTGCGTCAGGCCCGCATGGTCCTGGCGGACGTGATGGAAGATCTGGCCGAGCACGGCATCGCGTTCAACGCGAAGATGCCGGTCGGCATGATGGTCGAGACACCGGCCGCCGTGATGATGCTCGACGCATTCATCAAGGAAGTCGACTTTGTCTCGATCGGTACCAACGACCTGATCCAGTACACGCTGGCGGTCGATCGAGGCAACAAGGAGGTCGCCGAACTCTACAACGCCTGTGATCCGGCGGTGCTGCGGCTGTTGCGCCGCACGCTGGACGTGGCGGCCGAGGCCGGTGTGCCGGCGACGTTATGTGGTCAGATGAGCGGCAGCGTGATGTACACGCAGCTGCTTCTGGGATTGGGCCTGCGGCAGCTCAGCGTGCCGGCGAGCGCGATCCCCGAAGTGAAGCAGGTGGTCCGAAGTGTTTCGGCCGCTGAATGCCGCGCGATTGCGGAAAAAGCGCTGACGATGGACGCCGCCCGGGAGGTGAAGGCCTACCTGCGCGACCAAATGCGTCGGCTGCTCGCAGAAACGGTCGCGTAGCGGCAGGACCGCCAACGCGACACCGCCCTGAGGGGCGGTAAAGTCATCGAAAGGAAAACGGACATGAAACAGGAAATGCTCATCAACGTGTCGCAGCCGGAAGAGTGCCGGATCGCGATCATGGAAGACGGCGTGCTGGAGGAGCTCTACGTGGAGCGGACCAGCCAGGACAATCTCGTCGGCAACATCTACAAGGGCCGCATCGTCAACATCGAGCCGAGCATCCAGGCGGCGTTTGTCGACTTCGGCGTGGGCCGCAACGGCTTCCTCCACATCAGCGACGTGGAGCCGCAGTATTACCGGCAGGGCGGGCTCGATCCCGACAAGGCATTCGAGGCGGGAGAGGCTGGTGGTCGCGGTGCCGACATCGAGGAGACCGATGCAGACGGGCGACCCAAGACAGCCACGCGGCGGAAGCCCCGGTTGGGCGATCGGCCGCGTGTGAAGCCGCCCATCCAGGACGTGCTGCGGCGGGGCGACGAGGTGCTCGTTCAGGTGATCAAGGAGGGCTTCGGCACCAAGGGGCCCACGCTCTCCACCTATATCTCGATCCCGGGCCGCTACCTCGTGCTGATGCCACCGCTGGGCCGGGTGGGCGTGTCGAAGAAGATCGACGACGAACACGAGCGGCGGGTGCTCCGCGACATCATGCTCGAACTGCGGCCGCCGAAGGGGGTCGGGTTCGTCGTTCGCACGGCAGGCACAGAACGGACGAAGTCGGAGATGGCCCGCGACATGGCCTATCTCCTGCGGCTCTGGAAGTCGATCGTGCGGCGGATGCGGAAGTATTCCGCGCCGATCGACATCTACCAGGAATCGGACATGATCATCCGCACGATCCGTGACATGTTCACGGAGGATGTGGGCCGGATCCTGATCGACGAACCGGCCGCCTACGAGCGGGCACGGGAGTTTCTCGAACTCGTGATGCCGAAGTATGTGTCACGGCTGCAGCTCTACGAAGGCAAGGAGCCGCTCTTCCACCGCTACGGTCTGGAGGAGGAGATCAGCCGCATCCACCAGCGAAAGGTGCCGCTCAAGGGCGGCGGTTCGATCGTGATCGACACCACCGAGGCGCTCGTGGCGATCGACGTCAACTCGGGCAGCTTTCGCACCGAGAAGTCGGCGGAGGAGAACGCCTACCAGATGAACCTGATCGCCGCGAAAGAGATCGCCCGGCAGTTGCGGCTCCGCGACTTGGGCGGCGTGATCGTCAACGACTTCATCGACATGCGGCGGGAGAAATACCGGCGCGGCGTCGAGAAGGCTCTGCACGACGCCATGAAGCGGGACCGCGCCCGGACGAAGATCCTGCGGACGAGCCCTTTCGGCCTGATCGAGATGACTCGGCAGCGGATTCGGCCGTCGTTGCGGAAGAGCATCTTCCGCGACTGTCCCACCTGCTCGGGCACCGGCATCGTGAAGACTGCCGAGAGCATGGCGATCGAGGTGATGCGCACGCTCCAACTCTCCGCGACGCGGGACGACATCGCCCGGCTCAACGTGACGGTGCACGACGAGGTGGCGACCTGGATCAACAACCGGAAGCGTCGCGAGATCGCCCAGTTTGAGGATGCCACGCACGTGCAGCTGCATGTGACCGGCAAGGAGAGCGCCTCGCCCGAGCACCTGCTCATCGAGGCCTGGGATTCGACCGGTCGCACCGTGCGGTTCCCGTAAAAACCCATGTTTTCGGTCCCCACTCGACCCAGCGACCATCCATTGTTAGGCTGAAAGGCTCGAAAAACAGTCCGTTTCGGGCTGCGTTGACTGTTGCACTCCCGTCCCTTTCTCAACGTCCTTTCACAGCGGTGACCACCATGGCCAAGTCTGCATCGACCAGCGATTCCTCGACGTCCGGATCCACCATGGCGGGCGCCGGCCACCACTACGCCATCGTCGCTGACGGCGGTCGGCAGTATCGCGTCAGCGAGGGCGAGGTGCTCGACATCGATTTCCGGCACCTGCCGGCCGGCAGCGAGGTGGTCTTCGACGAGGTGCTTGCGGTGAGCAAGGCCGGCGTGCTGACGCTCGGTGCCCCGATTGTGAAGGGGGCAAAGGTGAAGGCCGAGGTGGTGGGCGTCGTGCAGGGCGAGAAAATCTACGTGCAGAAGTTCGCCCGCCGTAAGAACTACCGCCGTCGCACCGGCCACCGCTCGATCTCGACGAAGGTCCGCATCGCATCGATCGGCTGAGGCTGGGCTCGCGGTATGCACACGGTGTCCACCGTGGCGGCACGTTTTCAACGTGCCCGTGTCCCGGAGCGGATTCCACAAGTTAAAAACTCGTGGCCACGGGTCGAACTCCTTCGGTCTCGTCCTTCACGATTCGCCACTGCGGACAGGTGTTCACTCCCGGCCGAGGATAGCGGCCAGCGGGCCGCCGCGGCGGCAGAGTTCGTCGACGCGGGCCGACACGGCCGGATCCTCTTCGACGGGCGGCGCGTGATGAGGCTTGAGCCGGGCGTCGATGACGAGCGGTCCACGGCAGCCCCAGTGTTTCTGATACACCGCCGCATCGACGCCGTGCACG
>Ga0209357_1001012_pt1 | contig 11365 bp, 10 predicted proteins | sample LauGreFBDMM110SD_2_FD_187573 | JGI IMG/M metagenome (GOLD analysis project Ga0209357, IMG submission 187573) | Freshwater lake microbial communities from Lake Michigan, USA - Fa13.BD.MM110.SD (SPAdes) (version 3) | ecosystem: Environmental > Aquatic > Freshwater > Lake | place: Lake Michigan... | reverse complement strand
CTTTCAAAATAACTTTTAAAATGAAATCAGAAAAACTCATAGAGGACGCCTTTGTTGATTGGTTAGAATTAGGAGACGGAATTAGAAGGAAAGTAATGGCACAAAATGAATCCATGATGATCGTGAAAGTGGGTTTTGAGCAACATGCCATTGGGACTTTGCACCATCATCCACATACCCAAGCATCCTACGTTTCAAAAGGTAAATTTGAAATTTCAATTGGAGCGGAAAAGTCGATTTTAGAGGCGGGTGATGTCTATTTTGTCCCAAGCGGTGAAGTGCATGGGGCCGTATGTTTAGAACAGGGGGAGTTGATCGACGTATTCAGTCCTAGGCGTGATGATTTCCTGTAAAAGATTGAACTTTTTTCAGCTAATAGAGTTTATAAATTTACTTTTCCCTGAGTATGTCAGAAAAAATCATTGAAATAAAATCCATCGCTAAAAAATTTGGCTTGTTTGAAGCAGTCAAAGATGTAAGTTTTCACGTCAACCAAGGAGATGTTTTTGGATTTTTAGGGCCCAATGGAGCAGGAAAAAGCACTACAATTCGATGCATGCTATCCCTCATTAAACCCGACTCAGGAAGCATTGAGATATTTGGGAAATCCATTTTTAAACATCGAAATGAGATTTTATCACGGACCGGCAGCATCATTGAAAAACCCGATTTTTATAAATACCTATCCGCCTATAAAAATTTAGAGATTTTTTCCAGGCTTTCCCGCGTATCCATAGGCAAAAAAGAAATTTACAACATGCTCGATTTTGTGGGACTAGGGGGCCGAGAACAAGATAAATTTTCAAGTTTCTCCCACGGAATGAAGCAAAGGTTGGGAATCGCGCAGACATTATTGCACAATCCAGATCTAATCGTTTTAGATGAACCCACCACCGGTTTAGATCCTCAGGGAATCATTGACATCCGAAATTTAATCCTTCGATTAAAAAACGAACAGCATAAAACCGTTATACTTTCCTCGCACAATTTGGCCGAAATAGAAATCATTTGTAACCGAATGGTGATTATCAACAAAGGAGTTTCGGTGGTAGAGGGAGACGTAAAGGCATTAATGAACAATGAAGATTTAGTGGTTCGGTTGGAGTTGTCCGATAAGGATAAATCAAAAGCGGTGATCTTATCTCAATATCCCAACATACAAATAACGGACATTAATGATACGAGCATTGAACTACCCATGGAAAAATCTAAGATTAGTGAGTTAAATAAAGACCTTGTCCAAGCGGGAATTGGCATTTTTTCGATTGAAGCCAAACGAAAATTAGAGGATTATTTCATTAAAATGGTCAACGCATGATTTTCATCAAAAGCATATACAATGAGGTTATTAAAATCGCTCTTAAACCCAGAAGCTATTTGGGAATTGCAGCGATCACCGTGTTAGTGGGCGTCATTTTATTTGCCCTAAAATCAGATGGAATGTCCATCATTTCATTTGTCACTTCTTCATTCGAACAAACCTTAAGTTTTGAGGGAAATGTGTTAAATGGAAACTTAGTTGCCTTCATCATTTTACAAATGCTGATCGTCCAAATTCCATTATTGATCGCACTCGTGACGGGCGATTTAGTTTCAGGAGAGGCCGCTATGGGAACCATTCGCTTGCTTTTAACCCAACCGATTTCCAGGACTCAACTGCTCCTTTCGAAATTTATGGCCGGTGGAATTTATACGTTAATTGTCATTGTTTGGCTGGGATTTATGTCGGTCATCATGGGAAAAATGCTTTTTGGCACCGGAGACTTAATGGTTTTAAACAGTGACGGCTTGGTGATTTTGCAGGAGGCGGATGTCAATTGGCGTTACCTCGGTGGATTTTTAGTCGCTTTTTTGGCCTTGTTTACAGTCAGCTCCTTGTCCATTTGCCTGTCTTGTTTTACAGATAATTCGATCGGGCCCATCGTGACGACTATGTCCATTATTTTGTTATTTACAATCATTGGCACCCTAGATGTTCATGTTTTTGATTCTGTCAGGCCATTTTTACTGACCACTCACATGGCCTCATGGCGTTCCTTTTTTGAAGATCCCTTGCCGATTCAAGACATCAAAAACTCAATCTTAATTTTACTCATTCACAATATTTTGTTGATTTCCATTTCGATTTATGTATTCAATAAAAAAGATATAACCGCATGATGCTCCGACTATTTATATTGCTTTGTGTGTCTAATATGGTTTTGGGTCAAGATGCCAATAAAACCGTCGCATCCGTCATTAGCCAAATGAATCGCGTCAAAAACTATACCGTAGACGCCAGAATTAAATCCGATATTCCCTTAATTAAAATTCTACCCGTGAAAGCTAAAATAGAATTTAAACAGCCGGATGAGATTAAAATGAAAACCCAAGGGATTGCTATTTTACCTAAAAAAGGCTTCACGGACTTGGCGATTATGTTAAAAAACAAATCGAGTTACACGGCAATTTTCACGGGTTACGAAGTAGTCCAAAAAATCAAAACCGAATCCATTACCTTGTTGCCCAGCAATGATGCCGGTGAAATCGTGTTAGCTAAAATATGGGTAAACACTGGTGAAGCATTAATTTTGAAATCACAAATTACGACCCGAACGAATGGGACCGTGGTGGCAGATTATTTGTATGGAAAACAAAAAGAATTTGGCTTACCGGATGAATTAACCTTCTCTGTAGATGTTAAAAAGTTCAAAATTCCCAAAGGCGTTGTGGTAGATATCAACCGGACTAAAACGGCTGAGGAACCCAAAAATCAGGGTAAAATGGGCACGATCCATATTCTGTTTTCCAACTACAGCATCAACTCTCTATGAGGCCAAAGCCTTTCTAAGCAGTTCCACACTTTTGCGAACACCTGTAGATGCGGCTTCTTTCCCCTCAAATTCGATGGAAATATAGCCTTGGTAGTTCACTTTTTTCAAAATTTGAATAATGCGTTTATAATCAAGTTCAAGAGAATACCATTCGCCTCCTCCGTAATACGTTTTTGCCTGAACAAAGCTTGTTTTCGAAGCAATTTTCTCCAATTTATCGTAGGGCTCTTCCAAGAAATTTCCGGTATCCATCAATAGACCCAGCCATGGAGAATTAACCGTTTCGTGTATTTTCAACATTCCTTCTGGAGTGGAACCCAGACCCCAGTGATTTTCCAAAGCCAGTAAAACACCACATTCTTCAGCTTTAGCTAAGCATTGTTGGATCCCATCCACACACCATTTATAACCATCCGCTTCCGTGTAACCTGGCAAAATAGGCTCAATACCCCTATTTTTCATCAAATCATCAAACGATTTGATCGTATTCCAGCGCCCGGTATTTAAGCGCAAGCAAGGAATTCCCATCTTATAGGCTAGTTCAATGCAATGAATCGTATGATCCACATGCTTTTTCAATTCAGCCTTATCTGGGGTAACAAAACCCTGATGAATCGACAAACAAGTCAAGGCGATGCCGTTCAAAAATGCATGTTTTTTAATATTTTGCATATAGGCATTATCCTCACTTTTCATTTGTCGGTGCAAAATATCTATCCCTTCTAAACCCAAAGCAGCCGCATCGTCGATCACCTTTTCAATAGGGAATTGTTCCCCCTTAAAGTGCCAATACGAATAACTAGAAACACTTAATTTTATTTTGGGGCTTAAAGCTGGTTTAGCGATGATTGAATTAGCTCCAGAAATAGAAGTCAAACCTGAGGCCAAAAGAGAAGATTGAAGGAAGTCGCGTCTTTGCATGTGAATAAGTTTTGAAAATCTAAGTTAAATAAATAATTGGATTCTCTTATATTTGGAAAATATTCAAAATGAAATTGATATGTCTCAGATGAATTTACCATGGGTCGAATCCCCATTTTTTTCAGATATCATTAAAACTAAAAATATATCTGATGCGGATAAAAAATTGGCTTCGGAATATTATGAAAATGGCTTCATCGTCATTGCCAACATATTTTCAAATGAGTTAATCGATAATGTTAAATCAGAAATGAATGAAAAAGGGTTTAATGAAAATTTCCCGATTCAGACTTTCCGAAATAATATTCGAATCCAAGATTTATGGCAATATTCAGACGCTATTAAAGAATTAGCTTGTCACCCTAAAATAATAGACACGCTAAAAATGTTGTATGAAAGAGAGCCCGTACCCTTTCAAACCCTGAACTTTAAAGTTGGCACCCAACAAAAAGCACATTCCGACACCATGCATTTTAGTTCCTTACCTGCCAGATATATGTGTGGTGTATGGGTCGCGCTAGAAGATATTACGGAAGACAATGGACCATTGTTTTATTTTCCTGGTTCACACCGAAATCCAGAATACAATTTTTCTGATTTTAAAAATACAACCGAAGATACCTCCTATGAAAACTACCCAGAATATGAGACTTTTATGGAGGATTTAATGGAAAAAAGCGCATACAAAAAGAAGAAGTTTTTAGCTAAAAAAGGAGATGCACTGATTTGGTCCTCAAATATTATTCATGGCGGAAGTCCAGTGGAAGACCCTCAAAGCACTAGGTATTCACAGGTGACTCATTATTATTTCGAGAACTGCGTTTATTACACACCGATGTTATCCAATATGGTGACGAAGGAATTGTTTATTAGACGAAATTTAATTGATATTAAAACAGGCAAAATAGTAGAACAAAACTTTAATGGGAATAATGCGCAACTAGTTCGAACAAGAGGAAGTTTATATGCGATCAACAATCACCTAAAACTACCCAAAATTCTAAGGTTCTTAGCAAGTAAACTTTAATGAAAAAAATAGCCTTATTCGTTCTCTTATCAACCCAATTTTCTTTCGCCCAAACATCAGAAAAAGCTGAGGTCCAACAAGTAATCACGCGCTTTTTTGACGCATTAAGCGTGGCCAATATTCCTCTGATGAAAGCTGAGGTTTCTGATGATTTTATTCTGTTAGAAAATGGAGAAATATGGACGATTGACACGCTTGCCAACAAGATATCAAGACCCAAACCTGAAGGATATTTAAGGCAAAATTCTTTTGATTTTCTCTCGACTAAAACAGACAAGAATCGCGCATATGTGTATTACAAAAACAAAGCAGAGATAAGCTCGAAAACTAGAAACGCAACCATAAAATGGCTTGAATCAGCTATTTTGCGAAAAGAAAAAGGGCGCTGGCGAATGGAATTCATGCACTCAACTCCCATGAAATAAGGATGAAAAAAATACTATTGATCGGCTTATTTTTATCGAGTTTTTCGCTCTTCGCCCAAAAACAAAAACCGAAAAATTTTCTCATCTTTTTAGTCGATGATCTGGGTTGGCAAGATTTATCCCTCCCATTTGCCGACAACAAAACTCCGTGGAATTCCCTATATCGAACGCCTAATTTGGAAAAATTAGCCACCCGAGGAGTGAAGTTTACGCATGCGTATGCCAATCAAAACTGTACTCCTACCCGCGTTTCCTTACTTACGGGAATGAATTCCCTTTCGCATAAAGTAACTTCCTGGACTTTCCAAAAAGACAAAAACCCAGATGAAGGTGGTGATCCCAAATTTCAAGTACCCGCCTGGAATATGAATGGATTAAGTCCATATGAGAATAAAAATAGCATTCATGCCACGAGCATAGCTACCCTACTGGCAGAAAATGGATATGCGACCATACATGCAGGGAAAGCACATTTTGGTGCCTATGGAAGTCCCGGTGAGAATCCGAAATTGCATGGGTTTCAAATTAATATTGGGGGTTCAGCGGCAGGCCAACCTGCCAGTTATTCAGGACTACAAAATTTCGGAAATAAAACAAATGGGGTGCCAAACGATATCCGAGCAGTACCACATCTCAATCGCTTTTGGGGAAAAGACATTCATCTGACTGAGGCCTTAACACAAGAAACGATGCGCGTGATGGATTCGGTTTTAACCCAACCAAAACCCTTCTTTTTGTTGTTTTCAAACTATGCCGTTCACACGCCTATCCAACCTGATAAACGATTTGTCCAACACTATTATAACCTTGGAATCGATAGCACTGAAGCCAAATACGCCTCCATGGTGGAAGGAATGGACAAAAGTTTAGGCGACTGGATCAATTTTTTAGATGAAAAGAAATTAACGGAAAATACCGTGATCATCTTCCTTTCCGATAACGGAGGACTAACCGATGTGGGCAGAGGGAAAAAAGGAAGAAACACCTACAACACCCCATTGAGAAGTGGAAAAACCTCAGGCTACGAAGGGGGATTGCGCATTCCTTTTGTGGTATCAGGCCTAGGAAAAAAAGGAAGCGTCAATCATGAGAATGTTATGGTAGATGATGTTTTTCCAAGTATACTCCAGTTAACCAACATTAAGCCTACAGGTAAAATCCAGCACGTCGACGGAAATTCACTGCTCCCCATCATTCAAGGAAAAGACACCAATAAGAGCCGATATTTTACTTGGCATTATCCTCACATGCGAACCAACGGATCACCGGATATCCAACCCTTTAGCGCCATAAGACAAGGGGATTGGAAACTTATATTTTTCCATAAAGACCAACATTTTGAATTATATAATACGCGCACAGACCTCTCAGAGAAAAATAATTTATTTGCGTCTCTTCCAGAAAAAGGCCAATTTTTAGCCAAAAAATTAGGGGAAAAACTCAGAAATACGGATTCGAAAATGCTGATCGACAAGGAAAAACAAAAGGAAATTATTTATCCCTTTTAATTTCAATTGATCAAAAAACGGCAATATTTTACGTATTTTTGCCGAAACAATCTGCCAAAAACTCGTTTAAAAACCCATCGTGATATAAGCACGAGCCTTTAGATTTTTTTGCAGACAACGATCAATCTTCATGATAAATTTAGGAATCAGCTCCGTGCACCACATTGCCATTATTTGCAGTGACTATGCTATTTCAAAAACATTCTATACCGAAAAATTAGGCCTTAGCATAGTCCGTGAAGTGTACCGGGAAGCCAGAGATTCCTATAAATTAGATTTGGCGCTCGGCGAACAGTACATCATCGAACTGTTTTCATTTCCAAATCCACCCACGAGACCTTCCCGGCCTGAAGCTTGTGGATTAAGGCATTTGGCATTCCAAGTAAAAAATATGGAAGAAACGGTGCGCCAATTGGCCACCGTAAACATCGACTCAGAACCCATCCGCATCGATGAATTCACGGGTAAAAAATTTACTTTCATCGCTGACCCTGATGATTTACCCATTGAATTTTATGAAATATGAATCGAATAGATAAAAAGCCATTAACCGATCTGGGATATAATTTTGTCCCCACAGAGTTTTTAAAAAATGGGCAATCCGAGTTTGACCATCGGCTAAAAAATATCAATGCCCTTGAATTTCGTGCCTTATCAGAAAAGGAAATCAAAATATTAGAGGCCAATTTAAATCAAGCCGAAAGCTGGAAAGATATCCATGTTAAAGAAGGATTTAATCCATATTTGGTTAAAAACTGCCGATTTTTTGGCATTAATAGAATCGGTATTTTAGAAAGTTGTTACCTCGAATTCAAAAACCTTCGAATGCCCGTAGGTCTTTACAATAGCACCTTAATTTCGTGTGATTTTGGAGACAATATAGCCATTGACCGAGTGAACCTACTTTCGCATTATCAAATGGGCAATGAAGTCATGATTCTTCAAGTGAATGAATTGGCGACTACGTCTACGGCCAAGTTTGGTAATGGAATTGTAAAGGATGGAGAAGATGAACGCATTCGAATATGGCTGGAATTAGGCAATGAAAATGGAGGTAGAAAAGTGGTTCCGTTTGTTGGCATGCGCCCAGCAGACGCCTATTTATGGATGCAAGATCGAGAAGATTCCGCTTTGCAGCAGAAGTACTTTGAGATGACAAAAGCTGAATTTTCAAGCGAGCGTGGTTTCTATGGACAAATTGGCGATCGCACGGTGATAAAAAATACGGGCATCATTAAAGACGTCAACATGGGTTCCGACACGTACATCAAAGGAGCCAATAAATTAAAGAACCTAACTATTTTATCTTTTCCGCATGCCTCCACACAAATTGGCGAAGGCTGTGAAATTGTGAACGGAATCATTCATGAAGGTTGCCGCATTTTTTATGGCGTCAAAGCCGTGCGATTTATATTAGAAGCACATTCGCAGTTGAAATATGGAGCCCGATTAATCAATTCATTCCTAGGGAGCAACTCAACTATTTCATGTTGCGAAGTATTAAACTCCTTAATTTTTCCAGCGCACGAGCAGCATCATAACAATTCATTTTTATGTGCATCCGTGGTCAAAGGTCAAAGCAATATGGCAGCCGGTGCCACGCTGGGATCCAACCATAATTCGAGAGGAGCCGATGGTGAATTACAAGCGGGCCGAGGATTTTGGCCAGGCTTAGCTGTTGCACTAAAGCATAACTCCAAATTCGCATCTTTCAACTTAATTTCAAAGGGAAATTACCCCGCTGAAATCCACAATCCCATGCCCTTTTCTTTGTTGGGCAACGATGAAGCCACCGGAGGATTGTTAATTATTGCCGGATATTGGTTTCAATACAATATGTATGCGTTGGCCAGAAATGCATGGAAATTCGACAAAAGGGATGTGCGCACCGACAAAAATATGTTGCTAGAATATGATTTCTTAGCGCCAGATACGGTTTCTGAAATTTTAGAAGGAATTAAACTGATGGAATTTTGGGTGGGAAATACGTTGGAGCCTAAACTCTCCAAAGAAAAATCCATGGCTTTAGGCAAATCTTGGCTTTTAAATCCTGAAAACGCCAACAATCCTTTGCCTATTTACGTGAAGAATATTGAAAATTCAAAACGCAAAACAAGGGTCGCCAAATGCCACCGAGCCTATCAAATCTTCAATGATTTATTAGTCTACCATGCGGCCAAAGAATGGCTGGCAACCATGGAGAGAAATCCAGATAAAGCACCCCTAGACCTTTTAAATATTACTCTTGCAAATGCTACGGCGATACAAAAATGGGATAACATAGGGGGTCAAATTATCCCGGCTGGAGTTGTATCTGATTTGAAAAATAACATTAAATCGGGGCAAATAAATCGATGGTCTCAGGTGCATGAGGTGTATGAAAACCATGCGTCACTTTACTACGATCAAAAATTTGAAAATGCCCTCAATGGATTCATGCAGGTTATCGACGAGCCCATAAATAACCCCGTATTTATGGAAAATTGGCTTGAAAAAGCGATAGAAATGTCGGATTTTTTAACCGCTGAAATAGAAAATTCTAGGGCAAAAGATTTTAACGATCCTTTCCGACTAGCTATGTTTGGAAATGAAAAAGAAATGGAAAAGGTGATTGGATCCATTCATGAAAATGAATTTATCTCGGATGCAAAAGAAAAATCCAAAACCTTCCATGAGAAAATAAAGGAATTAATGTCGAGCATAAAAAAATAGCGTTTGACCAATTTCTCATCAAACGCTATCCATTTAAAATCGAAAATATTTAAGGTTTATTTGAGTCTACCTTTAAACGTTCATTGCGATTCGTGATGTCCCAAGCCATATAAAATACCAATCGGCCTATTTTCTGTACTTGGTCAAAATCAATTTTTTCCACATCGTCCGTTGGCTGATGATAATCCTCATGAACCCCGTTAAAGAAAAACGCTACCGGTATTTTTTTCTTAGCGAAATTGTAGTGGTCTGAACGGTAATAAAAACGATTGGGATCGTTGGGATCATTAAAAGTAAAATCTAAATCCAAGCCCATATGTTGTTTATTTTGCTCCAAAAGCACGTCATGCAATTGAGATGATAATTTATCCGAACCGATCACATAAATATAATCTGGCTTCCCTTCATGTCCCTCATCTCGACGACCCGTCATATCGATATTTAAATCACAAACGGTATTTTCCAATGGAAACAAAGGGTGATTGGAATAATATTCAGAACCCAACAATCCCTTTTCTTCCCCAGTCACCGTCATAAACAAAATACTTCTACGCGGTTTGTTACCAGCTGCAGCAGCCCGACCAAATGCCTCCGCTACTTGCATCACCGATACGGTACCGGAACCATCATCATTGGCTCCATTGTTAATTTTTCCATCGGCCGAAACGCCAATATGATCATAGTGGGCGGTAATAACGATGACCTCCTCTTTTTTATCCGTTCCCTCTAAAAAACCTACCACATTATATGTATCGACCGGCTTTTCCGTTCTTTCAATCGTTAAACTGACAGGCGCTGGCTTAAACTTAGAGGTTAATGATTTTTTCTGGCGCGCCAAATCAGATTTAAAAGCTAATAAATCAGCTTCAGATATTCCTAAAATTTCAGCAGCAACCACGGAAGAAACCATTAAAACAGGTGCTTCATTCGCAGCAGCCACTTCATCCGTAAAAACCATTCGCTCATTACCATATCGCTGCATCATGATTTGTCGTTGACGCATCTCATTACCAAAATCTTTTTCAGACTTAGCTGAAATTAAGATCAGCCCTTTGGCGCCTGCAGCCTGTGATCTCTTTAATTTTTCTTTCCATCCATCTCCCTTGCCAAAAATAGAAGGGTCTTTAGTGCCAGAAAGAACATAATTTCCAGATTCGTCTTTAGCCTCCCCTTCAAATGCGATCACCACAGACCCTTTAGCTTTTAATTGGCTAAAATCGGTGTAGGCACCTTGCTGTACTCCAAAGCCAGCAAAAACGACGGGTAGTTTTGTATTGGCAACCACAGGAGTTAAAGCCGTGGCCATAAATTGGTTCATGTATTCATAATTTTTTCCACGAGAAGAAAATGAAACATTGGACCATGAACGATTCGCCAGCCCTACTTTTTGGAAATAACTTCCTTGCACGGGCGCTAAACCTACTTTCTTAAAATGATCAGCAATATAATTCGCTGCCACTTTTTGTTCGGCTGAACCTGTATTTCTACCTTTTAAGCTGTCAGAAGCTAAAAATGTCAAGTGTTTTTTTAAATCTTCAGCCTTGATATTATATGCAAAGGGTACTGGATTTCCTTGGGCCAACACATTTGTTGGAATTAATTTAGCCACTAAAATTAGGGCTAATAAATAGATTGTTGATTTTTTCATTTTGTAAAACATTTTTGGAAAGGCGAAGTTAACAATTGAAAAATAAATCGCTAAAAAAAGATTATTTTTGTCAAGTTTTTCAACAAAATTTCTGCCTTCAACTATGCACCCAAATTTCAAATACCGAGAAGATTTTTCATTGAGACATAATAATTCAAATCAAGAAGATGTAAATGCCATGTTAAAGACCATTGGGGTCGATAGCCTTGCGACACTCATCGATCAAACTGTCCCTTCTAAGATCAGATTGGCACATGAATTACGTTTACCAAATCCGAAAACTGAGTTTGAGTTTTTAAGGGATTTTAAAC
>Ga0209357_1001007_pt1 | contig 11386 bp, 14 predicted proteins | sample LauGreFBDMM110SD_2_FD_187573 | JGI IMG/M metagenome (GOLD analysis project Ga0209357, IMG submission 187573) | Freshwater lake microbial communities from Lake Michigan, USA - Fa13.BD.MM110.SD (SPAdes) (version 3) | ecosystem: Environmental > Aquatic > Freshwater > Lake | place: Lake Michigan... | reverse complement strand
AATTATAAATGATTGAAAATTTTTTCAAAGAAGCAAAACATCGCTTGGTAGGAAAATTGTTTCCTACATGTGTCTATCCAGAAGGATTTACTGAACAAGGAATTCAGACGATTGAAAAAATAACAGATTGTGGTAATATTTTTAATGGTTACAAGTGTTCTTCGGAAATCACAAGATCCACAGGAGAAACCTATAATGATAGTTTTACTTATACACGTGATGGAAAAATTATCCACACCAATAATTTAGGAACGGCACGATCGGGTTGTTTTACCGTTTGTGGTAAAATAATCACATCGTTTACAGAAGGGTATTCTCAAACCTTGGGTAAATTCGCCCAGCGTAAAATTACTTATGAATTAACAGATATAGGATATGAATCCAACATTTATTTCTTAGATTCACAAACCAACCAATATGTTCTATATTATCAATGTGAGTTGACCAGATTTGAATAAAAAATGTATGTTTCCAAACTCGCAACGTTGTTTGGAAAATTAAAATTCAATATTTCTAGTATACATAATACTCGGTAACGCGGACCCGTCGTAGATGGGGGTCGATCCACACACCTTTTCCTTCGACACCGATATATCGTGATGGGGATATAATGGGCTTGTCTTGATTTGTATTTTTTTTTTCCAACCACTCCACCTCGATATATTCTCCCGGAGCCACTCCGATAAAAAAAATGTAGGTATGGCTGGATTTGGAACGAAACGTCCTCGCGGATGCGAAGATACCGTTGAATTCGAGGTCGCCATCTGAAGACTCTCGTAAATAACACCCCGGGAAAAACGCGTCCGAATCCCAGAAGCCAAACCGGCGGAGCTGATCCTCGAGGGACAGGTTGACGACGCCCTTGCGACGATTCTGTGCAAAAATAGAGAGTTCCTCGGTCTGGACATGGACACCCACACGCCTCGCCTCGTAGATATGAACCCATTTCCGGTACGAGCTCTCACAGTGTTTGAGGGTCGCCGTCCAGAATTTTTGCGGATCCCGAACCTTGAGGATCGCAATCTGATAGACCAGCTGTGCGTATGAAAACGCATGCGATCGACAAAAACTGTAATGAGTCAGGTTCTTCAGGACCGCCATGATTTCTTTATGACGATGGGGATCGAGTCGCGCCAAAAATTCCTCACGGGTCTTTTTACAGTTTTTAGCGAGTCCTCGACGAAACCGATCCGCTTCTCCATCTCCACATCCCAGGCACTGGGCGATGATCGTAATGGCGTCGTCGTCAAAAATGAGCGTGTCAGGTCCAATCGTATCCGCCACACGAGCATCCTTGGCAGCCGGACGGATGATCGCCAAACATATCGCCATTTCGAGTAGGTTTTTCGGCTGGATCCTCATGAGTGTCTTGCGGATCAGAGGCGATTCCGCAAACGTGATCCCGATATTGTCACCTCGAGCAAGTAGGGCCAGTGCTTCGGGGACCTCGACCCACTCCTCAAAAGGAATCTCACAATACCCAACACCTTCGTGAAGCTGCGCAAGCGCACGACTCGACAGGATGTCAATCTTGAATCGTTGTTCTTTGGCAATGTTGCGTTTATCGTGACGAATTTGTTGGTTGATTCCTCGTGTCTTGGTCTCGAGGACGAGGTCTTCAGGGACACCCTCTGGATAAAACACAATCCCACCACAGTGGAGAGAAAATCCCCGAAAGGTTTCTTCGAGACGAGCGGTTTCTTGTCGAATAAACGCGCGTTTCTCAGAACTCAACAGAGCAATCTCGCGTTGGAGGGTATGTTTGGGTATAAACTTGTGGATCCCAGCGTTTCGTACCGCCTGACGGAGCGCCGATTTCTCATGATAATAGACATGATTACTGATCCTGGCAACACGGCCCGGCCATCGGAGCTCGAGTTTAAGAAAAACCTCGTCGCGTTTATTATAGGGAAAATCAAAATCAATGTCCGGGAGCTGATCGCGGAATTCGTTGAGAAATCGTGCGAATTTGATCTGATGACGAACGGGGTCGACATGGCTGATTCCCAACACATAACATACAAGTGATGATCCACAAGATCCTCGTGTGACATGAGGAATCCCACGCGTCATGTCTAGAATCTCTACCGCCCGTAACAAGTAACCCACCAGAGATTTTTCGACCATCATGTTCATCTCGGCGTCGAGTCTTTCCGTGTATCGTTTTTTTTGGGGCAGCGCACGAACAAATCTCGCCACCAGGTGGTCTTTGGTATATTGGGGCTCCTCGCCGAGTTGCGGGGGTCGGGGAACGGCGCCCTTGATCATCTCGAGCGAGTGGACCTGGAGCTCCAGCGTTCCCAATGCCAGTGGCGACGTTTCATATCGCCAAGGAAATAGGGAACGGTCGATCTGGAGGTACGTATGGACCCTTTCAAAGACACGCGCGGGGCTTTTCGCCTTGAGATCAATAATAAGACCTTGGGTTTTTTTGCCCTCGAGGTCACAACGTAAGACTCTTCCCACACACTGGACAAAGGTCTTGGCGCTTCTCTTGGACACTCCGTCCAGGAACACACAGGCGTCCAAATTAAAAATATCCGAACCCTCGCGGTGCTTGGAGGCGCAGAACAAGATCGCGTTGAATTCGGCATCCATAAAACGATCAAGCCCTGAGGCGCCTTCCGACGTGTCGTATCCGATGGAAAATCCTGGAAAATAGCGTTGCCAGATTTCGACAAGGGAGACACAGAAACGGATCATCCCACACCAGACAAGGATTTTCTTGTAAACAAGCGGTTTGACCAGTCGACGGACCACGCGCGCAATCTTATGGGCGTTCAAGACTACGTCCGTGTGGATCCAGGTGATCTTGGGAGGCACAATCACCCCGTCTAAAAAGGCGTCGTAGATTGAGTAGGCGGTCAGTACCGTTTCAAACGGTTTTTGAAATTTCAAAGGGGTCGCTGAAAATCCGATACAGCGCGTCCCGGGATTCTTTGCAAGCACAAAATCATAAAAGTCGGTAGTACTCTTGTTAATCGTGGTATGACACTCGTCGTGAATAATAAGGGAAAAGGACAACGAAAGTTTTTGGTAGCGATCCTGGCTCGTCAAAAAGGGTCGGTTGATGAGCACGAGCGCCGGTTTTCCCCAAAAACGGGCGGCGTTGACGCTTGGAACCCAATCGTCGAGCTTGTCCTTGTAGAGCCGAAAGACGTGAAACCGCTTCAGCACGTCTTGAAAGCCAGAGGCGCGGAGCCTCTCGGGGTCAAACTGTTGGGCAAGAATGTCTTGGTGCTCGCAAAGCCATAGGACATGGTGCCGTGGATATGTTTGGTGATGGACGCGTAAAATCTCAAGGGCGATCCACGATTTCCCGGTCCCGGTCGCGTGAAAGTGGACTCCCGACGCGAAATCGTTGTCGATAGAAGTCTGAATGGCGTCGTGCTGGTTTTTTCGTAGTACGGGAATCGTCATTGTGGAATTGGTTGCCTGGGAAAAGAAAATTTATACACCGAGATCAGTTTTTTTATTAAATCATTGAAGCAGATTAGAAAGAGTAAAGCTCACGATCGTGTTACAATGGACTATAACTTGGTAGCGGTAATAGTCAAAAAAAAAATTTGGTTAAAAATTTCCCGGTTCATTTACAATAAAAAGATTTTTTATTTCAACAAATAAATGAAAATCGTCCAGAATGTGTTTTTAAATACGACGCATCTTATCGTGTTGGGTATTATTGTAGCCATCGTCTTGGGATTGACCGATCTTTTTACCAGCATCCGTGATAAATATATTTCGTCGGATACCGGGACAATCCTCGCCAACGCCATCTACCTGACTTCTTTATTTATAGTCTTGTTTATCGTCTTTTATTTGTACGCGGGGAGTCTGAATCCGCAAAAATTCTCCAAAGTCATTCAAGAAGGACTAACCTTTGGCTAAGTTATTACCAACCTTCCACCGCGCCATACCTAGAAAAATATTTGGACGCGAGTTCTACGAATACATCCAGCCAATCCCAAATGATTTTCCGATCTTCATCGTCGAGCTGATTACTTTTCCACAACTCCCCAAAGTGATCGATTTTTTGGACGCTCGAATTTTTGAATTGATTCGAGGTAGTGCTGTTTTGGGCGTAGAAAATCGAATTCTTAATCAAGAAATCATAATCACGTTTTTGTATATGTTCCTTATGGGGAAGAACATCGCGTATAAATCTACCCAACACATCAATCGCAGGTACCTGATCCTTGATAAAAATCCTCATAATGACAAATTGAGATTCTCGTGGAAACTGTTCGATAAGCTCATCCAGAAAATCCACCAACTGATTCCTAAACTCTTGTACAAAGTAGAACTTTCCTTTTTCAATTGCGTCCATTTTATTTGGAGTCGTTTTTCTTTAAACTCGTAGAATATGTGGTGCGGTGTCTAGAAATAATAGTCTTTTTTTAATTCCCTCAACGGCAAAAAAAAAATTTTTTTTTTCCTATTCTAATGATAGAGAATGTCTTCCTTTTTTATAAAACCTTGTGATCCCCAAAAGAGGGCAATTCCCGTTCCCCCTCGATGTCCCTTTGTAGTTCCGTTTAACCGTGTTTCTATTTCTAATAATAGAGATATTGGTTTTTCACAACCCAGTCACACATTTGAAATCCTATGTGGAGGAGTCTACCAGTGTACCGGGCAGATTCAATTTATTCGTCCCACCAGTTACACTTTGACTCCTACGACCCAGTGCCGCGTCACGCTAGAGGTTCAAAAACCCGATTCCAAAGACTGGGAACCCCTGGTGACCGCGTATCAAGATGTCCCCGATGCTAGTTGGAGCGTATTGCCTTTTCAATATTTAGGTTACCTTCGTAGGGAATATAAACTACGTGTACTGGTAACCACAAATTGTTCAAAAGATGGAGGAGCGGTGTTGATTGGAACTACCGAACCGGGTAAAAATTGTTCTACCGATTTAGTACCGGTAACTCTATTTTCAATCGTGAGATTTCCGTCGTGTTGAGATATTTTTTATTCCGCTTAAAAATTAATTTTGCCAAGAATAAAAAAAAATAATGACTGTCCATTCTATTTCTAATTTTCAAGAATTGAAAAATCTCCTCGCTACCAAAAAATTTGTCGTGATTGATTTTTTTGCCGATTGGTGTGGACCCTGTAAAAAACTAAAACCCTTTTTTAGCGACCTTGCCAAACAAGAGCAGTACGCCAACTTTCACTTTGTCAAGTGTGATGTCGACGACGCCGAAGATTTGGCCACCCGATACGGTATTCGTGGTCTCCCCACAATTGTCTTTTTAAATTCGAGTGGCATTGTCATCGACCAGATTGTCGGTTTTAATCCCGATGGTATTTTGGGCCGGCTCCAGCAACTCGGGAGTTCGACTTTGGTTTCGCAGCCCGTATCCCAACCCGCGCAACCGAATAATATCCCTACTCCCGACGCCTTCCCGATCCACAATGCCTCTCGTGATATTTTTAATAATACATTTAGAATTTAGGGGCGATATGTGTGATACGTCTAGGCTACTTTTTCGAGACTACCCCCAGCTTTTCTGGTTTCATCTGAGCAATCTTGGCATAGTACTCTGGAACGGGTCTCTTGAATCCGTGATCATTAAGAATTTGTAGATACTTGGCGGCCGCCAACTGTTTGGCGTCATCAAGAAGCGGGGCTTCGGTTGAAATGAGCAGTTTCCTACGATTACTAATCTTGTCGTGTTGATATAAATGAACGACTTGTCCTCGATCGGTCTTGGTGTTTTCCCAGGCCATATTTCCCCAAATCATGCTACACTGACGTCCAGGTGTCTGTTGTCGATAAAAGTCAAATGTCTCCTTGAGACGGGTAATGGGATCATATAGATCTTCGTATTTGAGTGAGATGGGTAGATCATCCAAAATAGATTTGAGGATACGAAAACAGATCCCGTAACCCGCGCCACCACCAATATTCTTATCAATCAACATTTCGGTAGCCCCAAAAAAGGCCTCGAATACATCCTCTAAAAGACTCTTGCCCTTTTGTTCCTTGATTTCTTTTTCACAAGAGATATAGTCGATAAATCCCAATTTTTCAGCCAAACACGCAAAGTTTTTCTTGGAGACGAGGTTGATCCGAAGTCGAGCAATGACCTTGACGCCGTCCGAATTCTGTAACTGAGGGAATCTTTCCTTAATGTACCAGACGATGGATTTATTACATGTCACGTCTCCCAGGATTTCTAAATATTCATAATTTCTATCGGGATCAATAGAAATGTGGGTGAACGCGTCGGAATACAATTCAAGAGACTCCGGCTCTGTTAATTTTTCAATATATTTTCTCTTTAAATTGGAACGAGCCAACAAATTTTGGATAAATTTTGTAAATTTTTCTCCTCGATCACCAAAAGAAAACTCTTTTTGCTTGTCGAGCAGCTCCACTTGAACGTTAAACATTTCGGTCATGAGCAAAACTTTTTATAATATTGTGATATAAAAAAAAAAGAATGAAATAAAATAATCAATTTTTATGAAGAAAACAATCTTTTATCCAATCTTTATAAAATGTCTGGCTTTTATAAATGATCCTTTCTGGAGGTTCGTCTATGAAGATATGGCGTACGGGCGATGTCCCTATGGTTTATACCTGCAAAAAAATTATTTGTGTTGTTCAATAAAAAATAAAGAATTTTCATATAAGATTGAGCCTGAAAAAAATCCTGAAGAAATATATAATGAGACCTATTCGCTATTAAAACAAAGGGTTGGGTTGCTTTCAGAAAAAGAAAAACTAGCACAGAGGGAAAAGGCGTTTAGAAATCGACTCACGAATAAAAAAGACGAGTGGGTAAGCGTCAAGAAAAAAATGATCCGCGACACACTTTTGGAAAATTTTGTGCTTCAAAAATCAAATAATTTTGATTTAAGTGTCAATGTCGCCAAAAAAATTCTTTCTCTCCTCATTATCGGGCTCATGTTCAAGACGCTTAATTCCAAGGATATTTTTTATTCGAATGGATTTATTCAGGATATTAATGGTTTTGTGTTCCAACCCAAAAAAGTTTTTATTACCAAGAATATCTATAGCAACAAGACATTAAAATCCACAGAAGAAGATAATTCGACGATTAAACTTATGAATAGCTACTGGCCCCAATATTTAAGCGACATGATGGCGGTATAAGTACGATGATTTTAAATCCCTGATTTTTCCTACTATAAGAATAAAAGTCATCATTTTTTATCAGACGTGGGCGCACGCGGAGTATTTTTATAAAAAATATAAAAATAAACTTATTAAAAAATGAATCAAGAACAAAGACCGTCTTATGGATGGGCCATGAATTTTGGAAAAGGATACGCCAAACAGCGTGATATTATCGCTGGATCACTTTACCGACCCACCAACTATGGTGAAACGTGTACCTCTCAACAGTCGGATACCAAGGGTTTGTTCCAACCCCCTTTTTATCAATTAGGACCTCAATCTAACAAACGGATTTGTCCTTTTTACAACTATACACTCCCGGATACCTATCCCTACACACCCTCCCCCATTATCAATCCCATGGCGTATTGGAATCTTCCCTACGCGGTGGGCGACTGGCAAAGCTACTATAATACAAGCACTGTCGAATATCAAAAACCAGGTTAAAGAATTAGGATTCCCGTGATAATGAAATATAAAATAATTTTATATTTCTGGAAAAAAAAAGTTACCTCCCGTCCACGAATGAAACTCCGGTCTATGATTCTATCTTTTTACAATAAAAAAGATTCCTTTTCTCCTCATTTTTGGGATCCCACTTACATTATGAATAATTTGGGAGAAGCATGTGAAAAATTAAAAAAAAATAGTTTGGATATTTTATGGCTACGAGGTCTTCCTGTGGACCCGTTTCCAAAAAATACGGCGTGGGGTGAAAGTTTTTTGATTCATTTGGGCTCTCGATTAGGAAAAGGAAACGATATTACCCTTTCTTTTCCTATGGTTTCTCCATTAAACGATAAAAATTTTGGTTTATATTGTTCAAGGGATAGAGAATCGATTCCAGACTATGTAGGGTATTTTTTCAATTCTTTGGGGCGTCATGACGCGCCTTCCACGACTCAATTGGTTCCCTGTAATCATGTTCTCCACCACGTGGATACTTCGTCGAGAACTATCCTTAAAAAACCTTTTTATCGATTTGGAGAACAAGGATGGACGTCCATTATTAATAAAAATAATGAATTACACATGTTTGACCCGATACAATTTCCTCTCGAGACTAGAAATCTGGAATCCATGAATCGCTATCTTCGAGTTCGAAAACTGACGAGTCAATTAGGCGTTCCACTCTTCAACGCCCCTGGTGATCTTCTCCTCTTTAATAATCATAGGATTCTTCATTGTGTGGAACATCCCAAACGAGTCCAAAAAATTCATGTACATGTGGAGTCGTCAAAAAATTAATTCTTGTTGGGGTAGACATAAAATTGTCCCATCATTCCATATCATGATGGGCAAGGTGGTGACAGTGATACAGTGTGGAATAGATGGCTATCGGCTTGAACGTGTGGACACGAGCGAATTTAGGTACAGCAGTATTCATTATTCTGAATTTGAAAGGACGGCACATACACAATCGCCTGTCGTATAAACTGGTCCATGAGATTCTTGTTTCCTTTGAAAAACGCTTCCAGGAAAGTTCCTCCAATATTAATTCCATCTTCATTACGGATCCACGCCAGGTAGATTCTTCCCAATACATCCAAACAAATACTGGGATTGGCCAACATTCGCTGAATCAGAGGGTCGGTATCTAGTTGTCGGGGATCGCTTAGATTCTTTACCCGAGAGTACCCAAACACATAGTTATTAAATCTCTTGATGACGGGAGAATTGGCCACCGATTCGTCGAAAGGCTCCATCGCCGGAGTATCATTGGGATTTCGTATAAAACGACGATAACAAGAATTTCGTAAAAGATCCTGTCCCACGGTGGGCTTGATGGTTAAAAAGTTTTTGGCGCTCTGGTACGCGGCCGCGTCGACAACAGCCTCATTGGGCCAATAAGAGTCGGTGTTCATATCGGAGTAGGCCTGACAGAATCCGTCCCAGTTTTCGGAACATCGTTCGGCCATAAAGGTCATACACTTGCTGTTTTGGTTTCCATAGAGGATGCCTCCTGATAGGGAGCCGTGATGAAACTGACTGTTGAGGGTGGGAGTCATACAATAGGTAAGAGGATTCGCGGCGTTCATGGGATTTCTAATGTTTTGATTTAGATCCTTGCCAAATTGAATGAATTTTGTGTATTTTGCCATTTTTATTCTAGGAAAAAAAAAATGATGAAAATAGATGTTTATTTTTCAAGTTCAACTTTTTATATTTTTATTGTTTTTATTCTTTCTATGAGAGACTACACTCAACGTATCATTCCCGATCGCGAACACTTGCCGATGGGGAATGAAATCCTTTTATGCCGCTATTGTCAACAAAACCCTCCTTGTGAAAATATACACCATATTTTTTCTATTCTCCATTTATCTGATTTGATTAAATTTTTGGATGATAACCCCGTCGAATGTTTGGGAACCTATCATCCAGAAGGTTACACCTTTATACACAAGCTATTCTGGACGTTTGGAAGAGAACGATTCGCCCACCGTAACGCGGAATTAGCGCTTGAAAGCCAAAAAATGATTTTTTATTTGGTCGACCATTATCCCGAGATTATGGTTTCCTTATGTAAGAATGGTCTTCAAGAAGATCCTGGAAACACCCCACTTCATGACTATATTAAAAATATATCTTTTATAAAAAAAGAAGATATTGCTTTTATTGATTATTTGCGTCATCATAATGTAATTCCATCCTCGTCCTCCTCTCATTATATTTCTTCCATAAGGGATCAACAAGGATTATCCTTTGATGACTATTTACGTTTTAAAACTCTGGATCTGACGATTAAAAAAAATATTCAACAAACACAATCAAAACTTAAAATTACGGAAAAGATATTCATGTCGGACATCTATAAGGATTTTGAATCTGCTTTCGAATACTGTTCCTCTTGTAAAAAAATTATTAATTTATATCGAGATCTGGATCGTCTCGATTTAAACTCTTGGTTAAATCATCAAAGGGTAAAGACGCTTTTGTTTATTATCAAGACCAGGGAAAAAATCCAGGAAATATTTAATCTCCATTCTTTTACGGATCCTAAAAGAGTGGAAAGCCATCAAACCGTGATTGACATTTGGAAACGCAAACTTTTCTTATTATCAGCATGGCAATCTTCTCACGCCTTTACGCGTAAAAATGATTACCAAAACCATTTTTTAGGTCATTCACAAAAATAATGGAGTGGTTATTGGGCTTTTTTACATGGTTGATTTCTTACTATACCAATTGGACAATTATGACGTTTTTTGTTGTCTACATCTTGGAGATTCAGAGTCTCTATCGTTCGACGTTACTCATGCTATGGAGTAGTTCTTTAGGTGGTTTTTATATTACCTACATTCGTCCCCGAAAAATTATTGTGCGTTGTTTTCCGAGACTTTTTATTTTGAAAGGACCTCTTTTATGGGTTGGGGATTTTTTGGCTCATCAAATACCCTTTTTTTACGCCCTTTTGAGTATACGTCCCTCAGGATCCGTACTCTTTTTTTGGGTTGTTTCGCTTTTTTATTTCTATAGAAATTCTCCCAAGGATCGCTATGATCTGGAGTGGGAGGAGGTCATTGGTATTTTTTTAGTGGGACAAATATTAGCTTGTGTGGTGTTGTCGTAAAACTGATTTGGAGTGATTTTTTATTTTTGTCCATGGCAAAAAAAATAAAAAATAATGCTCCGAAAATACGCGCTTAGAATGTTACATTCACCAAAAATCAACCCCCGTATTTGTGTCCGGGACAATCCATGGGGTTGGCTTCCACAAGAATTTATTCAAAAAAACCTGGCGACACAAAAAAAAGTCATTTCGTATCCGATGCTCTATAATTTCAAAGAAGAAGAATTCAAATACGGATGTGAAACTGCTTACTATAAAATGTTTGAAACGTTTCACTGTCCATCGACCGATTTTTTGGATAAAAAATATACGACTCCAGAACTCGCAATTATTTTGAATGATTTGAAATCTTTTTATATTTTTGGTATACGTGCGACTAGCCATCCCACACCAAAAATATTGGATATTCAGGTTTTGGACATTTGGGAAGAACGGGAATATACCTTGTCCAATCATAAAATTCTGGGTCTTTGGAATTTTGACGAAGCCCAAAAAGAATTCCTGGTAGGTATTTTGGGACCGGAAAGCGCGGACGCTATGATTCGACCCCGTAAAAAAATAGTAAGCGTATTATTTACCTGCATGGATCGTCAGGATGTGTGGACGTTTGAGAAAGATTTGAAATCCTTGGGCTCGGATTGGCAAATTTCCAACATGAATCAAAT
>Ga0209357_1001004_pt1 | contig 11424 bp, 6 predicted proteins | sample LauGreFBDMM110SD_2_FD_187573 | JGI IMG/M metagenome (GOLD analysis project Ga0209357, IMG submission 187573) | Freshwater lake microbial communities from Lake Michigan, USA - Fa13.BD.MM110.SD (SPAdes) (version 3) | ecosystem: Environmental > Aquatic > Freshwater > Lake | place: Lake Michigan, USA... | reverse complement strand
AAACCCGCGCCTGCCGATGCAGAAACTCTCCGTTCAGCATGCCGAGCGCCTGCGTTGGCTGCGTCGTCGTGAACCGCACGGGGCAGCTCGTGTCGGTATCCGCCAGGTCGAAGTCGGCGAGGATCGGCGTGATCAGCGACCGCTTCACGAACGCGTAGATGCTCCTGCGGGCCTGCTCCTCCGGACTCGAATCACCCCAGCCTGCTCCAGGCCGCGACTGTCCGGCCATCACTTCCTGAGGGATCGTTGGGTAGACGCCGGGCCCAAACATCTTTGGACTCAAGGCACCGCTGGCCACGTGGATTGAGTCCCGCAGTTCCTCGGCGGAGAGCCGCCGCATGTCGAATCGCCAGAAGGAATCGTTGAGCGGGTCCAGCACGAACGCTTCCGCGTTGGAGGTTGCCGCTCCACGGTAGGCCTGCGACATGAGGATCCGTTTGTGCAGCGATTTCAGCCGCCAGTTGTTGGCGACCAGCTCCGTGGCCAGCCAGTCGAGCAGTTCAGGATGCGTGGGAGGATCGCCCATCATGCCGAAGTTCGAGGCACTGCGAACGATGCCCCGGCCGAAGTGGTGCTGCCAGATCCGGTTGGCCATCACGCGGGCGGAGAGCGGGTTGTCGGGCGAGACGAGCCAACGGGCCAGCGCCGTGCGGCGGCCGGACGTCTTCGCATCCGCGACCGGCGTGGGGATCACCGGTTCCTTCGCCTTGAGGATCGACGGAAAAGCCGGGCCCACCTTGTTTTCGAGCTTCTTCTCCGCATGCGGATTGCCGCGGTAGAACACAAACGTGTCGGGGGCTTCAGGCCCGCGCTCGGTCACGACGAGCGCCTTGTCAATGGGCACCTCCTCTTTCTTCAGCGCCTCCAAGGCTTTCACCTTCGTGTCGTAGTTCTTCTTCCCTTCGGCGCCCAGGATGCGTTCGCCATCAGCGGTGATGGCCTTCTTCAGATCGGACTTCTTCGCCAGCCCGTCGCTGCCCACCGCTACGGACGGCGCCGAGAGCGACCGCACGGGGAACCCCGGGCCTGACCAGCCAACCGTCAGCCCCTTTCCCTGCCGCCCTTGGAAGTAGTCGAGTCGGATCGGCAGGCGGCCCGCCTTCAAGGGCACAGTAGCCTTCTTCGGCTTCCCCTCGCCGTGGATGCCGTCGTATTCCACGATCACGCGGCCGTCGATGGTCAGCCGCGAGCCGTCGTCGGAGTCGAGCGAGAACGTGTAGTCACCGTCCGTCGGCACCTTGAGAAAGCCGGTGAACACGTAGCCGAAGTTATCGGGCCGCAGCGACGGCGCGACCGCGATGGCGAAAAGCTGACCGGGCACGGGACCTGTGTCCTCGGCCTTCAGGTCATCGAACACCGGCAGGCTCTTCCACGAGTCGCGGTAGAATCGGAACTCAAGGTCATCGAGGTCGCCACCCGCCACCTGACCCTTCGACTGCCGCTCCCACTCGGTGCGGAATCGGGTCTCGATCTCCGTGACCGCCACCTGTGCCTCATCGCGGCGACGTTTTAGATCGGCGACCTTTTCCTCGTACGCCTGCCGCTCCGCGTCGGCCTTGAAAAGCGGCCGCTCGATCTGGTCGCCGCCGTTCCCCATCGGCGTGATGTTCTCGAAGAACGAGAGCAGGCTGTAGTAGTCTCGCTGCGGAATCGGGTCGATCTTATGGTCGTGGCAACGGGCGCAGTTGACCGTCAGGCCGAGAAACACCTGTCCTGTGGTCGCCACGATGTCGTCGAGCCAGTCGTAGCGAAACTGCTCGCGGTCGGCCGGCTCATCATCCCAGACGCCGAGCCGGTAGTAGCCCGTCGCGATGAACGCGTCGTCCGTCGGCTCGGGCAGCTCGTCGCCGGCCAGTTGCTCGATCACAAACTGGTCGTAGGGCTTGTCATCGTTGAGCGACCGGATCACGTAATCGCGATACCGCCAGGCATGGGGCTTGTTGCCGTCGCGTTCGAAGGAGTTGGTATCGGCGTAGCGGACGAGATCAAGCCAGTGACGCCCCCACTGCTCGCCGTAGTGCGGACTGACGAGGAGGCGGTCAACCACCTTCTCCCACGCGTCGGCCGAGTCATCGGCGAGAAACTCGCGGACCTCCTGCTCGGTCGGCGGCAGGCCTGTGATGTCGTAGGTCGCCCGACGAATCAGAGCCGTCTTGTCGGCCGGCGGGGGTGCCTTGAGCCCGCGACGGGCCAAGCCGGCTTGGATGAAGGCGTCTATAGGGTTTGCGGCGTCCCCGGCGGCGTCAGCCACGGCTGGCACAGCGGGCCGCACGAGCGGCCGGAAAGCCCAGTGTTCTTTCCACTCAGCCCCCTCGTCGATCCAGCGTGTGATCGTGTCGACCTGCGTCGCCGTGAGCCGCGGCCCTTCGGGAGGCATCTGGATATCGGGATCATTCGAGGTGATTCGCGCAAGAATTTCACTGTCCACCGACTTGCCGGGTGTGATCGCGCGGCTGCCGCTGTCGAGCCTGGCGGTGGCGCCGTCCTGCTGGTCAAGCCGCAGGCCACTCTCGTGGGTGTCGGGGCCGTGGCAGGAGAAGCAACGCTTGGCGAAGAGTGGCTGAATGTCTCGCGAGAAATCGACCGGTTCGGCGAACGCCCCTGCCGAGTGCAGGATGCCGCCGCTCAGCACCGCCAAGGTCAGCATCCGCAGTCCGCGGCTGAGGCAGAAGTTTTCGCGACACATGCGATGCCTATGGAAATGTCGAGCGAACGCGTTACCATCTATTCTAAGCGTCGCTTACAAAGTGTCAAACAAGTTGTTTTTCTTTTCATGCACACAGCCAACCGCATCGAGTCGACGCTCCTCCGCCGCATCAACGAGCGACGACTGCTCGAAGTGATCCAGCAGCAGGGACCGTCGTCCCGGGCGACGCTGACCCGTGTATCGGGCCTCACGGCCCCCACCGTCTCCAAGGCGGTTGATTCGTTACTCAAGCGAGGGTTTGTCGAGGAGCTCGATCCCTTGGAGCCAGCACTCGGACGGCCCGGCAGGCTCGTGCGGATGGCCGCAGACTCGGCCGCCGTGCTCGGCGTGGTCATCGACGCCCAGACCTGTTGCGTCGTAGCGGCTGGGCTCGACGGAAACGTCTCAGAGGATCAGACGCGGCGGTTCGCCACGCCCAAAAACTACGCCGAACTGCTCGACACGCTCGAGCAGCGGTGCCGCGAACTGCTCGACGGCATCACGGGCCGCCTGCACGGCATCGGCGTGAGCGTGCCTGGGCTCGTCAACGAGCGTCTCTCGGAGATCGTCTTCTGCCCTAACCTTCACCTGCTCGACAAGCGAAATCCCGCCCGTGATCTCGCGGAGCGACTGGGCGTGGAGTGCCTGCTCGTTCAGGAGACCGATGCGCTCTGCCTGAGTGAGCAGATGTATGGCGACGCCCGTGGCCTGCACGACTTCGCGATGCTCGATGTCACCACCGGCCTCGGTCTGGGTGTGATGACTGGCGGCCAGGTGCTCGCCGGCCATAGCGGCATGGCGGGCGAGGTGGGCCACATCACCGTCGCCCCCGACGGCACCCGCTGCGGCTGCGGCAACCGCGGCTGCCTGGAAACCCTCGCCACCGACACGGCCCTGCTCCGGCTGCTTGCGGAGAAGCTGGGTCGCCCCCTGTCTCTTAACGAAGCCGTTTCGCTGCTTGGCGAGCGGCCCGGCGACTTTCAGCACGAGATCCGCACGGTCACGGAATACCTGGCCATCGCGATCGCCGCCGTCATCAACATCTTCAATCCCACCACGCTCTTCGTGCACGGCACGCTCCTGGTGGACTCCGAAGAACGGTTCGCCCGCGTGCTCGAACGCGTGAAGCAGCGGACGCTCACCGCCTCACTCTCCGATTGCACCATTCTGGCGACACGCTCGAGCAAGCGCCAGGCCGCCATCGCCGGTATCATGCACCACCTCACGAACGCCTGGGCACCTTCAATACGGTAGCAACCGCAATGGCACATGCATCTCCTCACGCCTGCTTCTCACTCACCGGCCGCGTGGCCCTGGTGACGGGCTCTTCCACCGGGCTCGGCAAGGCGACGGCCAAGTGCCTCGGCCAAGCCGGCGCGAAGGTGGCCGTCAACTATGCCAACTCAAGGGCCCGTGCCGACGAGACGCTCGCCGAACTTCGTTCCGCCGGCATCACGGCCGACCTGTTCCAGGCCGATGTCACGAGCGAGTCGGAGGTGGACGCGATGGTTTCAGCCATTGAGAAATCACTGGGGCCGGTCGACATCGTCGTCGTCAACGCCACGCCCGCCCAACCGCACAAGCCCATCGAGGAATACGACTGGGCGTTCTACCAGCAGATGCTCGACTTCTTCGTGAAGAGCCCCTATCTCCTGGCCCGTCGCGCACTGCCCGGCATGAAAGAGCGTCGCCACGGCCGGCTCATCAATATCACGAGCGAGGTTTTCCATCTCGGTGTGTCCCCCTTCTCCGCCTACGTCGCGGCCAAGGGGGGCCAGACCGGCTGGTCTCGGAGCATGGCCCACGAACTCGCCCCTTACGGGATCACGGTCAACATGATCGCGCCGGGATGGATTCCGGTGGAGCGGCACAAGGACGATCCGCAGGCCGAGAAAGATGCCTACCTCGCCACGATCCCGATGGGCCGCTGGGGAAGGCCGGACGACGTCGGCTGGGCAGCCGCGTATCTGGCCAGTGACGAGGCCTCCTTCGTGACCGGCCAGACGATCGCCGTCAACGGCGGCAAGACCGTGTGGTAGACGGCCTCCCTACGTGGCGGCAAGTTTTTAACTTGTCCGTGTCCCCTCGCGTATTCCACAAGTTAAAAACTCGTGGCCACGGGTCGAACTCCTTCGGTCTCGTGCTTCGTGCCGAGACAGCCATAACCCATCTCCCGTGGCGGCAAGTTTTTAACTTGTCCGTGTCCCGGCATCGATGGAGTCCACCCATGGGACCGGCTGACACTCCTCACGCGTCGTAATACAGGCAGAACTCGTACGGGTGCGGACGGAGCCGCATCGGGGCGATCTCCCGCTCGCGCTTGAACGTGAGCCAGGTCGCGATCACGTCCTCCGTGAAAACGTCGCCCCGCAGCAGGAAGTCGCTATCGCGTTCGAGGGCATCGAGCGCCTCGTCGAGCGAGCCGGGTGCCTTTGGCACGTTCGCCAGTTCCTCCGGCGGCATGTCGTAGATGTCGCGGTCGAGCGGCTCACCGGGGTTGATCTTGTTCTGGATGCCGTCGATTGCCGCCAGCAGGATTGCCGAAAACGAGAGATATGGATTGCAGCTTGGGTCGGGACAGCGAAACTCGATCCGCTTCGTCTTTGGGCTGGTCGAATACATCGGGATCCGGCAGCTCGCGGACCGGTTCCGCTGCGAGTAGGCGAGGTTCACAGGCGCCTCGTAACCCGGCACCAGCCGCTTGTAGCTGTTTGTGGTGGGATTGGTGATCGCGAGCAGCGCCGGGGCGTGGCGGAGGATGCCCCCCATGGCGTAGAGCGCCATCTCCGAGAGGCCCGCGTAGCCTGTGCCGGCGAAGAGTGGATGGCCCGCCTTCCAGAGAGATAAATGCGTGTGCATGCCGGAGCCGTTGTCACCGAAGATCGGCTTCGGCATGAAGGTCACGGTCTTGCCGGCCCGCCGGGCGACATTTCGCACGATGTATTTATAGAGGCACATCTGGTCGGCCATCCGCACCAGTTCCTGGAACCGCATGTCGATCTCGCACTGACCGGCCGTCGCCACCTCGTGGTGCTGCGCCTCGACGTCGATCCCGCACTGGATCATCGTCTGCATCATCTCGTTGCGGATGTCCATCAACTGATCCGCCGGTGGACAGGGAAAGTAGCCCTCCTTGTGCCGGAGCTTGTAGCCGAGGTTCGGCCCCTCGGCCCGGCCTCGCGTCCACTCCGCCTCGACCGAGTCGAGATGGAAGTAGCCCTCGTGGGCGTTCTGATCGAACCGCACGTCGTCGAACACGAAGAACTCCGCCTCCGGCCCGATGAAGCAGGTGTCGGCGATGCCAGTGCTCTTTAAATAATTTACCGCCTTGCGGGCCACGTTCCGCGGGTCGCGGGAATAGTCCTCCCGCGTGATCGGATCCTGCACGTTGCAGACCATCACGAGCGTGGGGATCTGGGCGAACGGATCGACGAAGGCCGAATCGGGGACCGGCACGAGCAGCATGTCGCTCTCGTTGATCGCCTGCCAGCCGCGGATGCTCGAGCCGTCGAAGCCGAGGCCGTCTTCAAACGTGTCTTCCTCCAGCTTGCCGACAGGAATCGTGAAGTGCTGCCAGGCGCCGAGGAAATCGGCAAACCGCAGATCGACGGCCTTCACTTCCTTCTCGCGGCACATCGCGAGCACTTCACGGGGCTTCATCGGGATTCATTCCTGGGGGCGTGAACGTTTGCCAACTCGCCCCCCATCATACTCCCACCCCGAGGATCGGATGGCCCCGGGCTTCGTCAGCCCAGCCGCACCGCCCAACCGTCGCCCACCGCCTCCAGCCGCAGGCGACCGGCGATCGTCGCGCCGGCGAGTGTGAGTACGATCACCGTGGACGTGGCCATGTCGTCGGCATCGCAGGAGAGCAGGTCGTAGCCGCCGGCATCGACACGCCGAGCAAAGCCACGGCCGCCCGAAACTTCCCCCGCCAGTCGATCGAGCCACTCCAGCCGATGCGGAGGCAGTTCAATCGCCACTACGGCATCCCCACCCGCTGCGGGCACCACCATCAGACGCCAGGTGCGGCAGGCGGGGCCCGCCTCCAACAACAGGTCAAAATGCCGCCCAGCGGGATCGTCCGGGGCGCCAACGTGTTCGAGGAGGGCAAAGCGTGGCATGAAGGGCGATCAATAATCCTCGCTGGCGCCACCGCCACCCGAACTGGCCACCGTGAGCGGCTTCGGCCTGTGGCGGACCGCGCGGCGGGCGTTCTCATCGCGGAGCCGCTCGACCGCGGCCTCCAGACTCATCGCACCGACATCACCGTCGATCCGGTCGCGGAGGCTCACCGTGCCGGCGGCCTCGTCCCGCGGACCGCAGACGATCATCACCGGAATCATGTCGAGCTGCGCCGTCCGCACCTTCGCGCCGAGTTTTTCCGCAGCCAGGTCGATGCCGACACGGAGCCCCGCCGCCTCGAACCGGGCCTGCACCTGTTTCGCATAGGCCTCGCTCTTTTCACTCACGGGGAGCACTCGAACCTGCTCAGGCGCCAGCCAGAGGGGAAACGCCCCCGCGAAGTGCTCGATCAGCACGCCCACGAACCGCTCCAGGCTGCCCAGCGGCGCGCGGTGAATCATCACCGGCTGATGCTTCGCGTTGTCGGCGCCGATGTATTCGAGGTCGAACCGCTCGGCGCTCGGCAGGTTGTAGTCGAGCTGCACGGTGCCGAGCTGCCACTCGCGGCCGAGCGAGTCGTGCACCACGAAGTCGATCTTCGGCCCGTAGAAGGCCGCCTCGCCAGGCTCGGGCTCACAGCCCGGAAGGTTCATGCGGCGTGCCACCCTCTCGATCGCGGCCTCGGCCTCGTCCCACCGCGCGGGCGGGCCGACGTATTTGTCGCTCTTGGGATCGCGGAAGCCGAGCCGTACGCGGAAGTTGTCGAAGGCGAGGCTCTCCAGCACCTTCAGCGTGAAGTCGATGCAGCCCTCCACCTCCTGCTCCACCTGCTCGTGGGTACAGAAGATGTGGGCGTCGTCTTGAGTAAAGCCGCGGACCCGCGTCATGCCGCCCAGCTCGCCCGACTGCTCGTAGCGGTAGACCGTGCCAAACTCGGCCAGACGGAGCGGCAGCTCCTTGTAGCTCCGTGGCCGGGCCTTGTAGATCATCGTGTGATGGGGGCAGTTCATCGGTTTCAGCAGATACTGCTCATCATCGCTCATCACGATCGGCTTGAACTGGCTGTCGGCGTAGTAGGGATAGTGGCCGGAGATCTTGTAGAGATCGACCTTGCCGATGTGGGGCGTGTAGACCGGCTGGTAGCCACGCGCGGCCAACTCGTCGCGGACGAAGCTCTCAAGCACGCCGCGGAGCACGGCGCCCTTCGGCATCCAGAGCACGAGGCCCGAGCCGACCAAGGGGCTCGTCGTGAAGAGGTCGAGCTGCTTGCCAAGCACCCGATGATCGCGGCGGCGGGCCTCTTCGAGGTTGGCCAGATGCGCGTCGAGATCCGCCTGCGTGAACCAGGCGGTGCCGTAGAGCCGCTGGAGTTGGGCGTTGTTGGCGTCACCCTTCCAATAGGCGCCGGCGATGTTCGTGAGCTTGAAGGCGCCGATGCAGCCGGGGCTCGTCACGTGGGGGCCACGGCAGAGGTCGACAAATTCTCCCTGTCGGTAAAACGACAACGTCGGGTGGGCGGCGAGGCCGGTCTCGATGTGCTCCACTTTCAGCGGCTGCTTGAGATCCCGGACGATCTCCACGGCCTTCTCCCGCGGCACCTCCACCCGCTCGAACGCCTCATCGGCCTCGATGATCTTCTTCATCTCGGCCTCGATCAGTGGCAGGTCGTCGTCGGTGATCGGCCGGCCGGCCCGCATGTCGTAATAAAAGCCCTCGCCAACGGTGGGGCCGAAGGCCAGTTCGACGTCGGGGAAGAGCCGCATCACGGCGCGGGCCATGATGTGGGCGGCTGAGTGCCGCATCACGGGCAGGGCCCGCGAATCGCCGGCCGCGAGCCAGTCGATCGCAGCCTCGCCCGTGGCAGGCAGCGGCGCGTCGAGTCCCACGGCCTGGCCGTTCAACAGGGCCGCGATGGGCCGCTGCTTCCGCGGACCCTTCTTGATCGCCTCGGGGACAACCTCGCCCACCCGCGCGGCCTGGGGAAACTCACTGACGACGCCATCGGCAAAACGGACGGTGGGCATGATGATGAACCGGGATGGACCGGTCTGGAGAGGAAGGTGCCGCGGCCGGCTTCGGCCCGCGAAGACAAGAGTATCGACGGCGCCGGGGCCGTGAGGCAAGGCCGTTCCCGGGCCGCGGCTCGTCGGATCTTCGCCGGTTCATCACTCCGGCACGTCAACGACGAAGAGCTGATTGTGCACCTCGCCTGCTAGGTTCCCGTGCTGCGGACGATGACCAGCGACGCTCCGCATGAAGGCGATCCGCCGGCCGTCGGGCGAAAACACACACGCCTCCGGCCGCAGCTGACCGGCGACCAGGCGATCGGTGAGCCGCGTGCTCGCGCCGCCGGCCACATCGACGATGAACACGCTCGAGTCGGCGACATACGCGATCCGCCTCCCATCGGGGCTCCAACTGAAGCTGCTCGCGACGGGCCACTCGTCACGCGTCATCTGCACCGGCTGGCCGCCATTCGGGCTTACCGTGAAGAGTTGCACGATGCCGACTTCATCACGCATCAAGCACGCGATCCGCGATCCATCTGGACTCGACCGCAGCCAGTGCCGCGGCCCGTCAATCCCCGGATGACTGCGATCTGCGGTAAACGTGAGCCGCCGCTGGAGCACGCCGCGGGGTGGCGATGGCCTGCTCGTGGGCGTGCCCTCGAGGGGGCGATCACCCGCGACCGTCAGCTCATCGAGGTCGTTCGGCAGGTCGCAGACGAAGACTTCACTGATAGTGCGCCGCACGCCGGTCGATGCGTCATGCGCGACGACATGCCCTTGAAACGCCAATGCATACCGCTGCCGGGTGGCATCGGGCCGCAGATAGCCGTGCGTGCCGATCCACGCCTCTTCAAACGCTTTGCAGATCTCGTCGCTGCCGGGGGTCGGCTCGTCGGTGAGCCGGGTGACGAGCACGGTGAACGCCGTTCCGTCGTGATTCCGCGGGTGCGTCCGCGGCACCTCTACCGGCTTCCCGCATACGCTGACGCCGACGCCGCGAAGATTTTTCTCGTGCGGCGCGGCCTGACTCGCCCCGGTCTTCGGGGAAGCGTCCAGCACCGCGTCTTCATAGGTAAAACTCACGAGCCGGCCATCGGGGCTAAAGACATGCACATGGCTGCCGCCGCGGACCGCGCCGGCCGTGAACGGCGGCACGAGGTCGCGGGCATCGAGCGGCTCGATCACGCCGGGCTGCGACGCTCGCACGATCGCGCCCTGCCGATGGGCCGGTCCATACTGCCAATCGGCCGTGGGATGCTCGGGGCCGAGAATAAACACCACCCGGTCGTCCACTGGGCTCGCCGTCACGACGCCGCAGCAGGCCCCGTTTTGCGATTCATACAGCAGCTCGATCCGCCCCGAATCGACCTCCACCCGTTCGATCCGCGTGCCATCGAAGACGGAGCCGTCGGGGCTCGACCGCGTGTCGTAGACGATCCACCGCGAGTCGGGCGACCAGACGCCTGAGTTCGTGAGCATGTGGCCGTGGGCGGCACAGGTGACTTGTCGCTCGTGCATCCGTACAGCATCCCGCAAACACAAGATCCCTATGGCCGGGCCGCCAACCCGCCCATGATGGCGTACGGCACCTGCAGCCGGTCGAACAGTTTGGCGAAAGTTGACCCTTGCTACGGTCTTCAAGGCGAATGTCGGTCCATCCGCCGCATCAAACATTTTACAAGGGCGACCAGCGGCCGTCTGCACTTTCCGTCGGCAGGCTGATCGCAGCCGGCGCACGCGAACTTGCCGACCATGTGTAGACCCACCCAGTTCACCAGCCCAGTTCACCAGCCCAGGCTCTTCGGATCGACGCACGAGTCGGCCATCGATCGCGAGCGGAAGTCCTTCACGCGATGGAATGTGAGGTAGTTCGCATCGTGATAGTTGTGGGCACCACCTTCGGCGTCGTCGAACGCCGTGCGGCTCACCACGACCAGATCGTCACCGTCGAAGAGCCAGTCGACATATTGGAAGCCGTGCCGCTGCCGCTCGGGATGGTGCAGGACGACCGACCTCAGTTCCCACGTGCGAAGATCCTCCGACCTCAGGAGCGCGAGCGTGTTTCGCATCCGGTTCCAGTCCTTCTTCACCGCGACCGCGGGTGGCGCGGCGTTCGACAGCATCCACCACACCGGCTTCGCCCCGGCGGTTTCGGTCCGCGGGTCCCGTCGGATCGTGAACTTCGTCGCCGCCCCGGGCACGCGGAGGCCGCGGACCCGGCCGCTGTTCTCGACCGCCCCGCGGAACACGCGGAAGTCGCTCTCGCCGGCAATGGCCGTGAGATCGACGATCTCCAGGCCATAGCGGAGGTCGGGGGCGTCGTGGCCGAAGCGCTCCATACACTCGTCCCAGGTGAGCTGGGGGAGGGGCAGGGAGACATCAAGGCCGAGGATCTCCTGGGCCGTTCGCTTCACGAGCCCCTCGATCACCCCCATCACGTCTTCGGAGGTGACAAACGACATCTCGACGTCGAGCTGCGTGAACTCCGGCTGACGGTCGGCGCGGAGATCTTCATCGCGGAAACACTTGGCCACCTGCACGTAGCGGTCGAAGCCGGCCATCATCAGGAGCTGCTTGTAGAGCTGCGGCGACTGCGGGAGGGCG
>Ga0209357_1000994_pt1 | contig 11491 bp, 2 predicted proteins | sample LauGreFBDMM110SD_2_FD_187573 | JGI IMG/M metagenome (GOLD analysis project Ga0209357, IMG submission 187573) | Freshwater lake microbial communities from Lake Michigan, USA - Fa13.BD.MM110.SD (SPAdes) (version 3) | ecosystem: Environmental > Aquatic > Freshwater > Lake | place: Lake Michigan, USA... | reverse complement strand
GATCCGAGAAATGTCAACTTTGGTGGCAATGTCCAGATTACCGGTCAGACGTTCTCGATTGCAAATTTAACGCTGGCAGGCACAGCGAGTTCATATACGGTCAATTCACTGGCGCAATCAATTAGATTTAGCAGTTCCCCAACGATTAACTTTGGTGCGAGTAGCGTAGGTGTCAGCGGCGCTGGTTTGATTAATCAGGCTTTGCTGTTGTCAGCCAGTACGGCTTCTATCAATGTGCAGCCCGGAACATACACAGAAAGTGTTCTGGTCAACAAGAACACAACCCTAACCGTTGCTGGTCAAACCTCGACACCGTTAAATCTGGTGGCACCTGCCAATCAGACGTTTTTCAATATTGTTGCCGGCGGATCACTCACTTTAGTGACTCCATCACAAAATACGGGAACGATTTTTCAGACATCAATTGCAATGAGTGGCAGTGGTGCAAATACCACGGCTATTGAGCTGAATGACAGTGGTGTAACAATTGTTGATTCACCAGTCACAAATCTCACTTTTGCCCCATCTCTTACGCAAGCTTACAAGGTTTCGGCCGGTAGCTTGACGATTAATACAAATCGCACCAATTCCGGAATTCTGGTTTCGGGCGGTAGTGCCACGATTAATTCTGGCATAAACCTGAGTGGCAACGTGAGTGTTACGAGTGGCACATTCACAAACAACGGCACGTTGACTGGGACTTACACGCAGTCGAGCGGCACCGGAACAAATAATGGGACGATCACAGGTGCAGTCAACTTTTCAAACGGTAGTTTGTCGCTGACTCCGACATCGGTTCAGGCCGGTCTTGTGGGAGTGACGGGTGGTACGCTGAACGTGAACGTGAGCCTGGCCAACATGGCTGTGAGCGGCACGGGCACGGTGAACGTTCAAAGCTCTGGTAATATCAGCAACTCGCTGATCGGGCAGGGCGGGAACCTGACGATTGCCACTGGCGGCAGCGTTAGCGGCTTGGTTATGAACGGCACAACGGCTTCGAGCTGCGGCACGATTCTGGGCCCTGTGACGGTTTCAGCCGGTAGCCTGACGCTGAATAACACATCGACACAAGTCAGTAATTTCACGGTCAGTGGCGGTGCCCTGAACGTGAACAGCACGGTCAACAACCTGACCACCACGGGCGGAACCACGACGATTCTGGGCAGTGGCGTTATCGCGACTTCCACGTCTGTGAATAATGGTACTTTGAATATCAACACTGGCGGCAGTGTCGCCGGCCTGATTGAGAACGGTTCGGCGGCCGTTATTTCGAGCTGTGGCACGATTGTGGGTAACCCAGCATTTACTTTGGGTACAGCCACTCTGAATCCTGGTTCGATCCAAGCCGGTAATATCTCGGTTTCGAACGCCACGTTGAACGTGAATGGGACCGTGGTACGCGTGGCCTTGTCCGGCAGTGCAGGTGCTGTGACTGTTCAAAGCTCGGGCAATATCACCACAGGATTGAATGGAACGGCTGGCACACTGACGGTTGATGCCGGTGGTGTTGTGTCTGGCCTGACGGTGGACGGCACCACAGCCACCGTGAGTGGCCAAATCGCATCGTTGACGGCTCTGAGCAACGGCACCCTGAATCTGCTGTCGAATCAGACCCTCAACATCTCGGCCCTGAACAACAGCACGCTGAACGTAAATGCGACTGTGACAGGCGATGTGACCTCCGAAAACAACTCCGTTGTGAACATCAACGGGGTGGCCGGCACGGTGACGGGCCTTCTGCTGGCCAACGGCTCATTAGCATCGCAACTGAACGTTCTCAGCGGTTCGACCGTTGGCAATGTCACGGCAACTTCTGGCAATGTCTCTCTGGCCGCTGGCACCACGGCCAACGTGGTGACACTCAACGGTAATGGACAAATTCGGTCTCAAGGTACGGTGGCCACGCTGACAGGGATTAATGGTCCTGGATCTATTGCTTCTTCCGGTAATGTCACGGGCCTGACCACAATTTCTGGTACTGCTAGACTTACTACCCTGGGCGGTCAACTCACAGGTGGCCTGACGGCGAATGGCTCGGGTCTGATCCAGAATGTCGCGACGATTTTGGGCAATACGGCAATTTCTGGATCCTCTCAATTTGATAACTCTGGTGGCACGGTAGCCAACCTGATTCTGTCCGGAACAGCGGCAGCCAACTTCACCGCCGGCTCCGCCACACGGGTTGACGTTCAAGCGGGCACCTTGCTGGGCAACGCCAGTGCATCGTTTGGAACAGTGGTTGTGAGCGGTGGGACAGCCACACTGACCGGCAGCAGCATCACTGTTGGCGGGGCCAATGTTACGGCCGGCACGCTGAGCACATCCGGCAACATCGCCGGTGGCCTGATTGTTGCCACGGGCAGCACGGCCAGCATTTTGACGGGCAGCACGGTTGATACCGTCACATCCAACGGCACCCTGAACGTGAACGGCACGGTTTCCGGTGCTTCTACGGTGATCGGTGGGACCTCTACCGTTCAAAGCAACGGTGTTCTCTCCGGCCCAGCGAATGCCAACGGCGGCACGCTCAACATTCTTAACGGCGGCACGATCAGTGCCCTGACCGTGAACACGGGTTCCACGGTGAACAGCTGCGGCACGATCAATGGCAATGTGACGAACATTGCTGGTGCCCTGACTCTGAACAACACGTCGACACAGGCCGGCAACTTCTCGGTTGAGACCGGTGGTGTGCTGAACGTGAATTCCAGCATGCCTGGAACACTGAATTTGACTAACGGTACGGCCACGGTTCTGGCCTCCGGCAACGTCACTGGTGTGACCACCAACAGCAACGGCTCCCTGACGGTGAACGCCAGTGGCCAGGTTGCGACCCTGAACACAACCGGCGGCACCACAACGATTCGTGGCATAGTGACCGGCACCACAACAGTCAACGGCACATCGAGCCTGACATCCAACGGCAGCCTCCAAGGCCTGACTGTCATAGCAGGTACAGCCACTCTGACCGGCGGCACAGCCACAAGCCTGACTCAGTCCGGTGGTGTTGTCTCAAGTGCAGCCAACATCACAGGCAACGCCAGCCTGACCGGTGGGAACACGACCATCACCGGGATTATTGGCGGTGTCACAACGGTGAACGCCGGCAACCTGACATCCAACGGTAGCCTGCAAGGCCTGACTGTCACAGCAGGTGCGGCCACTCTGACCGGCGGCACAGCCACAAGCCTGACTCAGTCCGGTGGCGTTGTCTCAAGTGCAGCCAACATCACAGGCAACGCCAGCCTGACCGGTGGGAACACGACCATCACCGGGATTGTGGGCGGTGTCACAACGGTGAACGCCGGCAACCTGACGGCAACTGGTGCCACGCTCAATAACGTGACCCTGACCACAGGCACTGCCGTTCTGTCCGGCACGGCCACGAGCGTGGATCAAGCCGGTGGAGAGCTGACGAGCACGGCAACGGTCAGCGGTGCGATCAATGTTACGGGCGGGAACGCGACACTGGCCGGGACACAGTCAGGATCACTGACGGTGAACGGTGGAACAGCCAATGTGACGTTAAACACAGGCGTGACTGGTCTGACCACAGCCACAAATGGCCTTTTGAATATCAACACCAACACGGGCAATCTGACCATCAATGGCGACTCTGCCAATGTGGTGATCAGCAATATCGCCCCAATTTCAATTGGCAACGTAAACTATTCGGCCAACACGAACTACAGCTTCCTGTCGAACGCCACACTAGCCTCCTATACGCAGGCCAGCACGGTTGCCAGCACGACGAATGTGAGCATCGCTGGAACGGTTTCGGGTGCGACCACGGTGAACGGTGGTAACCTGACCACCACGGGCAACCTTGCGGGTGCCGTTCTGGCCAACGGCTCGGGTGCTGTAATCAACATTAATGGTGCCAGCACAGGTGTTGTGACATCGACCAATGGTTTGGTCAACGTCAACGCCAACATCGGCGGCCTGACCGTCAACGGCCCATCCGGCACAGCCAGCTTTGCAGGTACGGCCGTTACAGTGAGTGGTGCCACGAGTGTGACCAACGGCACTCTGACCGTGCCTGCCAACACCACTCTGGCCGCCTTGACAGCCACCAACAGCACCGTGACCTTTAATGGTGTTGCTGCTTCGATCGTAAACAATGGCACGATCACTCTGAACGGTAGGGTTTCTGGTGCGACCACGCTCAACGGTGGTGCAGCCAACCTGACGGGTGGCAATTACACCGGCGGGATCCAGCTCAACGCCGGCAGCCTGCAAACCAACGCAGGCAACAGCTTCATCGGTAACATCAACACGGTGAGTGCCAATCCGACCACTCTGATTCTGCCAACCAGTGGCTCGGCCAATCAAACCGGCAACCTGACACTGGGAGCCAACACCACGATCAACGTGGTGATCTTCAACAGCAACGGCAACACAGGTGGCCCAGCTGCTTTGGGATCACTGTCCTCATCGGGCAACGTGGTTCTGAATGGCTCGGTCGCGATGACGGCCTTCAACCTTGGAACCGGCCAGTTCCCTTCCAACACGACGAACATGCCGTTCCTGACAGCTGCGAACGTCAGCGGATCGTTCTCCAACGGCTCTCTGACCTACCAGGGTGCGATCACCTTCACCCTGGCAAGCAACTCAACGCAAGCCTATCTGACCAACACGACGATTTCGGGGATTTACGTCTCACCGAATATCGCCAACACCGGTGATGGCAACCTGACCTACTTCAACGTGGCTGGTAGCAACACGACTGGCGTTTATGGGATCACGGCATACCAGTCACTGGCCGAATACGGGTCGTCTGCCTATGCAACGGCACCGGTCACCCTGACTCTGGGCAACGGCACCACGGGCGACCTGCTGGCCAACCGCACCGGTTCGGACTGGTCGATTTACCTGAAGGCCATTGGCAACGGCAACGTCACCGTACAGAGCAACGCCCCAATCTCACTGAACCTCGGCAACGTGGTTCTGAACTCGGGCGATACGCTCAATGTCAGCTTCTTCGGTGCCAACACATCGATCTCAACGGATAGCCTGGTTGTGGCCGGCTCGTCCAACATCTCAGGTGCCGGTCTGGCCCTGACCAACGTGGGATCGCTGGCCAACACACCGCAGTACACCGCCCTGACGATCATCGACCAAACAACGGCCAACGTGATCGGCGACTTCAACACGGGCATCTACAACCGGACGGTTGATTCCAAGCTGTTCTACGGCTTCACCGGCTACGGTGCCGCTAACGCTTCAGTACGCGATGTGACCTTCGTTTCTGCACCAGCCCAGGGCACCCTGACCACGGTTAAGGTGAACGACGACTGGTCAAATGCAACCGCTTATCCTAACGGTACGGTGATCAACGCCAACGAGATCATCGGTATCAACATGGCGGGCAACATCGGTGCGGGCCTGAGTGCTCTGGCCACTCCAAGCGTGGCTGGCAACTCGAGCCTGGTCCTGTACAACGGAACTTACGCCGGCAACCTCAACCTTTCAGCCTACACAGGTGCGAACAACCTGACGGTGAGCGTTGTGCCTGATACGGGCAGCTACGGCACAGTCAACCTGAGTGGCGGAAACGTGACTCTGGCCAGCAACGTGACACTGGCTCTGGATCACGGTGCCAACTCATCGGACACCGACATCCTTCAGGCCAACGGCACAGTCACACTGGCCGGAACCCTGAATTTCAGCAATTCATCGGTTGCTGATTACACGGTATTCCAGCCAGTTCGGACCACGAACAACTCATCGATCGTCGGTGCCTTCAATAACGCTGCCTTCGGTGGTTATGGCTCCGGTTCGATTAACGGCTACTATGTTGCAAACTCTGTGACATCGCAGGCCAATTCGACGAACGTGACCACAAGCGTGATGAGCCTGATCCGGGTTTACAATCCGGGCAACCTGACCAACGCCTACGTTTCCAGCTCGTTCACGGCCACCAACGGCCAGGATTACCTCCTGCCGAACTCAACCCTGAACACGGTGGTTTACGGCGGTATCAATGCGTTCAGCACGATTGATCTGGGCATGGGCAACATCGCTGACAGCACCAGCAGCAACCTGGTGATCAGCAACGCGATCACCTCGGTGGCTTCTGCCAACGTGACCAAGTCCTTTGACATCCTGTTCATGAACGCCACCGGCGGCAGTGCCACAGGTGCCCTCCAGTTCGGCACGCTTGAGCTCAACAGCAAAGCTTCGCCAAACCTCTGGCCAGCCAGCCAGCAAGTCACGGCCAACAGCATTCAGCTGAACGGGATCAACAACGGAACAGCTCTGGGCAGCTACAACATTCTTGGCCTGGCAACGACCAGCACCTCGGCCAACATCACGTTCGGCCAGCCTTCCAGCCTACCGTTCACGACTGTTGCCGGCAGCCTGGTTGCATCCGGGCGAACCAGTGGCACACCTCTGACGATCTATGGCAATGAAAACACCCTTCAGTCCAGCTCTGGCACGGGTGCCATCATCACCTTCAATGACGCCGCCAACGGTTCAGGCTCGCTGGCCATTTCCCAGCTCAATCTTGATGCACGCAGCACAGCAAACATTGTTGGTATCAATGCCAATATTAGCACGGGTGCCAGCTCACTGCTGACACTGGACGACATCACGATCCTGAATCTGGCTGCAGTGGATCCATACCTGAGCTATGTGCCTTACGCTGGCGATCTTTCTCTGGGTGCCGGTGATCTGCGTCTGAACATCACGGGTTCGTCAGATAATGACAACTTCGCAGTTCTTGGTGTTAATCTTGCCGAAGGTCTTACGAACGGCCTGCTCATTTACAGTGGCTTCTCTGATAGCAGTCTGGTCGGTGGTGGTATTGAGGGTGGTTTCAGCTTCAATCCTTCCAAGGTGACAGAACTCTCCTTGAATGGTGCTGGAAATGACGACACCTTCACATTCGGTACCGCTCTGGGTATCTATGCACCAATCAACCTGGTTGTGACGAACGTCAATGGTGGAGCAGGTGACGATGTCCTGACATTGACAACTGCCGACCAGACACCTTCGAAAGTCACGGCTTTTGATGGTGGTGCCGACAATAACACGCTGGTACTTGATTCGCCCCAACTGTATGGCGATTTCCAAATCACCGGTGGCAACACAGGTCAACTGATCCTCTCGACGGATTCGGCCTTCTCGAATGATGTCGGCCAGGTCACCACGTTCTCCAACACCCAGAACCTGATCGGTAGCACGAACAATGCAACCACCTATGATCGGTTCGTGATCAGCCAGATTCAACCAACCGTTGTCGATGGCAGCCCACAGGGTTATATCGGTTCGATTATCGGTACAACGGGCGCAACTACATCTGCCCCAAGTAGAGACCGTCTCACTCTGGGTGCCAATCTCACGGCTGCCGGATCAACCAATGCCAACCTGAGCACCTGGGCCCAGTGGAACATTGAAACGTTCGATAGTGGTCAGGGTGATGCCATCAACGTCCACCAGGTGAAGGGCGATGTTCAGGTCTTCAACAACCTGACCTCAGGTGCTGTGAGCGCAATTGCTCCAGTGGGCTCATTCCTGAACGTGACCAACTTTGTCGGTGGCGACCAGAACGATATCTACAACATCTCTGGTACAGGCAAGCGTGGGATTCAGTCGATTGACGGTGCCGGTGGCACCAACTCACTCAACTTCGGCACCTGGGACAACTCGACATCTGCAACAGTCGGTATCCGCGTAGACCTGCGTTCTGGCCAGAACTTCGCTTCGCCAATCAACAACGAAGCCGTCAACAGCATTCTCAATATCAACAACGTCTACGGCACCAACACGAACGATACCTTCTACGGTAACGACCTCTCGAACGTGCTCTACGGCAGCTCTGGAAACGACTCGATCTTCGGCTACGGCGGTAACGATATCCTGATCGGCGACTACGGCACAGATTCGCTGGTCGGCGGTAACGGTAACGACTTCCTGACCGGCGACCACGTCGACTTCTACTTCAGCATCACGGGTGCTGATCCGGTCGGTGTCCTGCCGATGGAAATCCTCCTCGACGTGCACCAGAGCGGCTGGAAGACGGCTACCACAAGCCCAACCACGTTCGGCCTCCAGGCAACAGCCCTCTCCGCCGCCAGTGCGAGCTCCACCTCAAACTACGGCACCATTAGTGTGAAGGGCCTAACGGGCGTGGCAACGGCGAACGGCACGGCAACCAGCGATGTCACCATCTTCGCTGATTACCAGCTCGACACACTCACCGACACCTCAGGGCTCAACTACCTGATCGCAACATCGGGTGTGAGGAACGCCTCCACAAACCTCCTCGACTCAACCGCCAACGACTACGTGCCGACCTCAACCATCATCACCCGTCGTCGCTTCTCACGCTGGAACCCATGGTCCTGATAAGACCCGGCTCCTGACAAGAAAACCACCAAGCCCCGAGAGTCTTCTCCCGGGGCTTTTTCATGCGCCTGTATGCCGTGTCCCCTCGGCGCGTAAATCCAACCGGGGCTAGCGCCAAGACCGGCTAGATAATCCAAACAGGGCAGTGCCCCTCTTCCTAGCCGGTCTTGGCGCTAGCCCCGGTTCGCATACCCAACCCAACCGGGGCTAGCGCCAAGACCGGCTAGACAAATCCACAACCGGGGCAGGGCCAAGCTCCCTAGCCGTCGGTCAGAAGGCATCAACACATCATCCCTTCGCCGAAACCTTTAGAAAATCCTCCACCAGATCCGCTCTCAATGTCCTTGGATACAAAATTTCTTGGTTTTAACGATCGCACCGATCCGCATAAAAATGCGGGTCGTGTTTACAAAAAGCAATGTCCGTATAAATTTAGATCACAAATCTTGTTTCACGTATTCAGTTTCGTATGATATCTTAGTTAGAGACTGTATTGTCATAAACTGCCAATGCGCTCTATTGTGAACTTCATGCAGAGCATGAATTCAAGTGTGTGGCTGAAGGATTACCTCGATAGATCCGTATTTTTCTGGATACTGATCAGGAAAGAATCATGAAACTCGACATTTCGCGTATGAGACGGATCCTGCCGATCCTCTCGATCCTGATTCTGGGCGGGTTCCAAACCACCAGTGCTCTGGAATATCTGATCACAGACACACTCGGCGGAACAACCGCCTTAGGCGATCAGATTTACAATCCAGGCACCGGTATCCAAACACTGAACGTTTTTGTGTATCTGAAATACACCGGAGCAGAGATTGCAGGCAGGGGTACAGGCTTCCTGAGCGGAAGCTTGTCATTGGCTTCGTCCAACGACGTCGTAGACGTTGCTCTCTTAAATGGCACCTTCCCCTCAACAGCCACAACACAAGCTGGTGTCTATGCAGTCCAGAACGCCAGGGCGAATGGCACCGTAGGAACTGGCTGGAACGCCGCTACACCAATCACTGCCAGTTTGTCCGATCAAAGCCTCCTGTCAGCGACCTATGCCGGCCGTCTTGGTGGCAACACTTTCGGCACAGTGTCTGGAACAACGTATTACCTCTATCTGGCATCAGCCACATTCACCATCGACACCTCGGTGCCCGAAAACAGCCGGACAACGATTGGTGCGTCCATTGGCACAACCAATTGGGCAGGTACCTCCGGTGGTGCATTCACAGCACCCACCAGCGACTCATTCTTTATCACCGTGCCTGAGCCGACCACTTACGCTCTCGCCGCCATTTCCTGCGTTGCCCTCGGTACCATTGGCCGCCGCAAATCACTCAAGGCCAAGAATCAGGCCACAGCCTGATACGCTCACCAACACGAGCCACTTATCCGCACGCCCTGGCTTTATGCCGGGGCTGCTTCATTTTATGACCCAACCCAATCAACCCCTAAAATGTTTACAGAGCGAATCATTGTTTATCACGACATTCTATTCCTGATTCGTAATTCCTGATCGATTTGTGTTAATATTGACTGTCGGGATTTTGCTGGAAAGCCTCATAAAGAACCAACATCACGAGTCACCCCAGTGCCGCTTTCCCATGTAAATCAGGCAATTCTGTTTCCTCGCCTGATTTGTTTCGCTTCGTTCTTTCTACTCTTTAATTCAACAGCTCAAGCCCTCGAAACCGTATTTATCACCGGCTATATCACCACATCAGGCTCAGACACCAACAGCGTGGTCTTGAAATCCATCGATAACGGCGCCAGTTGGGCCCTTCAGGGCAGCGTCCTAAATCTCAGAGAAACCACCTCTGTCACCGCCCTAAGCTCTGAAAATTATTTCGCAGTCGGAGGATCCGCTGGAGTATCCCCCGCGGGATACACCTTCAGCACATCAGGCGGGGCACGAACGGTTCCATCCGGCCTGCTCAAATCCGTCGATTTCGCCTCCGGAACCTATTACACCGCCGGTGCCACCGCAGACGACTCCAGCGGAACCATCCTCAAATCCACCAACGGCACCGACTGGACCACACAAGTCAGCTCCGGACCCAAACTCAATGGAATCAGCGCCTTAGATGCCAACGTGGTCTATGCCGTCGGTGCCAGCGGAACCGTTCAGAAAACCACCGATGGCGGAGCAAACTGGTCGTCCCAAACCACCGACAGCAACTATGTGCTTTACGGAGTCAACGCCGTAAGCTCCACCACCGCTTATGCCGCTGGAAAAAGTGGTTCAGACGGCGTGATCCTGAAAACAACCGATGGAACGAACTGGTCGACAGTGGAAACGGTTTCAGGAACGCCACTCAACGCAATCTCAGTTGTCGAAACTAATCCTAACGTGGCCTTTGCGGTTGGTGATGGATCTATCATCATGCAAACAACCGATGGAAACACATGGAGTGACACAGGATTTTCAAGCAATATCGGTGGGGCGTTAAGCAGTATTTACGCCGTCAGCAGCACGAAAGCCTATGCCGTGGGTCTGATCGGTACTGTTGCAAGACTTAATGGCGGTTCTTGGGTGGACATCTCATCCACCATTCCAGCCGAATATCAAAACTACAACTTCACCGGCGTTTCCGTATTCACAGCCATACCTATCCCTGAGCCATCCACGATTATTCTGAGCATCGTTGCGGTGTCAGTGCTCGCAATCATCCAGCGGACCCGCAGGAACGCCCCAAACCACGCTTAAAAGCAATCTGCGCTTAGTATCGCCCCAAACCACAATAAAACGACTCCCTTAATCGCTTTTCTGGTTAAGATAGATCCCCGGTTAATTGGATTTGGCTTTACCTAGCCGGGCTTGGCGCTAGCCCCGGTTCGATTGGATTTGGCTTTACCTAGCCGGTCTTGGCGCTAGCCCCGGTTCGATTGGATTTGGCTTTACCTAGCCGGTCTTGGCGCTAGCCCCGGTTCGATTGGTTTCATATAGAAACGAGCATCTAAAATTGACCCACCCCAAAATGAGGACACTCTATCAACCGATTGATTTGGATACGCGAACCGGGGCTAGCGCCAAGCCCGGCTAGAAAGATCGGCATAAGCCCCGGTTGGATTACCTTTGTTTTGCACACGCAACCGTTCCCTATGGGAATAAAGAACTTGCGACATCCAATGGAACCCCAAAAAA
>Ga0209357_1000993_pt1 | contig 11492 bp, 10 predicted proteins | sample LauGreFBDMM110SD_2_FD_187573 | JGI IMG/M metagenome (GOLD analysis project Ga0209357, IMG submission 187573) | Freshwater lake microbial communities from Lake Michigan, USA - Fa13.BD.MM110.SD (SPAdes) (version 3) | ecosystem: Environmental > Aquatic > Freshwater > Lake | place: Lake Michigan... | reverse complement strand
TCATTGACATTTTGGCCACCACCGTGGCGCTGCGCATTGGTGAGACCTTGCAACCGGCACTGCGCGAAATGAAAAACAATTTGCGCAACAAGCGCTACACCTGACGGCCTCTGGGGCAAAGCACTCAGTGCTTGTACAACTTGCCATCTTTCACAATAACTTCAATGTGATCGCCTTGGCCTAACAAGCAAGAGATATCGACCAGCGGATTGCCATTGACCAGCAACAAGTCGGCCATGGCGCCGGCTTTCACCACGCCCAACTGACCCGACATGTTCAGCAATTCAGCGGCATTCAGCGTGGCTTGCTGCAGCGCCGCGCCATTGCCCAAGATGCTGGCCCGAATGCGCAGCTCTTCTGACTGATGGCGGTGCGATTCGCCCAACAAATCAGAACCGAGAGCCATTTTGACGCCCGCCTTGGCCAAGATTTCCAAAGCCTTTTGGCCTTGGCTTCGAACCGTTTCAATTTTGGCCACCGACACGGCAGGCAGTCCTAAGCTAGCACCTTCGTTGGCCAGGGCCTCGTAAGTGATCAAGGTGGGCACCATGTAAGCACTTTTCTCGGCCATGAACTGTGCTGTGGCTTCATCGATCAAGTTGCCATGCTCAATGCTGCGCACACCAAATGCCACGGCCCGTTGAATGGCCTTGGGGGTGTAAGCATGCGCCATCACATAGGTTCCAGCGTTCTCGGCCTCTTCCACAATGGCTCTGATTTCGGCCTCTGAATAGCCCAGGTAATGAATCGGATCGTTGGGCGAGGCCACACCGCCTGAGGCCATGATCTTGATTTGAGAGGCGCCCTTCATGATTTCTTCGCGCACTGCCAATCGCACATTGTCAACACCATCGACCACCCGTGCCAATGCCCCCACCCTGCTTGAGCAACCACACGGCTCAATCACATCGCTGCGCGGGCGGCCATCGCCATGGCCACCGGTTTGCGACAGCGCCCGGCCCGATGGAAAAATGCGCGGGCCTTCCACCATGTCGGTGCGTGTGGCCTCAGCCAGATTCCAGTCGCCGCCACCGGCATCGCGCACTGTGGTGAAACCGCGCATGAGCATGCCCTTCATGATGGGCAAGGCACGCAAAGTGGCAAACACATTGGGTTGATTGGCGGTGGTGTTGAGGTTTAAATGCGCGGCAATGACATGGACATGGCAGTCGATCAAGCCTGGCATGAGCGTTTTGCCCTCGGCTTTGACCACCTTGGTGCCAGAGGCAATGAAAACGTCGGCTTGGTGCGGCCCAACCGACTTGATGAAGCCGTTTTCAACCCAAACGTCTTGCCCGGTTTTGAGCTGCAAGGTGGCCACATCAAGCACATTGGCCGACTGAAACAAGATCGAATTCATAAATGGCTCGCCCGTGACTGCAAAAAACACATTAAAACCGATAACACTGGCCTTGTCCCACTGGGCAATTACCCTGATTTCACTTGCGATGGGGCATGACCCTCCCCTAGAATGAGCTTGTCATTCAACTTAGACAGGATTTAGCATGTACCAACGCTTCCTCAAAACCTCTCGCTGCCTCACGCTGGCTGTGGGCGTATCGGCCTCCTTGCTAGGCTTCACTGGCGCGCAAGCTGCCGAACTCAAATGGGCCGCTCAAAATGACATCTTGACGCTCGACCCCCATTCCCAAAACCACGCCACCACCAACAACATCGTTGGCCATGCCTACGAAGGTTTGGTGCGTTATGACAAAAATTACAAAGTTGAACCTTCGCTGGCCACCAGCTGGTCCAACGTCAATCCCAGCACCGTGCGTTTTAATTTGCGCAAAAACGTGAAGTTCCATGACGGTTCAAACTTCACTGCTGACGACGTCGTCTTCTCATTCGATCGCATCCGTCAGCCTCAAGGCACGATGGCCATCTATGTGGCTGGCGTCAAGGAAATGAAAAAGGTAGATGACCACACTGTGGACGTCATCTTGGACAAACCCAACCCCACTATGTTCAACAACTTCACCACGTTCTTGATCATGAGCAGGACCTGGGCTACCAGGAACAAATCAGAAAAAGTTCAGGATTACAAAGCCAAAGAAATTACTTTCGCTTCTAACAATACCAACGGCACAGGTCCTTATGTCATCAAAGAATGGCAGCCCGACCAGAAGCTGGTCATGACTCACAACAAAGCTTGGTGGGACAAGCTGCAAGGCAACGTCACTGACGTGATCTATACCCCCATCAAGTCGGATCCCACCCGCATTGCTGCACTTTTGGCTGGCAACGTCGATGCGGTCACTGACTTGCCCACGCAAGACGTTGCACGCCTGCGCAGCACATCCACCTTGTCTGTGTTGGACGGCCCCGAAGTCAGAACCATCTTCTTTGGTTTGGACCTGGGCAGTGACGAGTTGAAATATGGCCCCAAAGGCAAGAATCCTTTCAAGGATGTCCGTGTTCGCAAAGCCATGAGCATGGCCATTGATCGCGCTGCCATCCAGCGCAGCATCATGCGCGGCTTGTCGATCCCTGCCAGCATCTTGGTGGCCCCTGGCGTGAACGGTCATACTGCAGACTTGGACAGAGTGGCACCCGCCGACGCTGAAGGCGCCAAGAAACTGTTGGCCGACGCTGGCTACCCCAATGGTTTTGAATTTACCCTCGACTGCCCCAACAATCGCTACGTCAATGACGAAGAAATTTGTCAGGCTGTTGTGAACATGTGGGCTCGCATTGGCATCAAGACCAAACTCAACGCTGTTAACTTTGGTCCTTTCATTGCCAAAGTCCAAAACTTCGACACCAGCGCTTACCTGCTCGGCTGGGGCGTTGCCACCTACGACGCACAATACTCATTGCAGTCTTTGGTCATGACACGCACACAAGGCGCCGATGGCAGCTTCAACTATTCCAAAGTGAGCAATGCCAAACTTGACGCTTTGGTCGAGTCCATGAAAACTGAAGTTGACAAAAACAAGCGCGACGCCATGATCAAAGAAGGCCTGACCATCGCGCGCGATGAAGTCTTGGTCATTCCTTTGCACCATCAGATGCGCCCTTGGTCCATGAAGAAGAACGTCACCATGACGCACAACTCCAACGATGCGCCGAAGATGTACTACGTCACTGTGAAATAAATCACTGTGCCAAGCAAAAAGACACCTTCGGGTGTCTTTTTTTTGGCCTCAGTGGCGGCCTTCTTCTACCGCATGGCATGCAATTTTGATCCCATTGAGATCTTTCAAAACAGGGCGCTCTGTTTTGCATCTGGCATTGGCCAATGGGCAACGCGGATTGAAGCTGCAACCTGGTGGTGGGTTGAGCGGATTGGGCACTTCGCCTTGAACTGGCGTGCGCGCACGGCCTGTGTCTTTCATCTTGGGAATGGCATCGAGCAGCATGCGCGTGTAAGGGTGCTGCGGATTGTCAAACAAGGTGTGCTTGTCGGCCAACTCCACCAACTGCCCTAAATACATCACACCGACTTTGTCACTCACATGCCTGACCACAGCCAAATTGTGCGAAATAAACAAATAGGTGAGGCCGCGTTCGCGCTGCAAATCTTTCATGATATTTAGCACTTGGGCTTGCACGCTCACATCCAAAGCAGATGTGGGTTCATCACAGACTAAAAATTCTGGGGCGGTGGCCAATGCACGGGCAATCGAAATTCGCTGCCGCTGGCCCCCCGAAAACTGGTGCGGATACTTGACCATGTCGAGCGCCGACAAGCCCACCGACTTGAGCAATTGCGCCACTCGATCTTTCAACTCTTGCTCGTCTTTGACCAAGCCATGCTCGTGCAAGGGCTCGCCCACAATGGCCTCAACGGTCCAACGTGGATTCAAGCTGGCATAGGGGTCTTGAAAAATCATTTGAATGCGCTTGCGCATGGCCTTGGCATCGCTAGATTTGAAGGCGGCGTGCGCATCCTGCCCATCAAAGGTCAGGCCACCCCGAGTGGGCTCATACAGACCCACCAACAACCTGGCCACTGTGCTTTTGCCACACCCCGACTCCCCCACAAGGGCCAGCGTTTTGCCGCGCTCAATTTCAAAACTCACGCCATCGACGGCTTTGAGCAATTGACGGGGTTTGCGCTCAATCACCCGGCTTAGCCAGGGGGCAGAGACGTCAAATGTTTTGGCCAAGTCATGGGCAATGACCAAGGCTTTTGAAGGGTGCTGTGGATCTTGAACGCTCATGCCACGCCCTCCAAGGTGTTGGGTTGGTGCAACCAGCAGGCCACTTGTGTCGGCGTGTTTTGGCCGCCCCTTGAGACCGCTGCCAAATTGGGGCGCTCCTTGAAGCAGCGATCAAAGACTTGCGGGCAACGTGGGTTGAAAGCGCAGCCTGTGGGGATGGCATTGAGGCGCGGCATTGCGCCATCAATTTGGTTCAAGCGTTCACGGTCAGTGTCCATGTCGGGAATCGAAGCCATCAAGCCAGCGGTGTAAGGATGCTCAGGATGGTTAATCACTTGATGCACCGGCCCAATCTCGGCAATGCGCCCAGCATACATGACTGCCACACGGTCGCATGTTTCGGCAATCACACCCATGTCGTGGGTGATGAGCATCACGGCAGCACCGCGTTTTTTGCAAACGTTTTTCAAGAGGCTGATGATCTGCGCTTGAATGGAAACGTCCAGTGCGGTGGTGGGCTCGTCGGCCACAATCAATTGGGGTTCGGCAGCTAGCGCCAAGGCAATGACCACACGCTGGCGCATACCACCAGAAAATTGATGCGGGTAATGGTCAATGCGCTCAGCGGCCGCTGAAATGCCAGTGTCTTGCAACAAGGCAATGGCACGCTGCCGCGCTTCTTGATCGGACATGGGCAAGTGGGCTTGAATGGTCTCGGTCAGTTGTTTGCCCACGGAATACAAGGGGTTTAAAGAGGTGAGTGGGTCTTGAAAAATAGCGCCAATTTTGCGACCGCGGATGCTGCGCATTTGGTCGTTGGTGAGATTGTCAATGCGCTTGCCTTCTAACAAAATTTGACCCGAAGCAATGCGCCCTGGCGGCTCTAACAAACCAATGATAGAAGCACCCGTGAGAGACTTGCCCGCACCCGACTCTCCCACCACACCCAAAATTTCTCCGGGTGCAATGTCGAATGAAATGTCATCGATGGCTCGCAAAGTACCGTGCCGACTGGGAAACTCCACCACCAAATTTTGAACTTGTAACAGACTCATGAAATAGAACTCTCTTTCAACACATCGTTTGAATCAAACACAGTTAACGCAAACGAGGGTTCAGGGCGTCACGCAGCCAATCGCCCAACAAATTGACAGACAAGGCAATGAGCACCAGCGTCACGCCCGGAAAAATGGTGATCCACCACTCCCCTGAAAACAAGAAGTCGTTGCCAATGCGAATGAGTGTGCCAAGCGATGGTGACGTAGGTGGCACACCCACGCCCAAAAACGAAAGCGTGGCCTCGGTAATGATGGCGGTGGCCACCTGAATGGTGGCCAGCACCGTGACGGGCCCCAGCACATTGGGCAACACATGGCGCAACATGATGCGAAGTGGCGCTACGCCTGTCACTCTGGCCGCTTGCACATACTCTTTGTTGCGCTCCACCAAGGTGGTGCCGCGCACCGTGCGAGCGTATTGCACCCAGCCTGTCAATGAAATTGAAATGATCAAGACGCCAAAAGCCAAGGAGTCATCGGCATTGGGAAACAATGCACGCCCAACACCGGCAATGAGCAAGGCCACCAAAATGGCGGGGAAGGACAGCATGACGTCACACAAACGCATGAGGAATGCATCGAGCCAACCACCGCGAAAGCCTGCAATCAAGCCAAGGCTCACGCCTACCACCAGTGAAAGCAAGACCGAAGACATACCCACCACCAAAGAAATACGGGTGCCATACATGAGGGCCGACAAAATATCGCGGCCTTGGTCGTCGGTGCCCAGCAAATATTTGGTACTGCCCTCAGCAGACCAAGCAGGCGGCAAGCGCGAGTCCATGAGTTCGAGCGAAGCAGCATCAAAGGGGTCGTAAGGGGCAATCCACTTTGCAAAAACCGCACAAAAAATAAACACGAAAGCAATGAACGCCGCCACCATGGCGGTTTTGGATTGCCGGAAGCTGTAACCAACATCGCTGCTCAGCCAACGGGAAATAGGATTGGACATGCCGTCTGAATCTTTCTAAAGGAAGGTATGGAGGAAGGCCATGCGCCAGAGCATTTGCTTCAATGGCCGCCCGCTTTTCCAACGCGCAATCTGGGATCGACTGCAAAGTAAAGCAAGTCGACGGTGAGGTTGATCACCACAAAGATGAGCGCTATGAGACACAAGTAAGCCGCCATGACAGGCACATCGGCAAACGTCACGGCTTGGATAAACAGCAAGCCCATGCCTGGCCACTGAAACACGGTTTCTGTGATGATGGCAAATGCAATGAGGCCCCCCAATTGCAAACCGGTGATGGTCATCACAGGCACCAGTGTGTTTTTAAGGGCATGGCCAAAATGAATGGCCCGATTGGACAAGCCGCGCGCGCGCGCAAATTTGATGTAGTCGGTGCGCAGCACTTCCAACATTTCAGCGCGGACCAAGCGCATGATCAGGGTGAGCTGAAAAACGGTCAGCGTGAGAGCGGGCAAAACAATGTGTTGCCAGCCTTTGGCAGTGAGCAGGCCCGTGCTCCACCAACCAATTTTGACCACATCACCTCGGCCAAAACTGGGCAGCCAACCCAAGAGAACTGCAAAAAACAAAATGAGCAGAATGCCGATGAGAAAAGTGGGCAGCGACACACCCAACAGTGAGAAGGTCATGAGCAATTGACTCGACAGGGTGCCCCGCCTGAGCGCGGCATAAACGCCCATGGGAATTCCCAACACAAGCGCCAAGCCTGCAGCGATCAAAGCCAACTCTAAGGTTGCGGGAAAGCGATCTGCAATGAGCTGAGACACTTTGGCACCTTGCCGCAGACTGATGCCAAATTCACCTTGAACGGCATTCCAAAGAAAATGGCCAAACTGCACTATGAAGGCTTGGTCTAGGCCCAAGTCTTTTCGAAGTGCATCAATTTGGTCTTGCGTGGCATCTTGTCCCAACATGAACAAAACGGGGTCGCCAACATATTGAAACAATAAAAATGCAATGAAAGCAACCGACACCATGACCATGATGGCCTGAATGAGGCGCTGTAATATAAAAGCAAACATGGACGGCCCTGAAAAACGACACTGAACTATGCAACAAACAGCCCCCGTTTGCACAGAGGGGAATCCCCATTTCACTTCAAGGCAATGGGGCCATACCAAGATTGGGCATGGCTTCGAGTGTTGTCAGTGTCGGTCATGATGGCAATGCCAATCAATGCCCCTGGCGGTTCACCAAAAGCCTTTTCATAGTCAGCCCGAATGTTGCGTTCGTAGGAAAGCCATTGATTGACTCGCTGCGGCCCAGACTCAATCACAATTTTTCGAATTCGATCTGTACGGGGATTGTGAATAACCGAATTGACAGGTCGATGGTTGCACCACACATACATGAGCGTGGCATAGGGCATTGGTTTGCCAGACAAAGCATGCGAGAGTTCACTCAGCATGGCGTTTTGGGGCGAAAACTGACTGCGATCGCCATCAAATGCCAGCACCAACCTGACCGGAGAATCTTCACGCTCTCGCTGGGCCATGTCGGCATCTGCAATCAGCTTTTGAATTTGCCAAGAAAAACTCAAGGCATTCAAACGCTCGGGCTCAATGTGCAAATCTTGGCGCAACATGCTGGCCGAAGCTTGGGCGTTGGCTTTGAGCTTGCTGCGGTTGTTCACTCGCACCAGCGAATACTCCGTTGCCACTTTGCCCGGGATCTTCACCGACTCCCACTTCAATTGATCTTCTGGTTGCCAACTCACTGGGGTTTGAGTGATTTGACCGATTGAAGTGGCCAGTTTGAGATCGCTAGGCAACAAACTGCTGCAACCGTGCAGGGTGAAAACGGCTGCCCCCAAAAGAGCAGCCCCCACCCAACGGTTAACTTGCGGCCATGGCATGTGGTGAAGTCTTTGATCGATTGGCTAGGCCCATTTAACCCGGTTTAATTTGGGCTCGTTCAACCACGGCTTTCCAGCGCGCCTGTTCTCTGGCAATGAAGGCCGCGTATTCAGCCGGTGTGCCACCCCCAGGAATGGCGCTTTCTGCTTCGTTGCGTTTGATCACTTCGGGCGCCTTCATGGTTTTGGCACACTCTTGCTGCAACTTGTTGATGATCTCAACAGGTGTGCCATTGCGCACGGTGATGCCGTACCACTGAACGGTTTCAAAGTCTTTGTAACCCAGCTCTGCCACGGTGGGCACATCGGGCAACACGGGAATGCGCTGATTGGTGCCCACGGCAATGCAACGCAAGGCGCCACTCTTGATGTGCGGCAGCAAAGCAGGCGTGCCTGCAGACATGAACTCAATGCGGCCCGCCAACACATCGTTGAGCGCAGGGCCTGTGCCGCGGTAAGGAATGTGCGTGATGAACATGCCCGTGGCCACTTTCAATGCTTCTACGGCCAAATGGCCTGCACTGGCATTGCCTGCCGATGCGTAATTGAGCTGGCCCGGTTTGGATTTGACGTAGGCAATAAAGGACTTGAAATCTTTGGCAGGCACATCTTTGTGCACCACAAACAAGCTGGGCACACGAGACAGCAAGGTGACCGAGGTGAAATCTTTGTTCACGTCGTAGCCGCTGTCTGGGTAAATGAGGGGGTTGACCGCCATCAAGCCAATGTGGCTCATGACAATGGTGTAACCATCGGCCGGTGCACGCAAGGCCTCTTGCATGGCGGGCACGCCGCCGCCGCCGCCTTTGTTGTCAATGACAAAGGGCACACCCAACTGCTTGGTGAGCTCTGCGCCAATAGAGCGCGCCACAATGCTGGAGGTGCCACCAGGCGCAAACGGCACAATCCATCGAACCGATTTGTCGGGCCAGTTGCTGGTTTGACCCAATGCTGGCAAGCCAGCTGCCGACAGTCCAGCAGCCCCCATCCACTTGAGGTGATCGCGTCGACTTATATTTTCAGACTGCATAGCTGCTCCATTGAATTTTTGTAAGAAAAAACCCACCGTGTTACCACAGTGGGTTTTTAATTTTTTTAACTCTCAACCGGCTTGCGCCAGCAGGGAATTAGAACGACTTGCGCAGGCCGATAGCAGTGGCTGTTGTCTCGTTGGCAGTAGCGGCACCGTTATCGTAACTCTCATAACCAATGTACAAAGCAGCTGTCTTGCTCAGGTTGTAGTCAGCACGCAAACCAGTCACTTTGGACTCGACTGCGCCAACTTTTTGGCTGCGCATGCCAGCCATCAGGCCAATAGCGCCAATGTTGTGTGTGATGGAAACGTTGGAGCCTTTGCTGTCAACAGCAACGCCGCCTGTACCAGCAGCCAAACGGTTGCCGTCGTTCATACCAGCGTGCAATGTTGTTGCGCCCATGTTGTAGGAAGCGCTGTACACATTGGCAGAAGTGGATTTAGCGTTAACCAATGTAGCTGAGCTGTACCAGCCAGTTGCGTTGGTTTGTGCACCTTGAGCCACGTTGGCGTAAGCCAATGTCAAAGGACCAGCAGCGTAGCGCAAACCGATTTCAGTGGCTTGACGGTTGTTGGGGATTTGCTGAGCGGCTGTTACAGCAGGTTGGTCGTTGCCAGCTGCGTACAACACAGCGACTTGGAAACCACCCATGACTGGGCTGTCATAGCGAACTGAGCGGTTGTAACGTGTTTGCACAAATGAGTTGGTCATGGTGCCAGCCCTGCCACCACCGGTGTAACCAGAACCAATGCCGGTACCCAATGATGATGAAGGCTGCCATGCGTTCAGGCCGATGGAGTTAGGTGAACCCAAGCGGATGTTACCGAAACCACCAGACAAACCAACGAACAACTCGTCACGGCTCAAACCAGTAGTGGTGTTGGCTGTGCTTGTTGCATTCAATGTATTGCCCAGAGCGTCGTTGGACAATGAACGTGGGTCAAAGTTGTACTGAGCCGTGGCTTTCATGCCGCCGCCGAGGTCTTCAACAGCGATGAAGCGCAAAACGCTGGTTGAGGAAGTTCCAAAAGTTGTTGTGATCGTAGAACCTTTAGAAGCAGCTTGTGTGCCTCCAACGGTCACATTGGCAAAGTCCAAGTTGCCGGAAATGGTGGCAGTAGATTGAGCGAAAGAAGCTGTGGCGGCCAAAGCTGCCAATGCAATTAGGGTTTTTTTCATTTGAAAAGTTCTCCAAGGTTTAACAAGGGCTCAATTTATGCAACCTGCAAAATAGCGGGCCACTGAACATTGAGCTAACCTCCGTTGTGGAAGTTGTTGCTATTGCACCAGACGTCAGACCAGTCTGCAAAGAAAATCACCAGAAAGCAGGGGAATTTGTTGCTTAGGCACAACAAGAGGGCTAAACTTATCGCCATGAATGCCGATGCTTTGATCCTTGCCGCCGACAGCGCCTTGCGCACCCTCTTTGCCAAACCCAAGGCTTCAAGGCCTATGCCCAGGCCCCAAAACCTGCTGCAACAGCAGGCAGATGGCCAGATGTTGGCACCGCCAGCGCCGCCTGAGTTGTCTGAAGTAGAAAAATCGCTCTCGGCTGCCCTCATGCGTGTCAACCATGTGGGCGAAGTCTGCGCCCAAGCCCTTTACACCGGCCAAGCCTTGGCCTGCAAAGACCCTGCGCTGCGCGCCAAGCTGGATGCCGCATGCCGCGAAGAAACCGATCATTTGTCATGGACCCTAGAGCGGCTTGAACAATTGAACAGCCGACCTTCTTTGCTCAACCCCATTTGGTATGCCGGTTCTTTTGCCATTGGCTATGCCGCAGGCAAACTAGGCGGCGACAGCGTCAGCTTAGGCTTTGTGGTGGAAACCGAAAACCAAGTGGAAGCGCATTTGGCAGAGCACATGTCTCAACTGCCTGCCAATGACCTGGCCTCCAAGGCCATCGTGGCGCAAATGAAAATCGACGAAGCGGCGCATGCCCGCATGGCGCAAAAATTGGGCGCAGCTGAATTGCCTGAGCCCATCAAGCGCTTGATGGGTGCGTCGGCCAAAGTGATGACCACTGTGGCCCATCACATTTGAATCAACTCAAAGCTGGTGCTAATTTCAGCCGTCTTGGCCAACATGATGCTGGCCGAGCAGTATTTGTCGTGGCTCATGGCCACTGCGCGCTCAATGGCGGAAGCAGGAATGCCCTTGCCCTTCACCGTAAAGTGCATGTGAATTTTGGTAAACACTTTGGGGTCGGTGTCGGCCCTCTCTGAGGTGAGCTTCACAGAGCAGCCCTGCACATCGTGGCGGCCCCGCTTCAAAATAAGCACCACATCGTAGGCCGTGCAACCGCCCGTGCCCGCTAGAACTGTTTCCATGGGGCGTGGCGCCAAGTTTTGGCCACCGTTTTCAGGCTTTGCAGCATCTGGCGCGCCGTCCATCATCAACACATGGCCGCTGCCTGTTTCGGCCACAAAACCCATGCCCGAGCGCGTGCCTGAAGCGCCTGTCCAGCTA
>Ga0209357_1000990_pt1 | contig 11501 bp, 10 predicted proteins | sample LauGreFBDMM110SD_2_FD_187573 | JGI IMG/M metagenome (GOLD analysis project Ga0209357, IMG submission 187573) | Freshwater lake microbial communities from Lake Michigan, USA - Fa13.BD.MM110.SD (SPAdes) (version 3) | ecosystem: Environmental > Aquatic > Freshwater > Lake | place: Lake Michigan... | reverse complement strand
GATCCAGCCCCTGGCAATCCCGCTGCCTGAGGCTGCCCGGGGCGAGCGTTGGAGCTGGGCCTCCCTACCCCTTTCATCCCTGCGCGAAGCGGACCAATGGCCGATTGATTTCCCAGCGCTAGTGCCCCTGCCGGCCGAGCTTGATGACGACTTAATGGTCACCGGCCTGCGCCTGTTCAGCAGTAACCGCTCCCTGGCCATTGCCGGCTGGCTGGCTGGATTGGAACCGGTGCGGCTGAGCGTGGCGGGCCAGCAGCTGGTGCTGGAGGCAGGATTAGAGGACCGTTGGCTTCTGGGCAACCTGGCGGCAGAGGAAGCTGCTGCCGCTTCCGAGGCCTTGCAACAGGCCCGCCTGGCCGCCGGCGGTGTGCAGTTTCTAGCGGTCCAAGCCAGTGAAGAACAGCCTGGCTTCACGGGCTTCTGGCTCCTGCGGGACCTCCCGGACGCCTAAGGGCCGCATCCTCCCATGGCTGAAGCCGTTGATGCCCCCTTCGATCGGCCCGATGCGGGCTTCAACAACCTGGTGGGCTGGACCTGGGTGGGCAGCTACGGCGGCTACTACCTGCAATCCGACCTGCTGGCGGAGTTTGAGCATGGCTTTTTCACGCGCCAATGGCAGGGCCGGCTCCCCCAGCAGTTAGCCGGCTATGTCAGTGCTGGCACTAGCGTCCATCGCCTGAGCCAGGTCCATGGCGCCGCGGTGCTGCCAGCGTCGGCCTGCAGCGCTGAACCCTGGCCCGAGGGCGACGGACTGAGGAGCGATGCGGGCGGCCAGAGCCTCTGGGTGTGCGGCGCCGATTGCACCCCGGTGCTGCTGGCAGACCGCCGCAGCGGTCGGGTGGCGGCCTGCCATGGCGGCTGGCGCGGCGTGGCAGGCCGCATCCTGCCCAAGGCCATCGCCCATCTCGAAGCTGCCGGCAGCTGCCGGGACGACCTCGTCGTTGCCCTTGGACCGGCGATTTCTGGGCAGCGTTACCAGGTGCAGCACAACGTCACGGCCCAGGTCGCCCTGGGCCTGACCAATCGCCATGACGATGACCCTGGGGCTAGCACCACGCTGGAGTCATCCGAGCTGATGAAACTTCGGCAGGAATTGATCCACTGTGGCGCCCTGCTAGACGATGACAAGCCCGGCCATGATCGGCTCGACCTGCGCGCTGCGAGCTTTCGCCAGCTTGAGTTATGCGGCTTGTCCGAGCGGCAGATCAGTACTTGCCCACTCTGCACGGCAAGCGAAGAACTGCTCTTCCATTCCTGGCGCCGCGACCAGGTGCGCGCCGTGCAATGGAGCGGTATTGTGTCCCAGGCCTGACTACAACCCGCCAGGAGTTGCGAATCAATTGCCGTAGATGTACAGGGGGTTGCATATGGCCTCGCGCCCATGTAAGAATGCAGTTGCTGCACAAAACAATCCGATGAAACTGCTGTCTGGCCCTGATTTGCTTGCCAAGGTTAAGGAGTTGGGTGATGCCAGCAAGTCCGATGTCGTCCGTGCCTGTGGTTATGTGACCACGAAAAAGGATGGCACCGAGCGCCTCAACTTCACGGCCTTCTACGAAGCCCTGCTCAATGCCAAGGGCGTGGACTTCGGCAGTAATTCCAAGGTGGGCAAAGGCGGCCGCAAGCTCAGCTTTACCACCAAGGTCCAGTTCAACGGCAACCTGATGGTGGGCAAGGCCTATACGGCCATGCTCGATCTCCAGCCCGGCGACGAATTTGAGATCAAGCTGGGTCGCAAGCAGATTCGCCTGGCTCCCCTGGGTGCTGAAGACGAAGAGTGAGGGCCACGGCTTCGGCCACCCGGATCCCATCAATGGCTGCTGAGAGGATGCCGCCGGCATAGCCGGCCCCCTCTCCGGCCGGGAATAGACCCCTAGTGTTAATGCTTTCTAAGTCGCCATTGCGCGGCAGCCGCAAGGGCGAAGAGGTTCTCGTTTCCACCCCTGTGAGCATGGCATCAGCCATGGCATAGCCGGGGATGGTGCGATTAAAGGCTGGTAGCGCCTCGCGCAGGGCGTCAATCACAAAGGACGGCAAGGCCGAATCCAGATTGGTCAGCCGCACCCCTGGCTCGTAGGAAGGCCTCACGAGCCCCAGGGTTGCTGAGCTGCGGTTTTCAAGAAAATCCCCTAGCTGTTGACCGGGCGCCGCATAGCTGGCCCCACCAAGGGCAAAGGCCTTCTCTTCCCAATGGCGCTGGAAGGCCATCCCCGCTAAGGGGTCGCCTGGGCCATCGCCATAGGGCTCCACATCGACCGGTTCGATCGAGACGACGATGGCGCTATTGGCATTGCGCTCGTTACGCGAATGCTGGCTCATGCCATTGGTCACGACCCGACCCACCTCCGAAGTGGCCCCCACCACCAGACCTCCAGGGCACATGCAGAAGGAATAGACGCAGCGACCATTACTGGCATGGTGCACCAGTTTGTATTCGGCCGAACCCAAGCGCGGATGGCCGGCGCAGGCACCCCAGCGGGCCTGATCGATCAGGGCCTGGGGATGCTCGATGCGCAGGCCCACGGAGAAGGGCTTGAGCTCCATCGCCACCGCCTGCTGGTGCAGCATCGCGAAGGTGTCCCGGGCGCTGTGGCCCACGGCGAGCACCACGTGGTCAGCCGCGATAAAGCTGTGATCGGCCAGGGTGACCCCCGTGACCCGCTGCTGGGGAGCGTCAGTCCCATCCCCAGTCCGATCGATCGCTTCCACCTCCAGGCGCTCCACCCGGCTGCCAAATCGGATCTCTCCACCCAGGGCCTCGATTTGGGCCCTCAGGCCCCGCACCACCGTGGCGAGCTTGTAGGTGCCGATATGGGGCCGGTGCAGCACCAGGATTTCCGGGTTGGCGCCAGCGGCCACCAGCTCCTCCAACACCTTGCGGCCCCGGTGGCCGGGATCGCGCACCTGGCTGTAGAGCTTGCCGTCGGAGAAGGTGCCCGCACCGCCTTCGCCAAATTGGGCGTTCGATTCTGGATTGAAAGGGCTGCGCCGCTTCCAGAAGCCAAACGTGTCGGCGCTGCGCTGCTTGATCGCCTGGCCCCGCTCGAGCAGCAGGGGTTTAAGACCCATCTGGGCCAGCAGCAAGGCGGCAAAATAACCACAGGGCCCGGCGCCAATGATTACTGGACGGGGCAGGTTCTGGCCAAGACTCTCCCTGAATTGGGGCGGCACCTGCCAGGGCGCTTCGTAGCGGGTATCCGGGCTGGGACCCAGGTGGGAATCGCCGCGAAACCGTTGCAGCAGCTTGGTCTCCAGGGCTGGCGCCAGCTCCAGATCCAGGCTGTAGGTGAGTTGGATCTGGCCCGATTTGCGCGCATCGATGCTGCGTTTAACCAGGTGGTGGACCTTGAGGGCATCGGCCGGTAGCCGCAGCCGTTTGCAGGCCGCAGCCACCAGATCCGCCTCGTTGTGATCGAGCGGCAGCTTCAATTCGGTCAGCCGCAACACGGGCCCGCTCCGGGGAGTTCCTTTACCAATAATCCTGGCTGGCCGACCCACCAAAGCGCCGCGGCCGTAGCGATGTCAAAGCATGGCGCTGGCGGACGGGACGCCGGCAGCGCTGCCAGACTTTGGGCCTTCGGGGCCGCTGCGCCGTGTCAATCACCCATTGCCCGCTCTGCGTGGCCCTGGCCGTGTTGTGTGTGCTGCGCAGCTCGGCCCACCTGCTGGTGCTCTGGCAACTGTGGGGACGGCACCCTGCCGGCAAGCTGGTGCTCCAAGTGGCCTGAGCGGCTCCTAAAACGAGACCGGGTTTCGCCTCTGGAGGAAGGGGCTGGTGGGCCCAGCCCTGGGCAGCCAGGTCAGCCCACCCTCGTTGCGGATCACGCCGCTGGCCAACTTGAGGATTGGCTCCCAATCGGGATCGGTGCGATCGCTCACTTGCAGGTTGCCCTTCTGGAAACCGGCAATCATCGAGAGAGCCACCTTCAAGTGATCGAATCCATGCAAGTGCCGATAGGAAATCGCCCGATCGGTGAACAGGCCGCCATCGCAGCCGCCGGCAAGCCGCCATTGATTCCGCCCCACCAGCAACGTTCCAAAGGTTTCCTCCTGGCCGGCAAACCTGGCCTCGGGCGCGTCTTCAGCGCTGGCTTAGCCCAGCCTCCGATAGGCGCGGAGGCTGGGCTAGCCGGGTCCTCCGGCGGGCGGCAAGATCACTGCCCTCTGGGCCATCGAGAAGGCGCCCCAAGGGCTCCCTGCGCCGGTTGGCGTCCAGGGAAAGCCCCCTAGGCAGAGGTCGTGGTGGCAAAGCCCCCCGGCGCCCGCACGCCTTCGGGGGCCCAAGATGGCGAGGTCGAACGGAGCCGGTTCCTGCCATGACCGCCACCGCATACCGCTTTCAGATTTGGGGTATTCCCGTGACCAAGCCGGTGATCACATCTGCCGCATCAATGCGGCAATTACAGCAATCTTTACGCATAGTATCAATAAAATACCGGCTCAATCAGGTCGTAAAACTCCTTCTAGTTACCGCCAGCCTCCAGTTGGCAGTAGTCCCAGTCCAGGCGATCACCGAGGCAGACGCGCTCAAGAAACTGGCCGTCGTTCCGGTCTTCGTTCTCACCGACAGCAAGGGGGTGCCCCTGCCCATAGCCAAGGACAAGACCCTGGTCCTCCCCCTCTACTTGGAAAGGGCCAAAGCCGAAGCCGAACTGGCAATTCTGCAGAAGGCCAATCCCAGCCTGCTGGCCAAGCTGGTTGCCATTCCCCTCAATGACATGACTACCAAGGTCAAGCAATTGCAGTTGCAACTCAAGGACAAGGGCCGCACCCTGGTGGCACCGGTGATCAGCAGCCCGGCCGACCGCCAACAGGCCGGCTTGATGCTGAAACAGCAGGGCTTTAGCGACAAAAAAATTCAGGAGGGCCTTGCCGTGCCGGTATTTTTCACCAAACCCTTCTTAAGCCTGGCTGGGACCGAACCGGCTGGCAAAGCCACGGCGCCAGCCATCCCCAAGCTGATGTTCTTCATGAGCTACGCCTCCCTCCAAGCGGCAATCGCCAAAGTCCCCCCTGCCAAACGGGCCAGCCTCGAACCTCAGGTGGCTGACCTCTCCGCCGTTCTACGCCAGATCATCCAATCACCCCAGGATCGCTATGTAATCTTCCCGACAGCTGATTACTTCCAATTGGTTCAGAAGCAGCCACAATTCAATCAGCAACGTCCAGACCCCAAGGGCCAACCCCAACGGCTCTCGCCTAGCCAAACTCCTGTCAGTCAACCCCCTGGACCAGCGGCCGCCCTACCGGCCAAGTAAGCCGCGGCCGGCGAGGGCGCTCAGGCGCCCTACTCACCCCAATGAACTCTCGATGAGGTGGTTTTCAGAAGCCCCACCTGAACCCTCCAGGGGCCGGGCTGGCGCCTCAGTCGGCCCCTTCCTTTGGCGGCTCGGGCAGGAGCTGGGCGAGCAGCCCGGCGCCGATCAAGATCACGCCGAGGCCCAGGGCTAGGGGCCTGTTGGCGGCCGCCTCGCCATCAAGCCAGGCGGCGGCAGAGAGGAAAGCGGCTCCGAGCAACAAGGTCGGCACGAGCACGATGCCCTTGGCAGTGCGATTGATCCCCATGGACTGGCCAAAACTGGCCGATAGGCGTTAAGAGCTGCAGTTTGGCAGCCAGCTGGCCAAGGCGGCGTCTACCAGGCCCTGGGCCAGGTCAGGACCTGGTGAGTTGCCCGTAGTTCTAGCGGAACTTGCTGGAGAGCCAACTCCGCCCTCCAGCCGGTTAACCCTGGCAACCAGGATGCCATCCTCGCTGCCCACAGGCCGCAGGTTGACCCGGCTGCGGCGCGGCAGCTGCTGTCGCAACCAGGCCACGGCCTCGGCATTGGCCTCCGGGGTCACGGCCAGGCAGGCCAGCCGCACGGTGTAATTGCGGTTGCCATCGCCGATCTGGAGGAGCGTGCCACTGCGAACCTGCAGCACCTCCGCGGCCTGGAGAGCAAGGGGGGAGCCGAATAGCACCATGGCGCCTAGGAGCATCACCAGCCCTAGCCGGGCCAGGGCCGCCGACCAAGGGGAGGACGATCTCCTGCCATCAGGGGGAACGGAGCAGCCAGATTGGAACCGGAACGGGACGGTCAGAGCTTTGCCCCACAGCTGGGGCAAAAGTGGTGGGCGCTCTCGGTAGTGCTGCCACAGGCGTTGCACTGGCGACTCGTGTCAATGGCCAATTCCGGATGGCTAGGCAAGCCCACCATCTGGGCATTGCTAGCGCCGGGGGGGACCATCGGATAACAATTCTCACCCCGCCGCACCACCACATTGACGAAGGCCGGACCTGGATGGTCCAGGGCCCGGCGCAGGCCAGGGTGCAGGTCCTCTCGCTCGGTGATAGTGATCCCCTTAACCCCGAAGGCCTCGGCTAGGGCCTCGAAATTGGGCATGCCGCCGGTCATTTCCGAGGCGGAATAGCGCTCTCCATAGAAACTTTCCTGCCATTGGCGCACCATGCCCTGCCAGCCGTTGTTAATGATCACCACCTTCACCGGCAGCTGGTACTGGGAGAGGGTTCCCAGCTCCTGAATGTTCATCAAAATGCTTGCATCGCCAGCCACACAGATCACCTGCTCCTCGGGGAAAGCGGTCTGCACGCCCAGGGCGGCGGGCATGCCAAAGCCCATGGTGCCCAGGCCAGCGCTGCTGATCCAACGACGCGGGCCCGTATGGAGGAATTGGGCTGCCCACATCTGGTGCTGGCCCACGTCGGTGGTGACATAGGCCTTGGGTGCCAGTTCCTGTAGGGCGATCACCACCTCCTGGGGGGCGATTTCCCCTTCTGGGATCGGAACCACCAGGGGGTAATGGTGTTTCCAACGGGCGATGCGCTCCAGCCAGACCTCGGTGCGACCCGAAGGGGCCTCACCCGTGGAGGCGGCAAGCATGGCCGCGATCGCCTGGTGCACATCGGCCACGATCGGCACCTCAGGCACCCGGTTCTTGCCCACTTCGGCCGCATCGATATCAATGTGGATCACCCGGGCCCGGGGGGCAAAACTGTCGAGCCGGCCCGTAACCCGATCATCGAAACGGGCCCCAGCTGCAATCAACAGATCACACTCGGTAACCGCAAAATTGGCGTAGGCGGTGCCATGCATGCCGAGCATGCCCACAGCCAGGGGATGGGTTTCATCGAAGGCTCCCTTGCCCATCAGCGTGGTGGTGACAGGCAGGCGGAACCGTTCGGCCAGCTGGTGGATCACCCCATGGGCGCCGGAACTGATCGCACCGCCGCCCACGTAGAGAAGGGGGCGATGGGCCTGGCGAATCAGCTCTAGGGCCTGGGTGATCGATTCGGGATGGGCCGGCGCCGGCAGGCGGTAGCCGGCGGGCATGGCCGAACCGGGCTCTACCGGCGTGTACTCAAACTCTTCTAGGCCCACATCCTTGGGCACATCGATCAGCACCGGACCAGGCCGGCCGGTGGAGGCGATCAGGAAAGCTTCCGCCACGATCCGGCCAATGTCGGCGGGATCGCGCACCACCCAGGAATGCTTCACGATCGGCAGCGTGATGCCGAAGATGTCGGTTTCTTGGAAGGCATCAGTGCCGATCGAGGCCCGCGGCACCTGACCGGTGATCACCACCATTGGCACCGAATCCATCTGGGCCGTAGCGATGCCGGTGACCAGGTTGGTGGCACCCGGGCCGGAGGTGCCAAAACAAACTCCCACCTTGCCGGAGGCGCGGGCGTAGGCATCGGCCGCATGGCTACCGCCCTGCTCATGGCGCACCAGGATGTGCTTCAGCCAGCCCCGGGACTCGGCCTTGTGCAATTCGTCGTAGATCGGCAGGATGGCCCCGCCTGGGTAGCCGAAAATATGGTCAACACCATGGCGATGCAAGGCATCCATCAGGGCGTAGCCGCCGTTCACCCGAACCGGGTAGGAAGCGATGGCGGTCTCAGCCGCGGCAGATACGGAGGTCAGGGTCACGACGACAGCCAGCACCGACAACAGCGATAACCAACCCTAAGGGCTTGCCTCCGCGATGGGGGCTGGAGCGACCAGCTGTTGTATGGCGCCCAAACGCGGCAGCCCATCGAGGGGGCCGGGCACCGCGGCCGATCGCTATTGCGGCCCTGGCTTAGCCCCCCTGCGGGCCATCGCCATGGCCCGCAGGATCACGGCCGGATCGAGCCACTGGCCCCGATAACGGATGCCCCAGTGCAGGTGGGGGCCGGTGGTGCGGCCGGTGATGCCGACATGGCCGATCAGTTCGCCGGCCTGGAGCCGTTGGCCGCTGGCCACCAGGACCTCGCCACTGCGGTAAACGCCACCAGTGACCTCGCCAGCCAGGTGGCAATAGAGGTGCTCATAGGGTCCGGAGCTGATCACCAGGCCATTGCCACAGGCCCCCCCGGCCAGCACCTCGCTGACAACGCCCCCCCACCAGTTGCGAATCGGAGAGCCAAGCGGGGCGGCAATATCGAGGCCGTAGTGGGGCTGCGAGCCGCCGCCGGGGCCGGCCCGCAGCCCGAAATGGCTGGTGTATCCAAAAAAGCTCACCACCGGGAAGACACCGCGGCGCCAGCGGGGCTCGTCCTGGGCTGGCGCCGCCATCGCTGGAAGCAAGGCCCCGGCCAGGAGCAAGCCCCAAGGAAGCAACCGATTCCAGGCCACTAGCCGGCCAGACCAGATGGACTGCAACCTTGGAATTAACGCGGGGGGCGAACTGGCCCCAGGGCCGGCGGCCCTAAAGCAACCCCAAGGCATGCAAGGGCCCCTGGCCACTAATCAATTCCAACAGGAAAGCCGAAAAGCCCAGCATGGCCAGGCGCCCATTCCAAACTTCGGAACTGTTGTTCCAGCCCCAGGCCCACTTGTCCTGGGGATAAAGCTTGACCGTGCGGGATAGTTCCGCAGCCTGATCCAGGTTCACCTCCGGGCCCGCTAGGGCGCGCTGCACTAGGTCGGCGAGCCCCATGATGAAGCTGGGGGTGATATCGAGGGCGGGCACCCGGCGGAAGTTGGTCACGCCAGCCTCGGTGGCAATTTCCCGGTACTCGATGTCGATTTCTTCGAGAGTTTCGATGTGCTCGCTCACGAAACTGATCGGCACCACCACCAAATCCTTGACCCCATCGGCGCCCAGCTGGTGCAGGGCATCGTCGGTGTAGGGCCGCAGCCATTCGACCGGACCGACCCGGCTCTGGTAGGCCAGGGTGAAGGGGTTGGAGTGGCCCAGCTGGGCCTGGAGGCGCTCGATGATTAAGTCAGCGCAGGCCTGAATCTCGGCTTGGTAGGGATCGCCCGCCTCCTCCACGTAGCTCTTCGGCACCCCATGGGCGCTGAAAAAGACATGGGCCGTGCTCGGCACCTCGCAGCTCTGGATTTCCTTGGCGATCAACTCGGCCATGGCCCCGATATAGCCCGGGTCGTCGTAGTAGCTGCGAATGCAGCGGATCGGCAGGCGCTCAAAGGCTGGATCCCGCTGGCGCAGGCGCTGCAGTTCTCGGAAGCTGGAGCCGCTAGTGCTGATCGAGAAATGGGGATAGAGGGGCAGCACCACCACTTCCTCAATGCCATCGGCCTTGATATCGGCCACAGCCGATTCGGTAAAGGGATGCCAGTAGCGCATCGCCACATAGGTGGTGGCTTCAATCTGGCGATGGCGTAGCTCGCTCTGCAGCTCGCGCGCCTGGTGCTCGGTGATGCGGCGCAGCGGTGAGCCCCCCCCGATCGAGCGGTAGGCCGCCTTCGACTTACCGCTGCGCAGGGTGCTGATCAACCAGGCCAGGGGCTTTTGAAGAGCCGGAGTCGGCAGCCGGATAATTTCCGGGTCGGCAAAGAGGTTGTAGAGAAAAGGCCCCACATCCTCGATGCGCTCCGGGCCACCGAGGTTCAGCAGAAGTACGCCGACCTTGGTCATGACCCAGGTTTGTGGATGAAAGATCCCCAGAGCGTAACCCTGCAGCGCCTCAGCCGAGCCTGGCGCAACCGCCTTGGCATCGATAGGGTCAGATCGCCGTTGGGACCGGAAGCGAACGTGCCGATTCCCCAACCTAAGGCGGCCGATCCCCAGGCCCCCGTGGCGGCCAATCCGCAACCTCCAGGCAATTCCGCCAACGATCGCGAAGCAGCCATCCCCGCTGAGGCCGCCCCGGACGCTGGCCTGGATGCCGAGATCCAGCGCCAGAACGGCCTCCTGGCCGCTACCGGCGTTGCCCTGCGTTTGGAGCGGCGCGGCAACCGCCTGGGCCTGCGGGGTCCCTTGCCCTGTCGCCGCGGTTCCGGCGCCCATCCAGTGCAGCGCCTCAGCCTGGGGCTAAGCGCCGACGCCCGAGGCCTGGAGCAGGCGCGGCTACAACTACGCAGGCTGCTGCAACAGCTGCAGCAGCAGCGCTTCCGTTGGGAGGACTGGAGCCAGATCCAGGCCAAACAAACGGAATTGGTCTCGATTTCGGCGCAGCCACCAACCGGCCCGGCCTCCCATCGCCAAAACCTGGGCAATCCCAGATCCACGCCCCGGCGGCGCCAGCCCAGCGTTCCAAGCCAGGCCCGGCGCCCAGGCCAACTGCGGCCGGCCCAGGCAGCCGGCCCCCCTGGTCCCCAATCCGGGCCCCCGGGCCTTTTCCCTTGGGCCCAGGGTGAGCTCGCCCCGATTTTGGCAACGTTCGAGCACCAGTTTTTTGCCGATCCCCGCCGCCGTCGCACTCCGGCCGGCAGCCGCACCACCTGGACGAGCGCCTACCTGCCCTACCTGCGCCGGCTGCAGCAAGCCGCCGGCGAGCTTGGTCTGCCACTGACCTATGCGCCGCCGCTTTGGCTGCTGGAGCAGGTGCTGGAGAGCTATCCCAGCGCCAGCCGCGGCCGCCAACAATGCGGCACCACCCTGGCGGCCCTAGCCGGCCAGCAGGGGATCACCCTGCCTGGGGACTGGAGCGAGCGGGCCGGTGGCTATGGCCTGCATGTGGCCCAATTCCGCCAATTGCCTAACGACCAGGAGATTCTGCGTTGGAGCGAGCGCATCCCCAACCCCGGCTGGCGTCTGGCCTACGGGCTGATGGCCACCTACGGCTTGCGCAACCACGAGATCTTTTTCAGTGATCTCTCGGCCCTGGCTAGTCGCGGTGATCGGGTGATCCGGGTGCTGCCCACCAGCAAGACCGGCGAACATCAGATCTGGCCCTTCCAGCCGGAGTGGGTGGAGGCCTTCGAGCTGCCGCGACTTGCCGAGCTCAAGGGTCAGCTGCCGCCGGTGAGCACGGACCTACGCCAAACCACCCTGCAGCAGGTGGGCCGGCGGGTGGCCGAGCAATTCCGCCGCTATGGCCTCCCCCTGACCCCCTACGACCTGCGCCACGCCTGGGCCGTGCGCACGATCCACCTGGGCCTACCCGACACCGTGGCGGCCCGGATGATGGGCCACTCGGTGGCGATCCACACCCGCACGTACCACCACTGGATCACCCGCCGGGACCAACAACAGGCCGTCGATGCGGCCCTGGCTCGGCGACAAATGCCCGCCCGAAGCGACAGCCCCCTATTGAAGGCAGCAGCCGT
>Ga0209357_1000987_pt1 | contig 11528 bp, 6 predicted proteins | sample LauGreFBDMM110SD_2_FD_187573 | JGI IMG/M metagenome (GOLD analysis project Ga0209357, IMG submission 187573) | Freshwater lake microbial communities from Lake Michigan, USA - Fa13.BD.MM110.SD (SPAdes) (version 3) | ecosystem: Environmental > Aquatic > Freshwater > Lake | place: Lake Michigan, USA... | reverse complement strand
GTCGGCTTCACCCCATCATTCGCTGTCAGGCTACTCGCACCACCAATCGCATACTTGGCTAGCCCAGCCGAATCCAGCGTGGACCCACCCGACCAGTCCACATAGGTTCCAGCTACTCGCACAGTTCTGGTCAACCGAATGCCAGCATTGTTCGCCGCATCGGTCGCGTTGTAGGTGATCGTATAGTCACCCGCTGCAGCCGTATTTACCGTTCCCGTGCCCTGAATTGTTCGCGTAGCATCCACATTGTCAGTCACCGTTGCACCTGGATCAGCGTACGTTGAACCATTGGCAATAAGTAACGGATTCGCTCCAATTAAAGTGATCACCGGAGGCGTGGTGTCGGCTGGCGTCTCATTCACATCCGTCACCGTGATCGTAAACTCCTTTTCGAAGGTGTTGTTAGCCGAATCCGTAGTCCGGACCCTGATCGAGTAACTACTTTTCGTCTCAAAATCGAATGCCGCACTCGCCCGCAAGGAGGCCCCGGCGATGTTGAACGAGGCGTTGTCCGTGATGCCGGTTCCTGACACGAGGCTGTAGGTGTGGGTGTCGCTAGAGTCCGCATCCGTGGTCGAAAGCGTACCCACCACGGCATTCACCGCATTATTCTCTGCGATCGTTGTCGCCGAGAGGGTAATGTTGGTCGGCGGATTATTAAATACACTCGCCACACCTGATACCGTCACCATATCCAGCCTTAATGTTCCACCTGAACCCGCAGTCGAACCAGACTGCGCAGCTGCATATGCCGAAGTGCCTGGCGCATGAGCCGAGACCAGTCGGAACGCTGCGTTCGGATTATTTTGTAGCGCAGGAACACCACTCAGATCTGCTTGGTTCTGAATCGTCCAACTCGCACCGACTGGATTCACATACAACCCTGATTCAGTTCCCGATCCAGTCGCTGTGTATGGGGTCCAAACAGGTGTCGCAACACTTCCATCAGATGTATAGAGAAGCCTGTAATATTTGGGCCCAGTATTGCTTGGATATGCATCCCAAGAAACCACGATACTTCCTTTTCCTGCTGTGCTGACATTAAACTGCACCCCCGCTGTTTCTGTTGATCCACCTGTCCACGTATTCAAGGTCCACGCAAAATTGCCGACTCCTCCTGTACCCAGCGGATCGGTCGGGCTGCCCGCTGTATACGACTGGACGAGCGTTCCTCCGATTGCCTGAGCTGTGCCAGTGCCCAAGGAGGGCGTATTGGTGCTTCCGTTGAAATTCCACTGGGTAATCACATTCGATAAGGCGATATAAGGGACACGGGATACACTCGCTCCTGAACTGACATTGTCCCCCGACACATTGAATGCCTTAAAGTAGTAAAGCAGGCGATTGGTTAAGCCCGTGACTGTCACGTTTGTACCCGTGCTGTTGAATACTACATACGATGTGCCTACCTGAGTTCCTGAACCGTAAACAGTGCTTGCCGTGTAGGAATTGCTGGCCACGGGACTATTCGTCACCGCACTGCCCTGCTGGGCAAGAATAATTACCCCTGTGCTTGGAGATGCATTCGTCCAGGAAAGCCCAATCTGGGCGTTGCCAGAAACAGCTGCGAAACCTGTTACATTTTGAATGCTATTTCCCGTGCCCGTGAATGTGTACTTCGCCACTGTGGTGCCTCCTGAGGACAGGGTCACCAAGGCGGTTTTTGCCCCCGTGCTCAAAGGGGCAAAACGGATATAGGGCGTGGCAAACGAACCATCATACGCGATGGAAAGCGAACTGGACCAGGTGGATCCATCTTCAGACAACAAAAAGTCTGGCGAGTCAGACTCAATGTTCAGCGTTCCTTCTGGCAACCCGCCCCCCATGATGATTAGGTTTTTGTCCCCACCGATACTTCCAACCGAAACCGAACCGAAATCCATACCATCCAAGGGTGTGGTCACCGCAAAGTCACCCACCACAAAGGCCGTTGCACTCACCACCGCACCCGCTCCATCTCCCACCGTGATATAACCCGTCGTTACACCTTCCGGCACCGTTGCCACGATTTGGGATGCGCTGACGAAGCTGACTAGCTGAGAGGCAATTCCATTAAACTTCACGGGCATTCCGCTCGTGAAATTAGCCCCGTTGATTGTAACTTGAGTTCCCACCGGGCCAGAACTTGCGACAAACGAAGTGATTTGCACAGAGGAGTCCACCCCATAAGTCAGGGAAAGATCGTCAATCGCCAATCCGGCATCATTTCCCGTATCATCCTTATCCTGCCACCTTACAAAAGCCGTCTCTCCCGGGTTCAACTGCAAGGGTATCGATACGCCGCTGTAGGCCACTCGATTGGCTGCATCGTTCCCAATCAGAGCCCCATTGGCGGTGACAGGAGTAGGCCCAGTGATATTCAAGGCTACCAGTGATGTAGCAGCGGCAGACGTTAGGAAATTTGCAGAGGTGATCGTCGTACCATCTACCTTGCCAATCGCACAGGTCAGCACGTTTTGTGTCGTCGTCGAGCTTCTCCAGAACTCGGCTGTAAAGCTCACAGTGATACTGTTTATAATGGATCCTGTGTCATTTTTAATCAACGCGCCGATTGCCATCGTGCTCGTACCAGAGGCCAGAACACCTAGGGCCCTGTCCGTCGCACCAGTCACCCCATAATTATAAACCAGCCCACTGTTTCCATTGCCGTTATCAGCCGTAATCGCTGTGGCAGTGGTAGCGCTTCCAACTATCTTGGTCGCATACCAACCATTCAGCGTGCTTGAACCAGTTACAGCCGCCAAACTTGTCGGCGCACCCACAGTGCCTGAGATCGCCCCCGCAATACTGACCGTTCCAAGCGCGTCAAAGTTCTGCGTGTCGGTCCCCCCACCTGAATTGCGCAATGAAATCGTGCTGACCGGAGCCGCATTTACATTCTGCACAGTAAGAGTTGCATTGGCAGAAGTGTAGTTTGCCTGACTGGCCGTGATCACTGCGGTCGCATCCGCATAGCTGTTCGTGTTGGCCACCGCCGCAATCGCAAACGTCGCATTGGTCTGACCGTTCGTGATCGTCACGGTAGAGGGCACCGTCGCCGCCGCCGTGTTGGAGCTCATCAGGCTGACCGTCAAATCATTGGTCAAACTGAACGGAATTCCCACCGTTCCAGCGGAAGCGCCGGCTCCGGCGCTCTCCTGAACAGTGGTCGGACTCAGCACCAAGGTCAGCGCAGGTTTGGTCACCGTTCCGCTGATTGTGAAGTTGTTGCTGGCGCTTCCGCTCACGTTGCTCACGGTTCCGTTCACCGCCCCGACAGGGGCCGAGGACGAGACACGCACGTACACCGTGTTGCTCAAAGTGCCGTCAACCGAAGGTGCCAAAGAGAAGGTATTGGTGAATCCCGTGGAGGAGTTAGTGCTGACTTCAATCGCATTCGTTGAGGCGGTCACCACCAGATTCGTTCCACCCAAATTGGCTCCCGTAACCGTATAGTTTGTCGAGGCTGAAACCTGACCTACATAGTTCGTCAACCCAGTCGCACTGGCCGGAGAAACGATAACCGAGGGCGTACCTGCCACAGTCGTTAGCGCAGTCTGCGCTCCAGAACTTGCACTAGTCCCCGCGGAATTGCTGGCCCTCACCTTATAGTAGTAGGTCGTGCCCGCACCCAAACCAGTCACTGCATAAGAAGTGACATTACCGACATCAAGATTGCTGAAGTTGGGAACAAAGACGGTGACTCCACTGTCCGTCGCCACATCCAAATAGTATTTCGTTGCGCCCGACGATGCCGCCCAGTTAGCCGTGAAACCCGAAGTGGTATTTGCGCTCGCCGGAGCGACAACAGGAGCTGCTGGTGTCACAATCGCGCCAGCAGCTAATGAGATATTTTTTAAAGCCACATTTGTTCCTGATGGTTTTGTCGTAAAGATCCAACGAATATATCGACTTGCTGAATTCAAGCTCGCGATTGTTTTTGAACCCGATGCTGTATTGGAATATGTAGCTAGACTAGTCCAGGTAGATCCATCTGATGACTCCTGCACATCGAAGACAACAGTTGCAGGGATAGCGGTGGTGAAGGAATTGCTAGGACCAATATCAAACGACAGGCTTCCTGCAGCCCCAGCAAAGTTAAGAACAAGGAAGTCACCCTGTGTATCGAATTTCAGGGAGCCCGCATAACCCCCAAGGCCAGTTTGAGTAAAACCCGTCGGCATTGTTCCCGCGCCAGCAGCTGTTACAGTGGAAAAAGTTGCACTTACAGGAAGAGTTGCCTGCGCCCACCCACTCACTCCGCCCATCCATCCCGCTGCAATCAACGCGACGCACCATTTTGTGAACCCAAAGTTTGAGTTGCCGAGGATGTTTTTCATATTTTTATTTCCTGGGACAAGGCGTCCGCACCGCAGGATTGGCACACGCAACTCGGGCACTACACACGCTCTGTCTTTGCTGAGGCACACTCACAACCTGCTCCTCAATAGCTCAAAAGCTAGGAATATTTTGTGACAATATGATGGCACTTATTTTTTCATAAAAAAACAATTAAAATACTTTCCAGCAACAACTTATGCTAGGTATTTTAGTGATATTTTTATCGCCTAGTTAGGAAATTTTTTACGCCTGCCCGCGCGTAAGCGGGTCCCGCCCTCTGTCCTCTGTCCTCTGTCCTCACTCATCAGAAATCCAAAATTTAACATCCAAAATTCGCGCGTAAGCGGGTCCCGCGAACGCGGAAGCTTAACCCCATAATCCCTTAATCCCTTAATCCCTCAATCCGGCCTACTTAAACGTCCCAACAGGTTTGTTTGCGTTTTTTGGATCTTCGCATCAACCGACTCAGAATTTTGCAACTCGGTCTTCGTATCGGGTCGCCGCCCAAGCTCCACTGGCATCCCGGTAGACAATGATAACATGGTCTCCAGGCTTTACTGGCTGACACTCCGTGATCATCTTGGCTCCATCGCGGAGGATAATCGAGCGCGCAGATCCCCCCACCTCCTGAATTTTTCCGGCTTCCAAATTTATTCTCTGATCGTTACATAAGATTTCGTAGCTTGGCTCCCCCACCAGCAAAAGACGGAATCTGCTTTTTCCTTCGGAGATAGGTTCTTTCGGGATCGCCAAAAGAGCCAATTTCTTGTCCGGCTTTCCGGGTTGCCTGTCCTTCTGGGGAATCGGCTCAAGGAAAGCCACCACCGCAACGTTGCGACCTGAGGAAAGCTCCACCGGTATAGGTAGGCTTGCCGGCTCCTCCCCGCTTTTCGCAGTAAACATGCTCTTTCCCGCAGGAAAACCCGCTACCCCACCGGCGTATCCTGGAAGAAGCCCATCGCGACTTATAATCCTTCCATTCATGAGAAACTGGACTCTGTTCGTCGTGCCCGCCGCGTGCACCAGACGCAAACCCGCATACGACGGAGGGGGCGGACTGCCCTGCCCTTGTAGCATGGGACAGGCCAAAACCAAAAGTAGAACACCTAAGACGACCCCATTTCGCTTATCTAACATACAATCTTTAATCCCTAGCATTGGCACCACCTTAGCAGAAATGATCCATAACGCTTAATATTCGGCCCGCCGCGTAATGACAATAGTACAATTGTTATTAGTGTAGTCCGCTTCATTGTTCCGCCGATTATGCACTTCGTAAAACCGCCGCATCACCGGCCCCTTGGGCACCCCTGCGGGAGTCAGCATCTGCGCCACCACATAAACCCGATAGTTCTGGGTCCCCACCTTGGTCAGGTTATAGATCTTGCTAAACCACATCTCCATAACCTCATCGTTGGCTTGGGTAATCCCTTGGAGGGTTCCTATCACCCCGTTGGTGTTACCAAAAACAGCATTTGTCGGCCAATTTCCAGGCCAAGCCGTATCATACCCAATGAAAGCCAACTGGCTGGGTGAATAAAACGGGTGGCGAGCGCGAAAATTTGTAACCCCCCGAACAAAAGCCTCAACGAAAGCCGTGGAATTTGTTCTGGTAATCGTTGGAGCCGTGGGACTAGTCGAGGTACCCACAACCACCCCCGCTGCCAAAGCCCGCAAAACCGCCGGCGGTGCCGTGTTGATATTAATTTTATCTCCCTCAATAAATTTGTCTTGAACGCAAAAGATGTCCAGTAAGGCAGCGGCGCTCTGCTGCATGTTGGGCGCCAACTCGCCACCGACACTACTGAAGGCAAATTTGGGATGCTCGAATTTCCCGATCCGCAGGGTATTGCCCCCTCCGTACATGGAGTTCGCCTCTGCATCGGCTGGGATCGATATACGCGCCAAACCAGTACCTGTAGTTGTCGAACCCTGCTCCGGCCACTTCCACTGGATCGGGTCAAAGATCCGCCCCAAAACACAGATATTGGAAAAGGCCCCGTTGGCTTGAGCCCCATTGGTTGACCAAATTCCCCTGTTCGAAATTTGAGAAGGAGCTTCGTTCGGCTTAGTCAGGGAACTGCCTCCCACATCCATTGGGGTTTGATTTTTACTGGTGGTGGGCACGGCAGTAGCCGAGTTGTGTCCACCATCAGGCCAATTCCGGGGGTCGGTAAAAATTGGAGTAGAAAGCTCGACTCGAGCCATTCCCCACCACCAACATTTCTCGTAGTCGCTTGCGTCAGTAGGTATCAATGTTTGATATAAAATCATCCGCGGATCCCCAAGACAGTAAGGCACCGTGGGTGTATTTTCATAACGCAATGAGGGAATAGCGCCGGCGCAATCAGCCTGACTAGTTCTGAAAACGCGCCCGTTCTCTCTCTTCATTTTACTGCTAGCGATAACAACAGAATTTACACTGATGGAGAACTCCCCAACGATGTCTCGTCTTGTGAGCTCAATAGGGTCACTTGGAGGGGCTCCGGGAGCAAAATCAAAATCATAGTTCTTGGTTGCGAAAGCCACGACCTTAACTTCATTAGGTCCTAGCGTTAAACTTTGCGTGTCCACGTACGGTTGATTTGGAAAAGGCGTGGAAGCTGTTGGCAAGTTAAGCTGTTCGTCAATCCGATTCGTCAAGGTCAGCGGAAGATTTCCCGTGCTCGCTGAGGATGGGTTCCAAAATTGGACATAGGGCGTTACCGCAAAACTTAGCCTTGTGCCACTTACAGTCATAACAATTCGATCATAATAAATGGTCGGCAATGGATAACTATCATACCCGCGGATGGCTGGACCTCCAGAAGGTGCGCCGATCGTCGTCGGAGCGGAATCCGTATCCGCATAATCGATTATGTTGGCAGCCAAGGTGAGGGTGTAATCTTGCGCCGGAAATCCTCCTACCCGATTGGTAAAATTGGGTAAAGATGTGTTGATGTGATTAGCCAAAATCGTCAGTCCTGCGGCAGTTAAATTGCTGTTAATATTCACCGCCTTAGTTCCAGAGCTGGGGTAACCCAACCCCTCTGGGATCCGATAGAATCCACGGTTATCATCTGCGGGAGCCTTGGGGCCATTGACGTTGCGATTGCCCGTCGAAAAGTACTGTGCGTTGGTCGCAGCGATGCTGAGGTTGCTGGTAAATATCTCCTTGATCATTCCAGGCGAAACAAAAGCGGGACGCAGGTTTGAATATTGACCATATTTATTCGTCGGCACCCCTACCGAAATCAAAGAAATTTCTGCGGGGTTCGTCCCCGTCGAACGATTTGTTTCCCCTCCCATGGAATCGATATCGATCAACCCTTCCTTATCCTCAGTGAAATAAGCAAATCGAAAAGCAGGAGTGTTGCTTCCACGAATAAGATTATAATTTGTGATCCATCCCACGGGAGGGGAAGTGCGCGCCCCAAGCATAGGAATCTGCACGGTTGTGTTTGTGAAATTCGTCAGTTTCATTAAACCAGTAGAGTTGGTTCGCTGAGACACATAATCTGCCTGACTGGTGCTTTCAAAATATATACTATCCTTCGGTACCATACTATTACTGATCGCAGAAATCGTCGCAGGACTGAACAAAGCGTAATTCGTAACAATCGTAGAACCCGCCGTATTTGAAGGAGTACCCATCATGAGGTAACCGATCCCATTGGATTCACCAGCGAGCCAATGCGGGATATTCCAAGTCTTTCCCGACAAGTCAATCGCGTAACAGACAAAATCCAGTCCAGTATCCAGAGCCATCTCGAGTCGTGTCTGATCTCCGATCGTCCTAGAGGACATCCTTTCCAGTCTTGCACTGGCAAGAAAAGCAGTCGTCGTCAATGCGGCTAGCGAAACCAACGCAAGCACGCTGACGAGAGCAAAACTTGCCTCACCCTTTCGCTGTTGCACGTCCGCAGGCCTCATTTGTCTATTTCCAGGTTTTTTCGCCCTTCGAAAGTCCGACCATATTTCTGAACATTGGAAGCCTTGGACCAATTCGTAAGGCCTCCTAAGACCCCAGAAGCAACCACATCGTCAGGATAGGTGGTCAACTCGAACTGAAATTTGTTTCCGTGATAAAAAGTTCTGTTGCCCATGCCCTCGATCACAGAAAAAACCAACCCGTTAGCAGGAACCGTATTCCCATCCACGTTGGTTTTCGGGTAGACGGTGACCTGTAGGTTGCAGGCGTTGCGAGCCAAAATATCGTCATTAGTCGAAGGGCTAAAGATACCGGCAACGCTTGTTCTTGGATTTTTAGCTTGGAGGTAGGCAATCAGGGCGGGAGTCAGTTGTGCTCCAGTCCTGAAATATCTATATAAATTATAGTTAGTTCGCTTAAATCCGTTCACATCCATATCCTCACTCGAGCCTATATAATAACCCACCGCACAAAATTCATCAAAAACGGCATTGGGGTTGGGAACCGAAGATTGCCTTTGGACAAGAGCAAAAATAGCGACACTTCCCGGTTGCGCATTTGGGATGCTCAAAGTAGTTGCCCGAGCATTATCATTTAAGATTGCCATGGGGATTGGCGATCGGCTCGGGTTGTATGCCATGGTGCTCCCCCAGGTATTCGTGCGAAAATATAGATTTCCTAGATCACTACTCATCATACGCAGGGCCGCACGAGCCTCTCGTGTTGCATCCATTCGGCGGTTTGAGTTCCTCCAAGCCTTAGACATCTGATCTTGCATTCCCACCATCATCAGGAGAATTACCGAAAGCAGAGTGCAAGCGCACATTAACTCGATCAAGGTAAAGGAATGAGCCACAGGACTTGCTTTCATCGAATTACTCCAGAAAAGAATTGTCGGGTCCGATTGGTCTCTTTCGCCGTTCCCGGCACCTCTACGACTACTTCTACTCTGTGCAAATTATCAAATAGTTGGTTAAGGGTAATTTTAGCTACCGCTGTCGCTCCCACCACACCATTGGAATAATCATTTGCTGTAATGATTTTTGTTGGGCGGCACATGATGGAATTTCCGTATGCGTTCGAAATCACTGCATTTGTGTAAGCTAGGAAGTTCGTGTATGCGCCCGCATAACTGTTGAGGGGAATCGTAGTGAAAGTCGGTGAAGCTGTATCTGGGTCTGCGTCTGTGCTTATCTGTAAAAGTCGAGAGGCCGTGGGACTGCTACTATTCCTACCCCATTTGTCTCCATTTTGTGTATCACGTAGATCTTCCAGGATGGTTTTAGCTAAAATAGAAGCTTGAGTTTCCATATAGCTTTCATTGTTGAGGTTCAGACCCAATGGGAACAAAGCGATGAGAGACGTAAAGGCAACTGCCGCAACACCCATAGCAATCACCACCTCGGTCAAACTAAAAGCAGGAGCCGGGTGCCGAACCTTGGCTCTCATGGCTCATCCCCCAATGTGGGCCGAACCCGACCCGTATACTGAGACAAACGTACCCTTTCAAACTTAGGTTGCTGAGTAATTTTACTCGCTTTATTATTTGTGACCGTTCCCTCAAAAAAAGCCACCCCGTTGGTCGGATACGAAGGGGTCCCTCCATTTATTCCGGCAAGAAGTCCACCGTCCCTTTGAAAAAGAACTGCATTGAATGTGCCATTCGTTATTTTTTGAGTGAGAATTCGATAGGTAATATTGGTAGCAGTAACCAAATTTGTGGCTGCCAGAGACCCGGGGAAAAAGGCTATCCCCCGAGGAAGGCTGATCCAATCTCCCACCATTTCGGCCTCATTGTTGGTGCTCGTTGTTCCCCAAGTAACCACGGCCATGGTTCGATATGCGTACCCTGGGACGCTCATGCTATCAGTAGGGAAAATCACCCCAGCATTAGTACCGCTCGAAATTGCGGTGTTCCTCGCTAATTCCAGTGCCCCGATCAACTGCCCCAGTGCCTGTTTTCTACCACCACTCCCTGTCAACCCCTTCAAAGCTGGTACTGCCAAAACAGCTAGCAAACCCATGATCCCAATAACCGCCAAAAGCTCTACCAGTGTAAAAGCATCTTTGGGGCGCCTATTTCTCATTAAATATACATATAGCCATAATTTACATTGTCAATACTTCTAAATTTCTCTGTTAATCACTAATGGGAATGCCTTTGCGAATCTGTATCATTATAAATAACGCGCACTCTGTCGTGAATTTACAGCTGGGCAATACCCAGGCGAACTTAAAATGATTCATAATTTGCCTACAGATTGAATAGGGCATTAAATTTTAGGCATAAAAATGGAATTGAAATGCCGCCTCGTTTCGATGCGAAAGCTTATTGTCAGAAAGCGCACCGCATAATCTGTATCTCCTCGCCCGCAAGTTGACTAAATAAGATGAGTGGAGAGAGGACCTTGAGGCCAATTCAAAATCCGCCCCAACCCCGCCACCGTCTACTTAAACGTTCCAACAGCCTTTGTGTTCGTCGTCGGATCCACCACCCAAACCGCCACCGAACTTGCCACATTTGAATTTGTCAGCGTCCCAGACCCGGATTCCTTTGTCGGATCCACAAAACCCACCCCCCCCGTGTCGATCAGAACGAAAAAGTTACTTCTCGCACCACCTGAATAAAATCCACTCGGGGTCACGAGTCCGTTTGCATTGGTAAACTTTGGCGGCACTTCCAAAAACGCAATTCCCCGATAGTTCCCCCCATTTGTATTCGTCGTGCTAATCGCACTTAAAAAGTCGGTGTCCGTTTTCCCACTCGTGTTCGAAGGATACGTTGAATACTCCGCATAAAATGCATTCACCGCCGTCTTGATCGATTCGGCCATCGCGGCCACCTCTGCCTTTTTCCCCGCCTTAATCGCACCGTTAATCGCGGGCAAACCCAATCCCGCCAGAAGCCCGATGATCGAAATCACCACCAGCAACTCCACCAACGTAAACGAACTGCTTTTTGACTTTGGAAATTTGCGAGATGAAGTTATGTTCATAACTATGACTACACCCACTCTCCCCCCTTTCCACCAGAAAATATTTGCTCACGCCAAGTCCGCAAAGCGCGACCTCTTTTCATCTTTCTCTTTTCTCAAATTCCAAATTCCGCATTTCGCATTCCCAAATCAAATCCCCCCTTTGCGTGAGCCAATCTCCTCTGCCAATCCAAAATTCAAAATCCAAAATCGCCGTGTTTCCTCCTTAATCCCTTCCTCCCTTAATCCCTTAACCCCTCGCTACTGCGTAGCGGCCTTCACCCTCATCGAACTCCTCGCCGTCATCACTGTCATCGGCATCC
>Ga0209357_1000978_pt1 | contig 11601 bp, 12 predicted proteins | sample LauGreFBDMM110SD_2_FD_187573 | JGI IMG/M metagenome (GOLD analysis project Ga0209357, IMG submission 187573) | Freshwater lake microbial communities from Lake Michigan, USA - Fa13.BD.MM110.SD (SPAdes) (version 3) | ecosystem: Environmental > Aquatic > Freshwater > Lake | place: Lake Michigan... | reverse complement strand
TCTTTACTCACGCCATTAACTTCAAATACATAACCATTTACACCTTTATTCCAAGCCGCATCTGCGAGCTGATGCGATCTAACAGCCCATTCGTCTTGAGCGGCACGCGAGATTGCGTATCGCTCACCAACTTTTTCGGCGCTTTCGCCTAATGAAGCTGTCCATTCAACTGGCATCTGTGAATTGATCATGCGCCAGCCAACAGTGGTTTGCTGCAGTGAAAGTTTCGGATCAAGTGGAGTATCTGATTTTGGTAATACCCAAGGTGCCCGGCTCATGCTTTCAACACCTCCCGCAATAACAATTTCACCATCGCCCGATTTAATAAGTCGCGCCGCTTGCGCAATAGCTTCAGCTCCAGAACCACATAAACGATTTACTGAAACTGCGGGCACCGTTACGGGAATCTTTGCCAGCAACGCACTCATACGAGCAACATTGCGGTTGTCTTCACCTGAACCATTGCTATTTCCAGCGATGACTTCATCAATTGTTGCTGGATCAAGATTTGGGGCTTTGCTTAGCAAGTCTTGGAAAGTCAGACTCAACAGATCATCGGGGCGAACCGATGAAATTCCCCCTCGATACTTACCAAATGGAGTGCGTGAAGCAGCGGCAATAACGGTGCGATTCGAAGGCATACCCCTATAGTAATCTAAAATCTAATGCGTGGTAGATTCTTCAATTAGAACAGTTAGCCAACATCCACTCGGGTAACTACGCCTAACATCACAATAACTGTCACTCGATCTAAGCGATAGTCCCTAGTCATCGCAAACATTTCACTATCTCTCTGACCTACTCTAAAACCCCAATTGAGCGAATCAGCGCATTGTTTAGCTTTCGACTCACTCATACCCACAAGCGCGTTAGCTCTTGATTGTGTAATTCCAGATCCATCAGCTGAATCTAGATTTGGGCAACTAACCAAAGGTGTAGAGGTCTCTCCTGCCGAAGTTGGTTTAGTGACTACAACTTTAACTGTTACACCTTTATCCCAAACTAACTTTTTGCCACTTTTAATGCAGGTGAATTTCTTGCCTTTAACGATTGATGTTGCTTTTAACTTTGAGCAAGTAGCCCCGGCTTTAGCGGTAGCTGCGCTGGCTTGAGGAAATGGCACAACGCACAGGGCAATAACCAATAGAGATGAGAGAATGCGCTTTGCCATGAATTGAGAATACAAGGCGAACCTTAATAAACCCAGAGACTAACCCTTGATTTTAGGCAGATTCCAGTTCTGCTTAATCGATATCAATCGGATACCTATTACTAGTACGAATCCAATAGCCGAAGCTAGCTCTTGATTAGCGCCGGCTTCAATCGCAACAACGAGCGCGCTTGCTCCAATAAATGAAGCAGTGCCATTAGTTTCACGGTGCAGCAATACTGGTGGAACTTGTGCGAGTAAGTCACGAGTTAATCCACCCAGTACGGCGCTTAGTAGTCCAAGCAAAATTGCTGGAATCGGATCCAAATTTAAATCTAAGGCGAGTGCGGTTCCGGCCACAGTTGAAACGCCCAAACCAATGGAGTCTATAAAGAGCACAAAGCTACCGACTTCTTTAGACCACTTAAATACAATAGTTAGGACCACTGCTAAAAGAACAGCCCCCAGAAGATATGGCTTTTCAACCCAAGTTAACGGAATATCAAGAACTAGGTTACGAAATGTTCCACCAGTTAGTGCTGCAACAGATGCAACGAAAAGAATGCCGCCGTAATCCATAAAGCGGCTTGCGGCAAGACGAGCACCTACGAGTGCAAAAGCAAAGGTGGATAGAAAGTCTAAAACTACGAGGAAATCATTCACTTCAGAAGTTTAGCGAAAGATATCTACTCATTTGCCCATATCACTCGTAATGCAGAAAATTGCTTGGTCTAATATCCTTTCGAAATGCTGGGTGGAATCAATAATGGACTCTTTCTCTCATCCTTTGGGGGCTTTTTCGCTCTCGCCTTTTTGGCTTTAATTTTAAAATGGGCTTTTGCAAATCGCACCAAAGATAAGAAGTTTGTTGCAACTCCAGATCAAGCAGGCAAGAAAGATCAATACGGGTTATTGGTCGCTCTGCCAACACCAAAGAATTACATTGAGGCAGAGATGCTAAAGCAGAAACTAATGGCTGCTGATATTAGAGTTAATCTGACTCAAACCTATGATGGTCCAGCACTGATGGTCTTTGAACGCGATTTTAAGATAGCCCAGGCGGTACTAAAAAGTTAAGTTACGCAGGTAATCGCGAACTGCAAAAGTCGCGCGCACATCATCGAGGTTATAGGAATGTAGCCATGCTATCGATTCTTGTTGCTCACTAGGTGATTTACTTGGATCAACTGCATCTTTATATTTCAAGAGTGAGAGTGCGCCACCTGGATCCTGCACTTGCCAATTAAAACCAGCTTTAGGGGCTAATTTCTTGATTCCGTAGCTTGTTGTGCCAAGTGCTACCTGCTTTGAATAATCAAGAAGGTCGACGAAATAATCACCAGTGAAGTCATCAACTTCCTCGAGAGTTGGAACGAATGGTTTTCCTTCATGATTTCGAGCGAAGTTACGCCACCAAGTTTTTTCATGGCTGCTGTAATGGAAAATGCCAATAGATTTACCAGTCGCCTCGGCTTGTGCTACTTGATCCTTCAGGAAGTTCCACATCTTTAGTAGTAATTGATATTCGCCATCTTCGGTATTTGAGTAATCAGCAAATGAATCAAAGGTGGCGCTGTGCCAATCCTTATTTAAAGTTCGATTGTGGATTCCAAAGCCATATAGATAGACCCGATCTTTGCCTTCTATTTCAGTTAAACCGCTATCTTGAAATGCTGAAAGGCTGTTTTCTAGGTCAATATCGATTTCAATATCGAATTCGGGAATTAAAAAATCTTTATCTGGATCAAGCAAGATCGCCTTATCAAGGACTTTGGCTTGAGCTTGCACCTGGTGTTTTTCAGCAGGTTTTGGCAGCCCAGCAACCGCTGCTAAGTCACGAATACTTGTTATATCTGGGAAATATTTAGCTTGAACATTCTTAGTTACTCCAGCCAATAGCGTCACATGGCCGACGCCACCATCGTGGTTCTTAAGTTCGCGTTCACAAATAATCTGGAAAGTGCATGCCCCACAACCAAACTTGGCATCGCTTTCAAGTGCTGAGTAGGCAGCTGGTGGTAGTGATGGATCTTTCTGACGGGCTTGCGCAGCTGCCACGATTTTCTTTGCCACATCGAATTTAACTAAATAATCCGTGCCAGCATCTCCTGCTTTACCGCCCAGACCCAAGGCTGTTTCAGAAAGTTTTGCCCATGCAATAGTTTCAATATCTCGACCGATGACCCCGACAAAGCCTTCATCGGTTGCAAGGCCTAACGTGCGCAAGTGCTCGTGATAGTGCGCAAGCTGGGTGGCGTCATCTAGATCTAGCCGCGCAACAGTTTCGACGCCATCGGTTGGCAATAATGAATCCCACTTGGCCAAATAAAGTTTGCTGGATTTATTCTCATTAATTGGATCATGACTCTTAATATCAACTGGAGCCCAACGAGGTTTTCCGTCACCGCCTTCACCTACTCGAACTAATAAATCAGGGCGACTTACGCGATCAGGGTCACTGGCAGTTTCGCGGCCAGTTAATTCGGCGATTTTCTCTTCACAAACCGAACTTATCCAAGCACCGATAATGATTTGCGCAGTCGAATTAATCAAAGCTTCAGCCGTAGTCAACTCTTTTTCAATCTCACCTTGATCTTTGTTAATCACCAAAATATCAAGGTTCTTAGTCATTAAATTCTCGATAGTGCGAACTTCATGAATATCACCTTGACGCTTAAGTTCGCGCATCATTTCGGATTCAGGCGCGCGATCAGTTAAATCAAAGCAGCCAGGGGCAAAAGATTTATGCAAAAACTCATGGCACTGTAAAGCGGCGCGGGCATCTAATCTCATTACCCCGATCTTACGGCCGGCTACTGACAATTGGCCTTAATGCCGTAATACGGTTCGATAAACGCCTAATGGATTGGCATTGGTTGCGTTAATTACCGCTTCTAGGTTTGCAATCGAATCCTGATGTGAGATTAATTCACCCACCGGAATCGCACCACTGGCAACTAATTCAATCGCCTTTTCATACCGTCGAGCACCACCACGAATTCCGATCAAAGTCTGATCTTTTAAAACTGCCTGGGCATAAGTAAGAGGTAAATCTGCCGCCCCGACGGCCACGATTACTCCCCCGGTGCCAACCCAATCCATCGCTAATTGCGCGCCGCCTTTAGAAGATGAAGTTTCGATCGCAACTGCTCGTTCGCCAGATATTGCATGTGGTTTCAAATCCACTGAATCAACTGCCGGAATTCCCCAGGCGATCGCTTTTTCGCGCCGGGCAGATAATGGTTCAACTAGTTGCACGTTGAATCCACTTAGTTGTAAAAGTTTGGCGGCAACAATTCCAATCGGGCCACCACCAACAACGATTAGCGGCGCAGCTATGGTGACGACTTGTGACAAACGCTCAACCGTATGCAAGCCAACAGTTATTGGTTCAAGCACTGTGCCTGCTTCATCGCTAACCAAATCAGGTAGCACGTGAAGATTCGCTTTTGGCAAAGTTAGATAAGAGGCAAATGTGCCCGGTGCAGTTAGCCCTAAGAATTTATATTCAGAACAAGCACTTGGTCGTCCTGCTAAACAAAATACGCAAGTGCGGCAACTAATTGCCGGGTCAATTGCTACGCGCTGCCCCGTAGAAACAATTTCACCGACAGCGTCATGACCTAGAACTACTGGCATGAAACCCCAGTCAGCTTCATAGAGATGTAGATCAGTACCGCAAACCCCAGCCGTTCTGATCTTTACTAACTCTTCACCAGCTTGTGGCGTTGGAATTTTGGCATCTGTAATGCTGATCTTGCGCAAATGCGTAAGAGTCGGGATCGTTCCACCTGCGATAACAGTCATAGCCTTGATTTTATTAGGTAATTGACCCAGATTGCTATGAGGTTTACTCTGGAAAAAACTTTTACTTCTGCGGGGGAATTTATGATCGAGATCGGCGTTGTAAACGAACCATCTGCTGGATTCACAGCCCCTAATGCCAAGCGCTTAGAAGATATGGGTTTTGATTACTTATTGACGCCAGATACCCAAAATTTATCATCCGACCCCTATGGCCAGTTATCACTTGCTGCCGCTGCAACTAAAACCATCAAGCTTGGAACTGGCGTAACTAACCCGATTACTCGCGATGTCGCCGTAACTGCAAGCGCACTAGCCACTTTGCAAATCGAATCAAATGGTCGCGCTATCTGCGGAATTGGTCGCGGTGATTCATCTGCTGCTCACATCGGTAAGAAACAAGCAACTGGTGAACAACTAGCTTTCTATGCAAATTCAATCCGCACTTATATTGCCGGTGGCACGGTAGATCGCGATGGCACCGCATCAGTAATGCGCTGGATCAAACCTGGTGATGTGCCACCTGTGCCAATTGATATTGCGTGCACCGGGCCAAAGACTATTGAGCTTGCCGCAGATGTTGCTGATCGAGTTTCTTTTGCCGTCGGCAGTGCACCAGAGCGTTTGCAATGGGCAATGGATATTTTCAATGCACGTATGGCAGTTAACGGTCGCGATCGTAATTCGGTAAATGTTGGTGCATATATAAATTTAGTTTGTGATCCAGATGAACAACGTGCAGTTAATTTAGCTCGCATGGTTACCGGCATGGTTTCGCACTTTGCTGGCATGAAAGCATCTCCAACTGAGCATTTGCCTGAGCAAATAAAAGGCATCGCCGAGAAAATGAAATCTGATTACGACATGAAGCACCATGCCCAAGATGCTGGTTCGCACTTAAGCATGATTGATGATGAATTTGTCCGCTGGATGGCGATCTGCGGGCCAGTTGATTTGTGCGTTGAAAAGCTAAGTAAGTTAATTGATATGGGCCTAGAGCATGTATATCTATTGGGTGGCTCGCCTTATGCCGAACCACATGGCAAGCGCATTACTGGCGTTGTTGATATGTCTGAACTATTTGCCGCTGAAGCAATGCCTCAGATTAAAAAGGCATACGCCCATATTTAAGCCTTAGCTGAAACTCCGAAGTGATAGCCAGTCGCCTCATTCATATGAAGCTCACGAATTTTTAGATCTCCGGCCATTTGTTTGATCGCAGCATTAGATTTCTTAAGCACGAATGCACGATTCTCATTGGCGCCCATCTCCATCTCCATCGCAGCTGAATGATTACGCGCAATTATGCGTTCATTAAGCGGCTTTTGAATCCGCTGAAACTCAGATAGGGCTAATTTCACTGCCTCTGGATTACCAATATCTTCAGGCGACGGAATCAAAGGCAGCAGTGCTTTTAGGCTAGCAATGCCCATATTTAAACCTTGACCACGGGCTGGGTGAATTGCATGCGCAGCATCACCAATTAAAACTGTGTTGCCTATTGCATATTCGATTGCATGAATCATGCGCACTGGATAAAAACCAGCAAGTTCAAATTCGCTGTCGGCTAACTCTGGGGCAATGCTGCCAATAATCTTTTGACGTTCTTCATTAGTTGATTTCTTCCACCAAGGAATACCCTCATCTGCAACTGGCATAGTTACCTTGATTCGGCCATCCATACGTTGCTGAATTACTAATTGGCCATTGTCGCCGGCATATCTAAAGAAGTAATTGTCAGGTGAGAGTGCAGCTGGGCGTTCAGTAAAGAAAGCCACCATTGGATGGGTATATGGATGTTCAAAACATGGAACTCGTAACTTTTCGCGAACAGTTGAAGATGCACCATCGCAAGCAATAACCATGTGCGCACTAATTTGAACTTCATCGCCTTCGCGATTTGTTGCTAGAACAGTTGTCACGTTTTCATCAGTGACTTCCAGATCTTTAACTGAATAAGGTTGCAGAAGAACAAAGCTAGGATCAGTCTTAGCAAAGCTCATAAATGTTGGCGTGATTAATTCATGGTTAATAACTAAGAAGTAGGGATAAGGGATACCCATTTCAGTATATTCAGCAGAAAGTAAAGTTTCGCCATCAGATGATTTAAAGTGATGTCCTACGCGTTTGGTTGCACCTGCTTCGAAGAAGCTTTCAAGAATCCCCCACTCGGCAATTGTTTCGACATTCGCTGGTGAAATGTGATCCCCACGTGAAGTATCTAGTGGGCCGCCAGTTCCTTGATCAATACAAATTACTCGGTGGCCAGAGTTAACTAGCGCTGCACTCATGGCGGAGCCAGAGACACCGCCACCAATAATCAAGATATCTGCGTGCATTTTCATGTATTTATTTAAGCGTAAAAGTTGCTTAAGAGTTGAGTTAAACCTGTCACACCACTCACGTCAGCGTTAGAAATGGAACGTTATCTCTCATTCTTGCCATCTTCGAATCCGCGAAGATACCCACGCCTTTCTGCCAGCTCGGAGCCAAGTCCGAACAAATCTTCTTCTGGGGGGCGCACGATAGATCTAGCGCCATCACCATCTGCCAGCGTTATATATTGAGCTAGCCCGCGTACTAGAACTACTGGAATCTGATCCAACTTTCCTTTTACCAATTCCGCAGTGCTGGCAATTTCATCGGCAACAGCGGTAATCGATTGTTCAAGGGTGCGACCGGCGGCATCTTTCTGGCCACGGTAATCAAGCAAAGTCGTAACACCAGCAACACCGATTGCGTTATCGGTTAAGCCCAACCGCCATGCTCGACCCATTGTGTCGGTTACAACTACGCCAATTGGTTGGGCAAGTTTATGAAATTGGGCGCGTAACTTTCGAGCACTTAAGTCGCTATCTACCGGAAGTTTAAGAATCATTCCCTTAGGTGCATTAGATGCATCAACACCAGCTGCGGCCATAATCAAACCATGTTTAGTCTCCACGATTTTGGTAGTTCCACGTTGCGCAATTAGGCGAACGGTCTCTTCATTAATTATTGCTTCACGAGTTTGGCTAGGAACCATCTGTCCTTCGGCTTTACTAATTACCTTACTGGTAACAACCAAAATGTCATTTGCTAATAGTCCAGGGCCTGCGATCACAGCTTTTAAAATTAGTGCAGCTAAATCATCACCTGGGCTAATTTCAGGGATACCTTTGATTGGAAAGACGCTGAACTCACTGGTCATCGCATCATCGCTATCGCTCGCATTGCAATCTCTTTCGCAGCCTGGTCATCAGACATTAATAATGGCGCACTTTCGCACTTAATTCCTAATTTAGTTACCGCTGAAATCTGATCACTGTCACTATCGGCAATAAGCCAAGCGTCTAACAAGTCACCGTATTGTTGGGCAACACTGGTTGCGCTCGTTTCCAACCCAAGTGCGCTCAAACATTTATCTGCCATGCCTAATACTGGGTTGCCACCAATGATTGGTGACACACCAACGACTGGCGCCTTAGCGGCCATGATGGCTGCGCGGATTCCCGGAATTCTTAGAATCATTCCGATTGAAACTATTGGGTTACTTGGCGGCAGAATAATTAGATCAGCCTGCGTAATTGCAGCCAAAACACCTGGTGCTGGATTGGCAGACTCGGCACCGATTAGTTCAAATCCAGTAGCCGGTCGTGCGGCCCGATGCTTAACCCACCACTCTTGAAAATGGATTTGTTGCCCATCGGTTAATTGAACTTGAGTCTGCACGAAATCATTCGTAGCTGGCATTAAATTCAGTTCTATTCCCCACTTAGCACATTGCAATTTCACAATCTCACTAAGTTCAACACCGTTGTTTAACAAGTTGGTGCGATAGATATGGGTGGCATAATCTTTATCGCCCAAGTTAAACCATTGCTCTTGCCCTAAATAGTGAGCTAATTGTTGCTGTACCACCCAAGTTTCATCTTTGCGGCCCCAGCCTCGTACCAAATCTGACTCACCAGCTAAGTTATAAATTACCGAATCTAAATCTGGGCAGATGCGCAGGCCATGAATATTGATATCGTCGCCATTATTTATGATTACCGAAATTTCTAGGTTCTCAATTAGCCGTAAACCTTTTAGAAAACGGGCGCCACCTATTCCACCAGCTAAGGCAACTACTTTTAACGGCGCACTCACAGGTACGATAATAGAGTGAATAACGTGAGGAACCCCAATGATCCATGGGATGTATTCCTACCCCTGAAACAATTTGATGCGGGCAAGTCACGGTTGGGCAATATTCCGGCAGATTTTAGAGTTTCACTGATTAAAGCAATGGCAGTTGACTTGATCGACGTCTTGCTTGAAGTGCCTCAAATTTCGAGCATTACGATTGTCGGCGTTCATCACGAGCAATTAACTGATGCTGCTAATCCGCACTTGAGATCATTTCCAATCTCTGACCCAATTGATATCAACTCTGATTTACAGTTGGCAATTGGTGATTCAAAACGAATTGCAATTTTCTTGCCAGACCTACCTAGTGTGAAAACTGCTGAGATTTTGCGCGCTCTCGAGTTAGCCAACGCTCACCACACCTCTTTCATTGCCGATCAGAATTCAATCGGAAGCACGGCCTTCTTTAGTACCGTCGGAAAAGTCGTGACCCATTTCGGTACTAATTCAGCGGCAACTCATCGCAGCGCCCAGGCCATCGAGCTAATTGACCCGCAATTTGAGGGAATCAAAGCCGACTGCGATGACTGGTCAGATTTACTGGCAATTAATACCAGCGATTTAGGTCAAGCGACGCGAGCGCTAATGGAACATCATCTGCAAAATTAGCGATCGCCCTTTAGAATTCGCTACATGACTGAAACTACTGAACTTTATCCGGGCAAAGAACTTAAAGATCTAACGGTTGGCATCATTGGTGGCACTGGTGCGCAAGGCACTGGTCTGGGTTACCGGTTAGCAAAAGCTGGCTTTAACGTAATTTTAGGTTCTCGCGATGGCGCAAAAGCAGTTGCTACAGCGGCCGAAGTTGGCCACGGCATTACCGGTGCTGACAATGTTGAATGTTCGGCAAAGTCTGATTTAGTAATTGTCGCTGTGCCATGGGATAGCCATAAAGAAACACTTACTTCACTTAAGAATGAGTTAGTTGGCAAAGTAGTTATCGATTGCGTTAACCCAATGGGCTTTGATGCCGGTGGTGCATTTCCATTAGCAGTTGAAGAAGGCAGCGCATGTGCGCAAGCACAAGGAATCTTGAACGAAAGTTATGTAGTTACCGCTTTTAATCATGTATCTGCAGTTCTGCTTTCAGATCAATCACTAGCTGAAATTGATATCGACATCATGGTCGTTGGCGATCACAAGCCAGCTACAGATTTAGTGCAGCAAATGGTTGATCAAATCGCTGGAATGCGCGGAATCTATGCGGGCAAGATGCGAAATGCTGGCCAAGTTGAAGCGTTAACTGCAAACCTAATTTCGATGAACCGCCGCTATAAAACTCATGCTGGCGTTCGGGTAATTGGCGTTAACTAAGCAGTTATCTCTCCGCTTTTTGCTTGGGGAAAGTAGTTCTGCCCAATACCTGATGAACGCTTTGCGATCATTACAGTGCGCTTGTAAGACATGATCTCTTCGCCATCTTGATTTAAGCCACGAGTTTTCATGCTGATGATGCCGACATTTGGGCGGGAAGCTGATTCACGTGCATCTGTGCAGATTGATTCAGCGTAAAGCGTGTCGCCTTCATAAAGTGGGTGCGTTAACTTGATATCTGTCCAACCTAAATTGGAAACCGCATTCTGACTCATATCGATTACTGAAATACCAAGCACCATCGCCACAGTTAAACCTGAATTAACGATTACCCGGCCGGCAGTAATTGGGTTTGACTTAGCGAATTCAACATTGAAGTGATTCTGATTGGTATTGCAGGTAAGTAGCGTGAACCATGTGTTATCGGCTTGGCTAATGGTGCGGCCGAATGGATGTTGGTAGATATCGCCAACAACATAGTCCTCGAAGAATCGACCTAAGACTGCCTCATGCTTTGTCATCGCTAATCCTTTTTTAACTCAATCGAAATGAACTGTTCCACCATCAGGAACTGCACCTAATATGCTCAAATCATACTGGATGAATTTGCGCCTCGAAATAGCAATATGGGAAATATCAAGGAATGGAACGTTCTACAACAGTTGCGCTCAGGCTATGGATAGGTGAAAACTAGGCACCATGGCAATCAATCTTGGCGGCGCCCCGTTAAACATAGCTAACGGCATTCGCGAATTCGCAATTGCATCGCCTAATCAAATTGCCATTATTGATGGTGCTAGATCAATTACCTACCGCGAGCTTTTTGAACGAGCATGTCGGTTAGCAAATGCGCTGCTTGCGGCAAATTTAAAACGCGGTGTTGCAGTTGGTGTTTTGATGGGCAACCGATTGGAATATTCAGAAGTTGCTGCCGGTTGCGCAATGGCCGGATTTCCGATCGTGCCAATTAATCCACGCCAAACTGCCGATGAAAACACTTACATCTTTGAACACTCTGAAGCACAAGCACTTATTTACGATGCGGCACTTGCCGCTGTTCTGCCAAGTAAATTGCCGGCAACCATTTGGGCTATTGATGGCACGGCTGCCCACCCAAACTATGAGAATTTAATTGCAAGTTATCCAGCTACTGACCCTGGTGT
>Ga0209357_1000972_pt1 | contig 11642 bp, 13 predicted proteins | sample LauGreFBDMM110SD_2_FD_187573 | JGI IMG/M metagenome (GOLD analysis project Ga0209357, IMG submission 187573) | Freshwater lake microbial communities from Lake Michigan, USA - Fa13.BD.MM110.SD (SPAdes) (version 3) | ecosystem: Environmental > Aquatic > Freshwater > Lake | place: Lake Michigan... | reverse complement strand
ATTGAGACCATTAGAGATATGTGTTTAGGAATTGGTAAGTATCAAAAATGGCCAGTGTATGGCGCAAGCAAGTTAGCAAACCTGTTATTTGTTGCCGAGGTTGAACGGCTTAGAATTCAAAACAATTGGTCATTTACTCCAATCGCAGTTCACCCTGGTTACTCAGATACTAATCTGCAGGCAGTTGCCTCCCAGATGCGTGGGGCAGCGGTTGAAGAAAAAATTACTGTGGCAATAAATAAAATAATTGCCCAACCGGCATCGCAAGGTGCACTACCAACACTTGCAGCCTGCGTATTCCCAGGATTAATCGGTGCCAGCTTTATTGGACCAAATGGTTTGATGGAGATGCGTGGAACTCCTAAGTTAACTAGGGCACGGGCGCTTGCTTATGACAAGTCATTAGCGAAGAATTTGTGGCAGGTAAGTGAAGAGTTAACCAAGGTTAGTTGGTAATAAAAAATGCATGAGGCGTATGACTTTAAGGCGGTGCAGGATAAGTGGCTGCCAATTTGGGACAAGTTAGAGCCATTTAAATCTGGAAAAGCAGATGATGCTCGCCCTAAAAAATATGTCTTGGATATGTTTCCTTATCCATCAGGTGATTTACACATGGGCCATGCTGAGGCTTATGCATTAGGTGATGTAATCGCAAGATATTGGATTCAAAAAGGTTTTAATGTCATGCATCCAATTGGTTGGGATGCATTTGGTTTACCGGCTGAGAATGCCGCAATAAAAAGAGATGCAGATCCTCGTGCTTGGACCTATGAAAATATTGCGGTGCAAAAAGCATCAATGCGCAGATATGCATGTTCATTTGATTGGGATCGCACCCTTCACACCTGTGATCCTGAGTATTACAAATGGAATCAATGGTTATTTCTTAAGATGTTTGAAAAAGGTTTGGCATACCGCAAAGACTCTGCAGTTAACTGGTGTCCAGATTGCCAAACTGTATTAGCAAATGAGCAGGTAGTTGCAGGCCTTTGTGAGAGATGCGATAGCGCTGTAACAAAGAAGAAGTTAAATCAATGGTATTTAAAGATTACCGATTACGCAGATCGCCTACTTGATGACATGGATCAACTAGAGGGTGCTTGGCCTGAAAAAGTATTATTAATGCAGCGCAACTGGATCGGCCGTTCAACTGGCGCCCAGGTTGATTTTGCAGTTGAAGATTTTGATCAAAAGATAACTGTTTACACCACCCGCCCTGACACTTTATATGGCGCAACCTTTATGGTGGTTGCAGCAGATTCAGAGCTGGCCGCAAAGTTAGTTGCTGGCACATCAGTTGAAGGTGAGTTTAAAAAGTATTTAGATTCAGTAAAGGCAGACTCTGATATTGACCGGCTAGCAACTGATCGAGTTAAAACCGGTGTTTTCCTAAATCGTTATGCAATTAATCCAGTAAATGACGAGAAGATTCCGATCTGGGCATCTGATTATGTATTAGCAGATTATGGAACTGGTGCGATCATGGCTGTTCCGGCCCATGATCAGCGAGATTTAGATTTTGCTCGGGCGATGAAATTACCGGTAAGAGTTGTAATTGATACTGGACTTGAGGATCCAAATACCAGCGGTATTGCAACATCAGGTGATGGCAAAGTTGTTAACTCAGGCTCAATTACTGGCTTGGGTAAAGATGAAGCGATTGCAAAGATTATTAAAGAGTTAGCAGATAAAAAATTAGGTAAGGCAACTAAGAATTATCGCCTACGGGATTGGTTAATCTCACGCCAACGTTTTTGGGGAACACCAATTCCAATTGTGCACTGTGATAAGTGTGGATTAGTTCCAGTACCTGAGAATCAACTACCAGTTGAATTACCAGATGCAAAAGGATTAGATCTAAAGCCAAAGGGATCATCACCCCTTGGCGCAGCAGCTGATTGGGTAAATGTTAAGTGTCCAAAATGTAATGCTCCAGCAAAACGAGATGCTGACACGATGGATACCTTTGTTGATTCATCTTGGTACTTTCTTCGCTACACATCAGTTAATCATCATGATGTTGCCTTTGATAAAAAGGCAGTTGATACCTGGCTACCAGTTGATCAATATGTTGGTGGCGTAACCCATGCGATCTTGCACCTTTTATACTCCCGCTTTTTCACCAAGGTATTACATGACTTAGGCATGCTCTCTTTCACTGAACCATTTACCAGATTATTAAATCAGGGTATGGTGTTAATGGATGGATCGGCAATGAGTAAGAGCCGGGGAAATCTAGTTAAATTATCTGATGAGTTAGATAAACATGGCGTGGATGCAATTAGAGTTTCATTAGTTTTTGCCGGCCCTCCTGAGGATGATATTGATTGGAATGATGTTTCACCTGCTGGCTCATTAAAGTTTTTAAACCGTGCTTGGCGAATTAGTCAGGATGTAACCAGCAAAGCCGGAGCAGATTTTAAGAAGGGTGATTTAGAGCTGCGCAAGGTAACTCATAAAGCATTATCTGATATTGAGTTAGCGGTTGAATCATTTAGATTTAACGTAGTAATTGCCAGAATTATGGAGTTAGTAAATGCCACCAGAAAAGCAATTGACTCTGGTTGTGGCGCACAAGATGCAGCAGTTCGTGAAGCAGCAGAAGCTATCGCAATCACCTTATCTCTTGTTGCCCCTTACACCGCTGAAGATATGTGGGAAAAGTTAGGACACAAACCTGCGATTGCTAATGCTGGTTGGCCAGTAATTGATAACTCATTACTGGGCGCAGATAATGTAATTGCAATCCTGCAAATAAATGGCAAGATCAAAGATCGCATCGAAGTTTCGCCAAATATCACTAAGGATGAGTTAGAAAAGCTGGCAAAAGAAAACCCTGAGATTAAAGCTGCGCTAATTGGAGCAGATATCAAGAAGATAATTGCTGTTGCGCCAAAGCTTGTTAACTTTGTTATTTAGTTCATAAAAATAAAAAGCCCCGCGGAAGGGGGCGGAGCTTTTTATTTTAAGAAGCTCGGAAAAGCTTCCCTAGGAGGATCTACTAGCAGTCTCAACTCGCAGATGAAACTAGGCCCAGTCGATCTGTGGTGAATTATTGTTTTCACCCCTTAACAAGAGGTGAACGAATAGGCTTTATTGGTTGAAGAGCCGATGAAGATCACATCAATTGGGGTTGATAAAGCCAAAAGAATATATAAAATTTAACTCATGTTTACTAAAACTTTAGGTGCACTGCTGGTTGCATTACTGCTCTTTCCACAACCTGCCATTGGTGCAGGTAGAAATGAGCCAACGCCAAGTCCAGAGGAGGAGAGTCAGCCACAGCCGGCGGCAACGACCTCTACTACAAAAAGTAATCCCACTCCAACACCTGCCCCAACAATTAAAACTGTAACCAGTGAGCTAACTGCAATCCGCATCTTAATTAATTCTGGTAAATACACCACCGCCCTTGCCTCGCTAAAGAGTGCTGATAAGAGACATCCAAATAACGCAGATGTTAATAATTTACTTGGCTACACCAGTCGTAAACTAAAGCAGTATTCCCAAGCCGGTACCTACTACACCAAAGCCTTAAAGATTGATTCAAAACATTTAGGAGCACTTGAGTATCAAGGTGAGCTGTTTATGATTTTAAAGAAAACATCATCTGCTAAAAGCAATCTTGCAAAGATTAGAGCAATCTGTGGCACAAGTTGTGAGGAGTACATAGATTTAAATAAGGCGATCGGTAATAAGTAAACATAACTAGTATCCTTGAGAGTATGAGGATATTGCTCGCCCTGTTTAAAGCCTGCCACCTAGGGCCAACTCTTACGGTAACAATCACCAGCTTTTTACTTGCCACAAATCTTTGGTGGGAAGGCCCTGCCTACATAATTGCTTTTGGCGTATTTCTTGGCCAACTTTTAGTTGGCTTTACCAATGATTTAACTGATTACCAGGATGATCTAAAACATAATCGCCTTAATAAACCATTAGTAAGCGGGCGAATAACTGAGAATCAATTGCGCACGGCAATAAAGATTGTTGCCCCATTTGCGGTAGTAGTAAATATCTTTGGCCCACTTGGGATTAAAGGCGGACTTATCTATCTATTTGGTGTTGGCATGGGTATCTCATACAACCTCTACTTCAAATCAACTCTGCTTTCACCACTTCCTTATGCAATTGCATTTGCAGCTTTAGTCGCCTGCATTGTGGTGGCAACAGATCGAAACCCACCTCTTTGGTTAATGGGCGCAGCCTCCTTACTTGGCGTAGCCGCCCACTTTGCCAATGTGCTTAAAGATTTAGATCAAGATCTAACCTCTGGGATTAAGGGATTGCCGCAACGATTAGGTAAAAAGTACTCAAGGCTAATTGTTTCAATTCTTTTAATCACAACCACCTTATTACTTAATTACACCCACCCGAATACACCACTATTAGTAATCGGTTTAATCGCAGCAGTAATTACCTCATTTGCGCCAAATAGACTTATGTTCTCTGCCCTTATGATTACTGCGGTAATTGATGTGGTGTTGATGCTTAATGCAGCAGGTTCGTTAATTGGTAGTTTAGTTATCTAAAACAAGTAGTTAGATTAAACCTTTATCTAGTCCAGCCAGAACTGCTTTAGCTCGCAGCCTAACCTCTGGCATATCTTTTAACCTGCCAATCCCAAATAATTGCTGGGCCATCCGGTGATTACCTTTAAACTCTTCAACATTTCGATCTAGGAAATCCCAATACAAGGTTGTAAAGGGACAGGCGGTTTCACCTGTTCTAAGTTTTGGATCATAAAAACATCCTTTGCAGTAATTACTCATCTTTGAGATGTATGCACCCCCTGCTGCATATGGCTTAGTCATCATTACGCCATTGTCCGCATGCACACCCATGCCAATTACATTTGGCACCATTACCCAGTCAGCGGCATCAATAAATACCTCGCGCATCCACTGTAAAAACTGCTGCGGATTTGTGCCGGTAATTAAAGCTAAGTTACTAAGCAGCATAAGCCGTGGGATATGAGCAACCCAACCCCGCTGATTAATATCTGAAACCGTTGTCTTTATGCAATTCATCTTTGTTTTATCAGGATCGGTAAATAGAGGAAGCAATTTGCGATTAGCTTTTAAATTATTTAACTCTTTGTAATCCTCACCCAAATACCAATACATCCCATTTACATACTCCCGCCAACCAATAATCTGCCTAATAAAGCCCTCGGCAGATGCAATTGGAATATCACCCTTTTCAAACCTTTTAAGTGCAGCATCTATAACTTCAGATGGATGAAGTAATCCATTATTTAAATATGGGCTTAAGAGTGAGTGGTGTAGCGCCCAGTTATCACTACTCATTGCATCCTCATATGGACCAAAGCTTTCAAAGTGATTATCTAAAAAGTTTTTTAATACTTTCTTAGCACCCACCCGGCTAGTTGCCCATGTGGTATTTGGCTGCATACCTAATTGCTTAGCAACTTCAATATCTATTTCATCTGGTTTATGTTCTAAATATGGCGGGAACTTATATCCCTTAGGAAGAGGTGAACGATTTTCCTTATCAAAGTTCCACGCCCCACCAACTGGCTTGCCACCCTCAACTAAAATATTAAGACGCAGGCGTTGACCTCGATAAAAGTTTTCCATTAAGTAACTTTTCTGGCTCTCAGCCCAACTATTAAATAACTCTTTTGGAGTTAAAAAGAAATCATTTTCAACAAAAGTAACCCCAAAATCACTTAGCGCTTTACTTAATCTAAATGAGTTAGGAGTGGCTGCAATTATTGGCAGATCACCATGCTTCTTTTTAACCTCAGTTAAGCCATCAACTGTGGTGGCAGCCTTTTTATAGATAACGGTATAGCCGGCTTGAGTTAGCTCTGCTGCAAAGTGGTGGGCACTTGAGATAAGAAAGTAAAGCCTGACCTTATTCCAATTACTGCCCGTAACCATGCGAGCACTTTCAACTAAAACAATTAGATCACTCTTAGGATCAGCATCCTTTAGTGCGCCATACTTTGAATTTAATTGGTCAAAACCAAGATAGATAATCTGCTTCACTTTTTACTTCCCGCGCACTTCTTACTGCAGTACTTAACCTGCTCCCAATTCTTTGCCCACTTCTTTCGCCACTCAAAGGGCAGGTTGCAGACAACGCAAGTTTTTGGCGCAAAACCATTTTTAATCTTCGCCCGCATCAGGCAAGTCTAGGGGTTACTACTTTCGAATTAGATTAATTAGATATGAAAGGGAGAAGCCAAAACCAATAGCGGCATAGCCAATTGCAAATGGCGTAAGGGGGACTGGAATAAAGATAGTTAAAAAGCCAAGGCCAGCAGCTGCGATAAACATCACTCGACCAACATAAGCAATGCCAGCGGCGTTATTTAACTTTACGTTCAGCCACATATTGCCAGCAAGGGCAACCAAGATGACCCCAATCATTCGCATTGCCCAAATCATCTCCGGGTTACTAGTAATGCCAAGTAGATCTAAAAAAATATCTGGGGCTACTAGTAAAAAGAGCGCAGAGAGTCCAAAGACAATTGAGCCACCCCGTAATGTTTGCTTAACACCATACTGATACATACGGCAAGGCTAGGGCTAGCAACAGATTAAGGGAAGAGTTTTTAATTACTTTAGCTAAAAACTTTAGGTTGCAACCTCATCTGTTGGCATATTCTCAGTAGCTGCCACCACACCTAACCGCTCACCGATTAAGGTCAGATCATAGGAGAGGGTGCGCTTTTTTCCTTGAAAATCAATTTCTACAATCTGATTAATACCTTGATCGGTATTTGTGCACTCACCAAAAGTAATACCATCATTTGAGATTAAGAATTTATACTGTTTAGTGATTAACTCTTGAAAAAGATCGATGGAGACCGACTCTTGAAATGAGGCGGAAGCAAAACTATAGGCACGCTGCCAATCACTATCTGAAATTGCATTGATCTGCTTGCTTATATGATTTTTAACAACCGCTCTTCGTTCATTACTACAACTGCCAAGTGTTTCTTCTATCACAGGGGAGGAGCAGCTTGAGATAAGAAGTGAGGTGATTACTGCAATTATTAAAACCTTCACTTTTTCCATCATAAAAGTATAACTAATGGGGTATGTGGGATATCGACACTGGCATGGTGTTGGGTTATCATTAGCCATGGCTGAGAAAAAAGAAATTAATAAATCAGGTGAGGTTGAAACCTCAATCCTGCCCCTTAAGTATGTTGATCTAATTGAGGATTTTTTCCACGCAATATTAGCTCTGGCCTTACTTATTATCGGTATCGGAGCATTTTTCTTTAGTATAAAAAGACTGGTTCAAACTGCGCCATTTTTTCCAAATGGAATGATTCAAGGCGTTAATGACATTTTATTTATTGTAATTATCTTAGAGATTCTACGAACTGTAATCTCCCGCTTTACCGATGGTGTTTATCAATTAGATAAGTTTTTAATTATTGGTGTAATTGCCGCAGTTCGACATATCTTGACTGTGGGCGCATCTTTAACTCTTGAGTCTGGCAAAAGTGATGAAGCTTTCAGACGGGCAATCTATGAAATGGGATTAAACGCCGGCATTGTGGTCGCCTTAGTATTTGCCTTCTTCTTATCTAAATCAGCACTACGAGGTAGTAAAAAGTAATTATTCAAAGTCACCGCCTCGGCCAGTTAGCCGAGGACGGTTACGTTTTTTGTTTGATTCATACTTGAAAATTAGGGACAGCACCACAGCAGTAAAGACTGCTATTAATACAAATCCAATTTTCATTATTTAGCCGAGCACTGCCCAAACAACCAAGGCAAATATTGCAACACCGGAGCCGGTAATTACAATTGCTGAGATTGAAAGTAGGCCGCGAGATTCAGCAATTTTCTTTGCTAGAAGTGATGGGCTAGAAACCTTAGCAAGATCAGCTACTAATGATTCACCCTCACGCACTGCTGCATACTGGCTGATAATTGCCAAGATACCAGTAACTGCTGCCACGCCAATTGCTAAGTACTTAGCGCCATCAGTTGCCATATCAAACTTACCTAAACCGGCAAGTGCGAATACGCCGATTAAAACTAGGGAAGGTGCAATTTGCGCCATGATAATTTGCGTGCGCATTGAGTTCCAAAGCTTAATTAAATCTTTTTCATTCATTTTTATCTCCAATTAATTGATATTAAGGATTAGTATCAACTGCGTAAAGGGTACAGGGGGAAGAAGCGCAAAATCTAGCAACTACGCCAGGTTTTGTGAGTTGCCCATCACTTAAGCAACTGGTGGGATCAAAGTATTGGCAAAGATCTGCCAGGCAAGTGCTGATTTAGCCACCAATGACAAGGTGATGTAGGTGGCCTCACCACGTAGGTAATTACTCCACTTACCAACCTGCTTGTATTGCAGAAGCTGCACTAGCGCAAATGAGTTAAAGAATAAAAAGATAGTAAGGACGATGACGTAAACAAATGCTGGCGCCTTTGTCTCACCCGCGCCCCCGATGCCAAATACATAAAACATCAGGGCTAGCCAGGGCACAATTCCAGTTATGCAGCCAAAGATATATGGCAGATAACCACCATTGCCTGGAGTTTCATACTTCTCTTGCAACCAACCAAATAAAATCATCGATGCATTAACACCAAAGATCGAGATAATCGCAGTGATATCTGCAACACCGGTAACTTGGGCGATTAAGACAATCATTACCGATGAGCTAATTGAGTACTCAACCCATCTGAAGTAATTACGCTTTGCTGCCAATCCTGTGGCATACCTTGGATAAAACTTGCCACTTGCTACTAAGAAGTGGAAGAAGGATGAGAGTCCTAAAAAGATTGCAACTGTTAAACCAATTGGAGTTTCAAATAATGTAACTGGGGGAGCATAAGTTGATCCTGGTGGACCTGACATATAGGTAGCATTTATTGGAAGTGAGAAGTCACTACTTAGGGCAAGGACTGCTGCCATTTGCACAAAGTGCAAAATACCTGCATAGATATTGGTCTTACGTAATCTTTCAACGGTTAATGGTTTGCTCATGGTCAAAAGATAGCCCCAAATTATAAAATATCGGCTTTACTTACCCTATGGCGGTTATAAAAACTTTACTTCAACTACTCCTTGGCGCTTTTTTACTCTCAGCAGGGACCAGCCACCTTGGCTCAAACCGAACCGAGTTCCTAGCCCAGGTGCCAACCTGGTTGCCATTAGATCCAGATTTTGTAGTGGTTGCATCTGGTTTAGTTGAGATAACACTTGGCGCACTCCTGATTACCACCGCATTAATCTTTAAAAAATACCGAGCATATGTTGGCGTAATAGCTGGAGTGTTTTTTATTCTAATCTTTCCTGGAAATATCAATCAGTATGTAAATCAGATTGATGCCTTTGGTTTAGATACCGATACCAAGCGGCTTATCCGCCTCATCTTTCAACCACCATTAGTTATTTGGGCGCTATGGAGCAGTGATGGCGTTAGATTGCTTAAAAAGTTTAGGTAGATTGGATTTTTAAGGATAATTTATCGCTCATCTGATCAACTGTTAACTTATCCTCAGCTTTAAAACTACTACTGCAGATTACGCAACGCACCTGCCACTGCCACCAAGTGGTATTGCCAGAACCTAATCGGTAGGTAGTAACAAATACAGCAGGTGGCAGTATCCGACATCGCATGCATTTTTTAGGGGTGGTTAGTAGGTTAACAACCTGCGTCTCAGCCCGATAACCCCGCTGATAGGTAAAGCCAATGCCATATAAATCAACATCTAATAAAAAAGCACCTGGATTAATAGATAATTCAAATTTAGCATCTGTTAAATCTTTGTAAGCATAAAAGCCGCACTCACACCCAGCTACCGGTGGAACATGCGCTGGTGTGATTGTGCACTTTGCAGATGAATCAGATAGATAAGTATCCCCAGTTAAGCCAGTTAAGGTTGGGTCTCTACCAGTAATTAGCGCAAGTTTATAACCATGCATCACTTGAGTTGGCAGATCAAAGGCATCCTCATATGCCAAAGAAGATTGTTTACCACTATTGCGGGTGAACTCTTTATCACTGGCATTACCAACCACAATAAATGCAATTATAAAAAATAATGGAACTAGCCCGCCAAATAGATATAAAGAGGTTATCACCACAGATTGCGGGATAAGTGGATTTTCTTTTTCACTAAACCCGCCTAGGAGATAGGCGAGTAAGAGAGCTGATAGGGCAAGGATTGGGTATAGCCGCACCAGTTTAATTAATCGCTGTTTAAGGTGGGCACTACTCATAGATTTATTAAACACTGAATTAACCAATTAGATAAGCCCGGTTTTAAGTTAGTTTAAACACAAAATCAACTAGCAGTGAACACCTTTACACCGATCGGTTAAGAGATTAAATTACTCTCTATAAATATAAAAAGGGGGCGCAGGTGGCTGAGATTGGTGAGCCAGATCGAGTAGTAAGACGAGAGCGCGAGCCAGCAATAACCCCAAGTGTGCCAGCGCCAACTCCGGAGTTAGAGCCTGCTAAGTAATCTTTGCAATAAATCTAGCTAGTAATCTGACAATAAGTGAGCTTCGATTTGCTGCTATCTTTTTATAGCCGAATGAACCAATTGGCCCAGATAACTTAAGTAGGAAGCTACTAATTTTATTTCCACGCATATTAAGTAAAAAGATAACTGCCCTTACCCCGCCATATTTAATATCATCAGATATGGCATAGACCTGCTTTTCACACTCTGCCTTTGTTAAACCAAAGCGGGATAGATCCCCATTTTGAAAAGTGATTGGGGTGAAGGTTAAGCCCTTACCTAGCCAATTAATTGAGTTTTTACACAATATGCAATCACCATCATAGATAACAGTTATTTGACTCATCTGTGGCTTACCTCATATTTATTCACAGTAAAAGCATATCTTAATCAATTTTATGCCCAGCCTTAATAATTTATCTCAACTACAATATGCTAAGAAAAAGGGGTAATGTGAAGAGTTTGCGGGATTTTAAAAACTTTAATCTTAAAGAGTTTGATACCTTGGTAATCAACTACTTAAGCAAGATATCTCTGCCCGTACTTCGAGTATCTCTTGGCATAATATTCATCTGGTTTGGCGCACTTAAACCCTTTGGTAATTCACCAGCTAATGATGTAATCACAAAGACTATCTACTGGTTTGATCCAGATATCTTCATCCCAATCCTTGGCGTTTGGGAGATGTTAATTGGTATCTGCCTGCTCTACACCCCACTAGTTCGCCTAGGCCTTTTTTTATTAGCACTACAGATGCCAGGCACCTTCTTGCCATTATTACTTCGCCCTGAAATCTGCTTTGTCAGCATTCCATTTAATCTAACCCTTGAGGGTCAATACATTATTAAGAATCTAGTATTAATCGGAGCGGCTATGGTGGTGGGAAGTAAATTGGTGCCAATCAAAGAGGCAAGAAAGGCGTAAGCCTAGATTTTCTGGTCGCCAAGTAGTAGAAGGCGCAGTACAATTTAGATGTTGTTTCCGGGGTCGATGTAATTTCGAACCGGCGGTTATAGTCCGCGACCCGATGCCAGCCAGGTATCGGTTGACTCAGTGAAATTCTGAGACCGACGGTTAAAGTCCGGATGAGAGGAATCAACAAAGGGTAGGCATTTGCCCTACCGTTTTTGTGCTTGCTCGCATGCACCCACCCCGGAAATCTCGAAT
>Ga0209357_1000970_pt1 | contig 11659 bp, 9 predicted proteins | sample LauGreFBDMM110SD_2_FD_187573 | JGI IMG/M metagenome (GOLD analysis project Ga0209357, IMG submission 187573) | Freshwater lake microbial communities from Lake Michigan, USA - Fa13.BD.MM110.SD (SPAdes) (version 3) | ecosystem: Environmental > Aquatic > Freshwater > Lake | place: Lake Michigan, USA... | reverse complement strand
GGATTGAACTACCTACGCGAATATGTGTCGCACCGTTCTTGATAGCCGCTTCGAAATCGCCACTCATGCCAGCTGAAAGAAATTTAGAGTTTGGGAATTGCCCCGCAAACCCCTGATTTATCTGGGCCAAATCAGTAAATGCTTTATCCGGTTCTACTCCCAAAGGTGCAACTGCCATCAACCCCATGAGGTCTAGGTTGTTGCTCTCATTTACTAGGTCAGCTAATTGAGCCAAATCTGCCGGGCTTGCTCCCCCACGACCCACTTGTCCATCCAGAGAAACTTGCAAAAAAACCTGATGTTTACGCGCACTTTGAGCAAATTTTAGGATTTCTTTCTCGCTCGAAATTGAATGAATTACATCAGCCCATTCGCAGATTGATTTAATTTTATTGCTCTGAATTTGGCCTTGAAAATGCCAAATAGCTGGAATCGTTTGAGCTTTGGGGCCGGCCTCTTGATCTCTATTCTCGCCAAAATTAGATTCACCCAAGTCACGCAGAATTTCAATATCAGAAATTGGAAAAGTCTTCGTCACCACAATCAATTGAATCTCATTCGGATCTCTATTAACTGACTTGGCAGCGCCATTAATCCGCTCTTTCACTTCCTGCAGATTGCGAGAAATTTCAGCCTTACGATCACTCATAATTTAATGACTCCTGCCTGACGACCGGTAACTTGATTTCTACGATACGAGAAAGAATTATCATCTTCTAGAGTGCAATCGGCGGTAATTCCAACCGGCACATCGACTACTGCAAGGGCGGTGATTAGGGCTTTTGGTAAGTCTAACGCTGGCGTACCGATCCTGGTTTTGCTACTTGCCAACGGGTGCACCGCAATGACCAGATCATGCAATTGCTGTGGAACTTCATAACAGCTGCCGCAAATCGCCGGTCCAATAGAACCCGAAATTTGCGATGCACCTAGTTCGCGCATTTTGGCAACTGTCTTTAGTGCGATCGAATTCATTAGCCCAGCTCTACCAACATGGACTGCGGCAACTAATTTTTCACTACGCAACAGAAGCGGAATACAATCCGCCACCATGACCACCAAAGCTAAATTTGGGTTACCGGTAATTAGCGCATCAGCGACTGGAACTTCAGCCGACACTTCATCAACTACGACAACGGTGTCACCGTGAACTTGTGACATAACTACGAAATTACCTACTCGCTCACGCAACTTCGCTCGATTTTGTTCTACAACTGCCGGATCATCGCCCACATGACTGGCTAAGTTCCAGGAAGCGTAATCGCCTTGGCTAAAACCACCATGGCGATTAGTAAAGAAGCTATCCATCTCTACTTCATAAAGTCAGGCACATCAATATCATCTTCAGAGACCAGCTCTTCAAACTTTACGCGTGGGCGCAATGGCCGATCGCCATCTAGATCAAGTGCCACTGAGATTGGGTCATTGCTAGGAAGCGGATCAGCGTTGCCGGAAAGGGCGGCAGCATTAATTACTGGCACTGATACCTTCTTTGGCTCTCCGCCAGAGAAACCAGCTGCAATAACAGTAATGCGTACTTCATCGCCCAGTGCGTCATCAATTGTGGTTCCGAAAATAATGCGCGCATCTGGATGTGCTGAAGCTTGTACAAGTTCGCAAGCTTCATTTATTTCAAAGAGACCTAGATCTGACCCACCGGCAACTGATAACAAGACGCCCATTGCACCATCTATCGACGCTTCAAGAAGTGGACTTGAAATAGCAAGTTCAGCAGCGCGGCGAGCACGATCTTCGCCACGCGCAGAACCGATTCCCATTAGCGCTGAACCAGCATCAGTCATAACAGTTTTAACATCGGCGAAGTCCAAGTTAATTAAACCTGGCTGCGTAATGATTTCGGTAATTCCTTGTACGCCAGAAAGCAAAACTTGATCAGCTGATCTAAATGCATCCACTGCAGTAATGCTGCGATCACTAATTGCTAGCAAACGATCATTTGGAATAACTATCAAAGTATCTACTTCGCTGCGAAGCTCTTCGATTCCGACATCTGCCTGTGATTGACGAATCTTGCCTTCAAAACTAAATGGTCGAGTGACAACTCCAATTGTTAGTGCACCTAAATCGCGCGCTATCTTTGCAACAATCGGAGCGCCACCTGTTCCAGTACCGCCACCTTCGCCAGCAGTTACGAAAACCATATCTGCACCGCGCAAAATTTCTTCAATTTCATCTGCATGATCTAGTGCAGCTTCGCGACCCTTTTCAGGTGCAGCACCTGCACCGAGACCTTTGGTTGATTTGCGACCGATGTCTAATTTCACATCCGCATCACTCATTAGTAAATGTTGTGCATCAGTATTAATCGCAATGAACTCAACACCTTTTAAGCCAACATCGATCATGCGATTGATTGCATTAACTCCACCGCCACCAATACCAACAACTTTGATGACTGCTAAATAATTCTGTGGTGAAGCCACTTTTTATCCTCCTAAAGAACAGTAAACCTCAAGTTGAGAATCACTGTTATGCCTGATATATAGGCGAAACTATTCTTTGTAGGCCAGGTAGGCAAAGACCGCCACGCATCTTTTTTATTTTTTATTTTAGCTATTTTGGTTAATAATTTTATTTCACAATTGGTGAACGAGGTTCTGTTAAATCAATTTTTCCGATTTTGGAATTCTCTTTCAGTGCTATCAAAGCCTTATATATCTTGAGTTTAAGATCTATTTCATTATCAGCGCCCCAGATAACATTTATCGAGCGTTTGCCTTCAGTAATTTTGAAATTAATATTTTCAGGTGAGGTCGCTGTAAAGGCTGAAGTACGGGTTGAGAATTCGGTTGGTAATTTAGTAAAGAGTTTGATCGCAGCTAAGCCACTCTTGGCATCTTTGGCGAAAACTGATGGCAGCTTCGTGTCATATCCACCTGGCAACTCAAATCTTTTTCCAGTTGCATCCATGAGTTGGCCATTAAATGTTGCAATTGGTAGACGTGGCGTAACTGCAACAACTACTTCCCCGGAAATCCAATTGCGCGATAAGTCAGCGTTATCGACCCACGGCAGAGTTTGGATACGTCCAGCAATTTTGCGCATCTCTATTCGAGCTAATCGCTCGCCAACTTCCAGGCTAGCTAAGTTTTTAACGGTTACTTCACTACTCTTTGTGGGCGAACCCGTATAACTTATTTCTTTAATTGTTAAGACATTCGACCAGCCAAGTAAATAAGCCATACCCGCGGTTAGCAAAATCGCCAAGAGTGTGAAAAGCCGATGCTTGCGTAAAAACATTTATTTAGCTAGCTCTTCCACGATAATTGGTGCTAATGAACTGACATCGCCAGCGCCCAGGGTAATAACCACATCACCTGGCCTAGCTGATTTAACAACTGCTTCAACAGCATCGATGAAGTTGGGAACAAATTTTCCATGAGTCATTTTTTCAACAATCGCCTCTGAGCTAATGCCGGCTATAGGTTTCTCGCTCGCGGCATAGATTTCGAGCACAATTACTTCATCTGCTAGATCTAAAGTGGTAGCAAAATTATTGATGAATGCCTTGGTGCGTGAATAGCGGTGCGGCTGAAAAACTACGATTAAGCGTCCTTCGCCGGCAAATCTGCGTGCTGCAGTTAAGGTGACTTCAATTTCAGTTGGGTGATGTCCATAGTCATCAATAACGCGAATTCCATTGACGGTGCCTTTTATTTCAAAGCGTCTACCTGCGCCTTTAAATGTTGCTAAACCTTCAATCATTTCACCAGGGGCTTGATCTAGAACTATTCCAGCGGCAAGGGCTGCAGCTGCATTCATCAAGTTATGGTGACCAGGAACGCTTAGTTCGATTTTACCGATTACCTTGCCATGCCAGATTGCGCGAGCGCTAGAACCAAGGGGTAATAGGGTTATTTGATCAATGACTAAATCAGAATCTGGTGAGGTGCCATATGTAAAGGTGCGGGTACTTGTGACCGCACTGCCAAGTTTACGAGACCCTTTATCGTCATTACAGTAAATCAGAAAGCCTTCACTATCTATTGTCGTAACGAATTCAGTAAAGACTTCGAATACTGCGCTCTCATCAGCAAAGAAGTCAACATGATCATGCTCAATATTTGTAATTATCGCCCCATATGGATGATAGGCAACAAAGGAACCATCAGATTCATCCGCCTCGGCCACAAAAAAATCACCAGTTCCACGATGTGCATTTGAACCAGATGCGGTGATAGTGCCACCTATTGCGAAAGAAGGATCAGCGCCCGTTGCCTGCAGCGCAACTGTCAGCATTGATGAAGTTGTAGTTTTTCCATGAGTTCCTGCCACCGCAATACTTTTAGATTCTGACATTAATAGCGCCAATGCAGTTGCTCGGGCAATTATCGGCAAACCTAATTCAAGTGCTCTCAATCGCTCTGGATTATTCTCAGAAATTGCAGTTGAGAAAACGACCAAATCTGCGCCATCAACATTTTCGCTTTTGTGCCCTACTGAAACGCTCGCACCAAGAGCGGTAAGCGCTATGACCACATTTGAATCATTAGTATCAGAGCCAGAAACTTTAATTCCGTGTGAAAGTGCAATGCGGGCTAAGCCGCTCATGCCGGCTCCACCAATGCCGATGAAGTGCACGCGCTTACCAATTAACTCTGGCAAAGTTTGTTTTGGCTTCATTTACGCAATTCTGGCATGACGGCGCATTAACTTAACAATATTTGCCGCAGCGTCGCGATCACTTTCATTTCCAGCCATAAATTCTTGGGATTTCGCCAATGCACTGCTCAGATTCTTGATCAGCCATTGCGCACTGAAGTCGCTCTGCTGAACTAGCGCTGCTCGTCCTTGTTCAATCAGGAAGTCAGCATTGCGAGCCTGCTCGCCATTACCAATCGCAAGTGGAATGAAGATCGCATATTTACCTAAAGCGTTAATTTCGGCGCACGTAATAGCGCCACTGCGCCCAATTACTAGATCTGCCGCCAAGTAGGCAGTTGCCATATCTTCGATATAGGAAACTGGCCGATATCCATCACTTGCTAGCGGCAGTTGGTTCTTGCCACCAACAGAGTGCAGGATTTCAAAGTCACTAAGTAGAGTTGATAGTGAGCTAGCCACAATTGAATTGATCGCAGCCGAACCTTGGGAGCCGCCCATTATTAAGAGCAAAGGTTTATCAGCTTTAATTCCTAACTTTGCTTTGGCAGTAATACGCGCAGCTGGCCAATCGCTCTTTGCCCTATCCAAGGCCGCACTGATTGCAGGTTTTAGTGGCAATCCAACAACTTCAGCCGCCTTGAATTTCCCAGTTTTAACTGACTTACCTACCGCCATCGCCCCACCTAGAAACGCGCCAAATTTATTCGCCCAGCCAGGAATGGCATTTGCTTCATGAATCACAAATGGAATTCTGCGCATTGCGGCGGCTAGATAAATTGGTGCCGATACATATCCACCAAATCCGATTACACATTCAGCACCATTTACTATCTGTAGTGATTTAGCGAGCGCTTGACCAAACTTAAGCGGCGCTAAAAGCCCAGCCGGCTTTAACGAGCGCGGTAGCGTCACTTTTGGAATTGTGCTTAATTTATATCCAGCCCCCGCAATTAAAATATTTTCTAAGCCGGATGTGGTGCCAACGAACTCAAATTCACTTTGGGGAAATTCTTTTCGCCATGCATCAGCCACAGCTAAAGCTGGTTCGATGTGTCCGGCTGTACCAGCACCAGCAAGGACTATCTTCATTTGGCAACTGGCTTTCTGAGTTCTCGAATCCCACGTGCCACTTCAGGATCACGAAGAGCGGCCCCTAAAACAAAGCCGAGTGCTAAAAAAGTAGAAATTAGTGATGAACCGCCGTATGAAATCAATGGCAAAGTGACGCCAACTACCGGTACCAAACTGATTGCTGATCCAATATTAAAGAAACATTGAATTGAGAACCACACGCCAATGCCGGCGCAAGTAAAACGAACCATTGGATCATTTGCGCGAATGGCAATTCGGAAAATCGCAAAAATCAAACCGCAGAAAAGCATTATTGTCCCGATGGTTCCAAGCAGTCCTAGTTCTTCACCGATTACCGAGAAAATAAAGTCGGTATGTGCTTCAGCTAAATTGCCCCATTTCTGGCGACTAGCTCCTAGGCCAACACCTAAGAACCCGCCAGTTGCCAGACCCATCAAGCTATGCGCTGGTTGCCAACCATAATTCTTATAGTCACCTTCAGCGAAAGGATTAATAAAAACGAGAAAACGAGCAGTTCGATATGGCGCACTTAAAATCAAAACGCTCACACCCGCCATGCCTAGAGCCGAGATAGTGCCAAATAGTCGAAGCGGGATTCCGGAGACAAAAAGTAGTCCAGCCATAGTCGCACCGATTACTGCGGCAGTTCCTAAATCTTTTCCAGCCAATACGAAGATTAGAACTCCGATGTAGCCAGGAACAATTAACTTCAAAACGTTTGTTCGAACTACACCGGCATTTTCATACTTTGCCAACATGGTCGCAGCCCACAGGATCATCAGAAATTTAGCAAACTCAGATGGCTGAATTACAAAAGGTCCGATATCGATCCAATTTCGATTTCCCTTAACCTCATAACCGATACCTGGAATAAGTAATACGGCCAACATGCCGATTGAAATTAGGAGTGAAACACGACCGATTGCCCGCCATAAGTTCAAGCGCAATTTAGCTGCTACCCAGCCAATTGGTAGAGCGAAAAGCAGGAACATAAGTTGACGCAAGAAAGTTCCGTAAGTATTGCCATTTACTTTAGTCGAATAGATTGTCGAGGCTGAGAAAACCATTATCAAGCCTAAAATACTTAACGCAATGACGCAGATAGCAAAGAGTGCAAAAGTGTTAAATGGCTGCAGTAGCTTGCTGCGCTTATCTGGCGTTGTCATTTTTACCCACTATTTCTCGAACCGATTTGGCAAAACGATCGCCGCGATCGCCGTATGAAAGAAATTGATCCATCGATGCGCAAGCAGGTGCCAACAGCACAGCATCGCCGCTTTGGGCCAGATGTTTTGCCTCGGTAACTATTTGGTTCATAAACTCATTATCTGCGCTGCTGCGATCATGGCCAGGCTTTGGATCTACGCGAACTAGGGAAACCTTCGGGAAATTAATCTGTAATTCGTGGGCAATTAACTCTCGATCAGTTCCAATTAATACCACTGCACGTAATCGTGAACCAACTTGGGCAATTAATTCATTCATCTCAGCGCCTTTAGCTAGTCCCCCGGCAATCCAGACCACACTCAACTCTGACATTACTGATGCTTGGGCAGCATGCGGATTGGTTGCTTTGGAATCATCAATCCAACGAATTCCGTTCTGCTCTAAAACTAACTCAATGCGGTGGCGTCCTGGTCGAAACTTCTTGATCGCACTACGAATTACTTCGTTATCAATACCAATGGCGCGGGCTAGGCCAGCCGCAGCTAACGCATTTGAAACTGAATGTGGCGCAGTTGGTTGAACTTCACTTAACTCACAAAACATGGCAGCTTCCATGGGATCTGCTACAAAAGCTCGATCAACTAACAAATCTTCAACTAACCCAATCTCTCCGGGCTTAGGTGTTTGCAGCGTGTAGAAAACTTTTCTACCTGGCCAGTGTTGGCTGCCTTCGACCACTGCTGCATCATCGCCATTTAGGATCGCAGTTGCAGAATGACTTAGTAAATCTAGTTTCGATTTTGCATACTTCGAAAATGAGCCATGCCAATCAATGTGATCTAGCGCAATATTTAGGATTGAGCCGGCCACAAATACCGCTGACTTAGACCAGTGAAGTTGGAATGAGGAGAGTTCTAGAATCAAGTAGTCGTACTTTTGCTCAGAGGTGACGGCATCGATCACTGGCGTGCCAACATTGCCGCAGGCAAATGCGTTTATTCCAGCGGCTTTAAGAATCGATTCGGTAAGTTCGACAGTTGTAGTCTTACCGTTGGTTCCAGTTACCGCTAACCACTTCTGCTCTGGCGCTACCTGTTGCTTGATTTCCCAGGCCAGATCAATTTCATTTAGCAGCGGAATCTCACGATTTCGCAAATCAGCAATTACTGGATGACTTGGGCGCCAGCCTGGTGAAACTACGGCTGCTGCCCAATTGATATTTGATAACTCGTCAATTGTTGCTCGTGAGAACTCAAAGGTGCTGCTCTCGTTTTCGTCATAAATTGAAACTTCTGCGCCCATGTTGCTTAAGGCTTGTGCAACTGAACGGCCAGTGACCCCGCCACCCAGTACTAACAGTTGTGCGTGGGCAATAGCTACGCCACCAAGCGTTGATAACTGGGGAGTAATTGACATCTTTTAACGCTTAAAGCGCAACCCATTGGGCATAAAAGAGGCCTAGCCCGAGGGCTACACATAGTCCAGCGATGATCCAGAAACGCAGCACGATCGTTACTTCGCCCCAGCCTTTTAGCTCAAAGTGGTGATGCAACGGGGCCATCCGAAAAATTCTTTTTCCACCCGTTGCTTTGAAATATAGGGTCTGAATAATTACCGACATCGTAATGATTACAAAGAGACCACCAAGTGGAATAAGTAGTAGTTGAACTCTCAAGGTGCAAGCTAAGCCAGCTAGCGCGCCGCCCAGAGCTAAGGATCCGGTGTCACCCATAAATATTTTTGCTGGTGAAGCGTTCCACCAAAGAAAACCAGTACATGCGCCAGCAAGGGCTGCAGCTAGCACTGCTAAGTCGAGCGGATCTCGAACCGCATAACATCCGCTAGCTGCATCAACAGCAATCGCACAACTTTGGCCAAATTCCCAAACGCCGATCAAAATAAATGATAAGAAAGTCATAACTGAAGCACCGGTAGCTAAACCATCAAGACCGTCAGTTAAATTTACGCCATTACTTGTGGCAGTTACCATCAAGGCAATCCAGATAACTACCGCTACCCCGCCTAGAACAATGCTCGTATCGCGAACGGCCGATAAATTTAGCGAAATAGGCGATAGTCCTTCGCTATCGGCAAATTGAATTCCAAAATAAGCGAAGGTTGCCGCAATTACTACTTGCCCCAGAATTTTATATCTACCTTTTAAACCTAAAGATTTCTCGCGAGAAACTTTCAACCAGTCATCTACGAATCCGACGAAACCAAGACCGATTACCAAAGCAATAACTAAGAGGGCTGAGGCAGTCATGGCTGTCTGCGTGATTCCATGACTTAGTAAATAGCCAGCGATAGCTGCGAAAATAATTATCAAGCCACCCATTGTTGGAGTTCCGCGTTTGGTGTGGTGTGAACTTGGGCCGTCATCTCGAATTATTTGACCATAGCCACGTTTAGCTAAAAGTTTAATTAAAACTGGGGTGCCGAATAAAGCGAAGAAGAGCGCTACGGCGCCCGAGATAAGGATCTGTCTCATTTATTCGTCATCCTTCTTTCCTGCATCAGTTTGCCAGTTCGTTGCTACTTCTTGGGCTATTTCCTCAAAATGTTCAGCACGGGATGCTTTGACCAGCAATACATCACCAGATTGCATCTCTTTTAATAGTTCAACTACTGAATTCTTCTCATCTAATTCATGAACTTTCGTATCGCTATCACTTGCTACCCCATGGCCATATGCAGGCATCGAAACTGTAAGCAATTGATCAATTCCTAAGTCACTAACCAATTTTCCGATAGCGACATGGTCGGTGTTCTCAGAAGGCCCCAACTCATGCATCTTTCCTAGAACTGCCCAAGATGAGCCACCGCGTTCTTGTGCAAAAAGAGCCAACGTGCGTAGCGCGGCTGCCATTGATTCCGGATTAGCGTTATATGAATCATTGATCATTAATCGACCATTTAGTTCAAATATTTCCATACGCCACTTGCTGGCAAGTTCGGCCATCGATAGAGCGCCAGCTATTTGATCGACAGATAGTCCTAGCGCACTTGAGATCGCTGCAGCTGCTAACGCATTCGGAATTTGATGTAGCCCAACTAAGCGCATGCCAACAGCTGCTCGACCCGATTTTGTTACGAGATCAAAATGTGGCCGACCTTCACGAATCTCAACATCTGCAGCTCGCACATTACAATCGCTTCGTTCGCCAAATGTAAGCACTACTACCCCATCAGCAACTTTCATCGCCGGCGTAAACTGATCATAAGTTCCTAGGATCGCAGTGCCGCCACTTCCGAGTGACGTAATCAATTCTGATTTAGCTTGAGCGATAGCTTCACGAGAGCCAAATTCACCAATGTGTGCATTGCCAACTTTTAGAACTGCTCCAATATTTGGTTTAGCAATGTCACAAAGCATTGCAATATCCCCAATATGCCGCGCACCCATCTCAACGATGCAGTACTTGGTTTGCTGATTACATTCTAAAATTGTGAGCGGTACGCCTAACTCATTATTAAATGAACCCTTTGGCGCCACGGTCTCACCAGCTGAAGAAAGAATGTAGTTAAGTAAATCTTTAGTTGTTGTTTTACCTTGTGACCCAGTAATGCCGATAACAGTTAAATCCGCTAATTGCACTCGCACAAATTTGGCTAGATCAGCAACTGCCTGCATTACATTAGAGACAACCACGCAAGGTTGCTCAACTACTTGGGTCGTAAGAGCCAAAACCGCTCCGTTGGAGAAAGCATCAGAAGAGAAATTATGACCATCGGTATTTTCACCAATTAGAGCGAGAAAAAGCGATCCTGCTTTAGCTTGGCGTGAATCAAATACTGGCGCTTGCGTGACCATAATATTTTCGTCACCATGAAGTGAGCCATTTACGATTAATGATATTTCACGAGCCGATAATTTGATCATGAAGTTGCCTCAATTGCAGCAGCTAGAACTAAGCGATCATCAAAGTTATGTTTAATGCCGGCAATTTCTTGGCCCAGCTCATGTCCTTTTCCAAGCAGCACGACTACGTCGCCAGTCTCCGCCGCAGCTACTGCAATTTCAATCGCGCGCTTGCGATCGAGTTCAATCGAAGCAGAAGCTGGCAAAGTTAAGCCAGAAACCATCTCTTTTACTATTTGTGCAGGGTCTTCACTGCGCGGATTATCACTGGTAAATATTGCAACATCTGAACCCGCTATCAACGCAGACCCCATCAATGGTCGTTTGCTCTTGTCACGATCGCCACCACAACCTAATACCGCAATAATTTTTCCAGCAGTGCTTTCACGCAACGCTGCTAATACTCGCGTGACCGAATCTGGTGAGTGCGCATAATCAACCAAGGCGCTAAATGACTGGCCCAGATCAACTTTTTCAAGTCTTCCCTCAGCGCCGGTTAGTTTCGGTGTAATTGCTGCGATATCGATTGGATCAATTCCGCTAGCGATACTGATGGCTACTGCCATTAGCAGATTATCTAAGTTGAAATCGCCTACCAATTTAGTGCTGGTTTCAATCAATATTCCGCCAGTGCCTCTAATCGCAATCGCAGTTCTGTGCATGCCGGTTTCAATTCGCTCAAAATACCAATCAGCTGACTTATCATTGCGCGAAATCTTAACCACCGGCAGCTCTTGAATTTCCATCAACTTTTTTGACCAGGATGAATCAATATTTATATAGGCGCTATCGGCATACTTGTAGCTAAATAGAGCTGCTTTAGCCGCAAAATAGGTATCCATGTCACCATGAAAATCCAAGTGATCTTGGGACAAATTAGTAAATGCTGCAATATTAAAATGTGAGCCACCA
>Ga0209357_1000968_pt1 | contig 11665 bp, 10 predicted proteins | sample LauGreFBDMM110SD_2_FD_187573 | JGI IMG/M metagenome (GOLD analysis project Ga0209357, IMG submission 187573) | Freshwater lake microbial communities from Lake Michigan, USA - Fa13.BD.MM110.SD (SPAdes) (version 3) | ecosystem: Environmental > Aquatic > Freshwater > Lake | place: Lake Michigan... | reverse complement strand
AGGGTTGTCTTCTTTTTTCCCCGCTAAAAAATCTACAGTAAGCTCCACCCATTGGATCATTATTTCGATGGTCGTTGGGATTGCACTAGGACACTTCCTGCCCTCCGCTGACTTTCCAAATCTGGCCGTTGCAGAAAAAGCCGTTTCCTCAGTCTTCTTACGGATGATCAAGTCGATCATCGTTCCCCTGCTTTTCAGCACCTTGGTCGTAGGCATCGCAGGACACGGTGACGATATCAAAAAAGTCGGTCGCCTCGCCCTCCGCTCTTTCATCTATTTCGAACTAGTCACAACCATCGCCCTCATTATCGGATTGGTTGCCGTCAACTGGATCCAACCTGGAGTCGGCGTGAACCTATCCACCGCCACCGCCGAGGCGGGTGCCACCTACGCCCAAAACAAAATCACTTTTCTTGGGGTGATCGAACACATGGTTCCCCAAAGTTTCTTCGAAGCCGCCACCCATAATGAAGTTCTCCAGATCGTTTTCTTCTCCATTCTCTTTGCTCTGGGTCTATCCCAGGTCCCTGGCAAACCCAAACAGGTGATGCTCGATTTCTGTGAATCCCTCTCTGAAGTGATGTTCAAGTTTGTCGGAATCGTGATGAAGTTCGCCCCCTTCGGAATCGGGGCGGCCATTGCCACCACCGTGGGCACCAGCGGACTGGGCGTGCTCAAAAGCCTCTTCCTTCTCGTCGGCACTCTCTACGGATCGTTAATCGTTCTCATCCTTGGGGTTTTCATCCCTATCGCTCTCCTGACGCGAATTCCCGTTCGCCTTTTCTGGAATTACATCAAAGAGCCATGGCTCATCGCCTTTACCACCGCCTCGAGCGAAGCCGCCCTGCCCCTCGCCATGAAACAGCTGGAAAAGTTCGGCTTACCCAAACGGATCATCGCCTTCGTTCTCCCCACGGGATACTCATTTAATTTGGACGGATCCACCCTTTATCTAGCCGTAGCCAGTGTTTTCGCTGCACAGGCGGCTGGGATTCAGATGCCCATCAGCCAACAAATTCTCATGATGCTTACCCTCATGCTGACCTCCAAAGGAGTGGCCGCCGTGCCTCGCGCCTCCCTCGTTATTCTCGCAGGAGCCCTCACCATGTTCGGCCTACCCCTGCAAGCGGTCGCGGTCATTCTAGGCGTGGACGCCTTGATGGACATGGCCCGCACCTCCGTCAATCTCATGGGCAACTGTCTCGCAACCGCGGTCATGACCCGCTGGGAGGGCGAGTTTCCCAGCAATCCTCCTCAAGCCGACGCAAAATCCACTTAAGCCTTTCCCCAAGTAACACCGCCACCTCACCTCAAGGCAATCCTCGAGGGAGGATTCCGACCCAAGCAAAAAATCTACTTACTCCTCCGTCGCTTCAGGCTTGGTCGCTGGATCTGCCGCGGTCGCTTCAATTTCCGAGGCCTTACTCACATCGCCCGCGCTGGGCATGACCCGCACCTTCATCCCCTTTTGCAATCCATCTAGTTTGCCCTCCACTCCAGCAATAGTGATCTTGGCCCCATCCGCCAAAAGAAAAGCCACCACTTTGTTCGTCGCGGTTGCGGTCACCAGCGGACTATCCAGTCGGACCGTGAATCGGTTCTTGGCAGGAGTGACGACGTAAATCTTGCCCGTAACCACATCGGACGCGGCGTTCATCGGTGCCATCTTTTTCTTTTTCGCAGGGGCTTCTTGCGAAGAAGCGGTCGAAGTCAGCACAAGAAGTCCGGCGAGAATGAGGGTGAGGATCGATTTCATATTTATTTTTCTTTCTGGGTTTTTTAGAGCCGGGCGATGAGCAGTTCCCTTTGGTAGATCATCTCCTTAGGCAGTTCGTGGTATATTTTGAGGTAAAGCTCATTTTGGAAAACAAGTTCACGGCGCCAAGCGTCGGGATTAATCTCCATCATCTCGGCAAATCGTTCGGGAGTCATCCCCTCAATTCCCTGCAGGTTAATATCCTCATAACGTGGAATCCAGCCAATCGAAGCCTCCCGCGCATCCCTTTGCCCGTGACAACGACCAATAATCCACTCCAACACCCGCATGTTGTCCCCAAACCCAGGCCAGTAGAAATTTCCTTGGGCATCTTTCCGGAACCAGTTCACATGAAAAATACGCGGAAGAATCTTAATTCGTTTTCGCATCTCCATCCAGTGATCAAAGTAGTCACCCATATTGTATCCGCAGAACGGCAGCATGGCCATCGGGTCCCCCCGAACCTGCCCAAGCACCCCCGCGGCCGCCGCCGTCATCTCCGAACCCATCGAAGCTCCGACAAAGACCCCGTGAAACCAGCTGAACGCTTGAAAAACCAGAGGAATTGTCGTGGCACGACGCCCACCAAAAATAATCGCACTGATCGGCACCCCAGCGGGATCATTCACCTCCTTGGCCAAGGCGGGATTATTCGAGCTGGGCGAAGTGAACCTACTGTTGGGATGAGCCGCCGCTTTCCCCCCTTTCGGATCCCACGGGTTTCCCTGCCAATCGATCAGGTTCGCTGGGGGAGGATTATCTTTCCCTTCCCACCAAACATCCCCATCCGCTGTGCGGGCGACGTTGGTAAAGATCGTATCGCGGGCCATGGCTTTCATCGCATTAGGATTCGATTTCTCGTTCGTCCCAGGGACCACCCCAAAATATCCGTTCTCGGGATTGATCGCGTGCAGACGCCCATCGGGGGCGGGTTTCATCCAAGCAATATCATCTCCAATCGTGGTTAATTTCCACCCTTGGTACGAAGCAGGCGGAATCATCATGGCAAAGTTCGTTTTGCCGCACGCCGAAGGAAAAGCGGCCGCCACGTAAGTTTTACGACCCGTCGGATCCTCCACAGAAAGGATCAACATGTGCTCCGCCAACCACCCCTCATCCCGACCCAAGAACGAGGCGATACGCAACGCCAGGCACTTTTTCCCTAGCAAAGCATTGCCGCCGTAGCCCGACCCTACAGAAATGATCTCGTTCTCTTCCGGAAAGTGGGAAATGTAACGCCGCTCTGGATTGCAATCGAGGACCGAGTGGGTTCCACGGTTGAACTCCTCCCCCGCCCCCAAATGATCCCACGCCACCTTGCCCATCCGCGTCATGATCCGCATGTTCAGGACGACATAGATCGAATCGGTTAACTCGATGCCTACTTTGGACAAAGGCGAACCAGGAGGTCCCATCAGGTAAGGAATGACAAACATCGTTCGGCCTTTCATCGCACCTGCCAACAACCCACGCATCTTCTGCCGCATCGCCTTCGGCTCCATCCAGTTGTTCGTCGCCCCCGCCTCTTTCTGCCTTCGGGTGCAGATGTAGGTGCACTGCTCCACTCTCGCCACATCGTTCGGATTGGAGTGGTGATAGTGACAACCAGGCCATTTTTTCTGATCGAGCGGGATCAGTACCCGCTGCTTAACCGCCTCCTCAGTCAGATAGCTTTTTTCCGCTTCCGAACCATCGCACCAAAAGACGTGATCTGGCTGGGTCAGCGCTGCCGTTTCCTTCACCCAGGCAACCGCAAATTCGTTCGTCGGCAGTGCCTTACCCAGTCGATCGGTTGGTGAGGTAGGAAGAATCGACACGCCCAATCTTCTCCACTAGCGCAATTTTAGCAAACGACGGCCAGCAGGTATCAGAGAAACTATCTTAGGACATGAATTAAACTATCGCTTAATCCCAATGGCTTTTTCGAAGCACAAGTCGTTGAACATCAGATTCGCATCATGGCCAACGCCAGGCACCTCCACCTCGGTCCAATTAAATTTCCAACCCTTCTCCTTGGCTAACTTCCCACCGTACTTAAAAAAGTTCCTGCCCCTCTCCAATCGGAATTTTCCCTGCCGATTCGCGTCATCGGAAGCATCGAAGTTTCCTGACTCGGTGCTATCGCTGGTGTCCGCCAACCCCAAATAGATTGTCATCGGAGTGCCCAACATTTGTTTGAATCGATCATCCCTCTGAAGATCCTTGGGCAACTTTCCGAATCCGTAGCCCCAATCCCAGTCCAGCCGGGGAAATGGGTATGTTCCCGCATTCGCGGCAACCACCCGCTTGGCCGTGACCGGTTCCATCGCCACATAACGAGTGAGGAATTGGCCGCCACCAGAATGGCCTAGAAGATAATGATCCCGCTTTATATCCCCCTCGCCTTTGAGAATCGATTGGATCACCTCTGTGGCCAACGGGAACGACCATTTGCTCGAATCCCGCACTTTTCCATCCTTGCTCAGGATTCCACCCCAAGAATAGAGGTGAGCCAAAAACCGATCTTGATCAAACAAGGGAGCCGCCACAACCGCGTGGTATTTTTCAGCCAAAGAAATAGTCCAGTTCCGATAATCCTCCGCATTACGTTTGGCGCCATGGAAAACAAAAAAGATCGGTCCGTTGGAAAAGCCCTTCGGTTTGTAGGTGTACACCTGGATGGCCCGCTCCCCTGCCCCAACCGTCAGCTCCCCTTTGCCTTCGGGTATGCCCATCGGTGTGCCAGCTTCCAGTCGAAGGATTAGAAAAACCGCCAGGCCGAAAACGATTAGTTTTTTCATCGCTAGGAAATAGGTCCCACAGGTTCCAATAGGTTTTTCTGAAGAGTCTCCGCACTGACCTCTCCCTCCCACCGACTAATCACAATCGCGGCAACCCCATTGCCAATAAAGTTAGTCAAAGCACGACACTCGCTCATAAAACGATCAATTCCCACCAAGAGCGCTAGGGAAGCCAGCGGAATTCCAGGCACCGCCTCAAGAGTTGCGGCCAAGGTGACAAAACCTGCACCCGTAACTCCACTCGCTCCCTTGGAGGTGATCATCGCCACAGCCAGCAGAGCCAGTTGTTGCTTCAGATCCATGGGGGTGTTGGTGGCTTGCGCAAGAAAAACCGCCGCCATCGTCATGTAAATGTTTGTCCCATCGAGATTGAAGCTATAGCCCGCGGGTATGACCAAACCGACGGTGGACTTAGCACAACCCAGTTTCTCCATCTTCTTCATAATCCTCGGTAAGGCAGTCTCCGAAGAACTCGTCCCAAGCACGAGGAGAAGCTCTTCTCGAATGTAGCGGAGGTAGCGAAAGATCGATACCCCGGCAAAACGCAAAATCAGCCCAAGCACCACCACGACAAAGAATCCAGCGGTCAGATAAAATCCCGCCATCAAGGCGAAGAGTTTATTCAGCGAGGCCAGTCCGTAATTGCCCACGGTATATCCCATCGCCCCAAAAGCGCCAAGCGGGGCGAATTTAATTACAACTCCCATCACCCCAAAAAATAGTTTAGACGCCTCCTCCACCACACGAAGCACCGCTTGCCCCTTACAAGGCAGCAAGGTGATTGAAAAAGAGGTAAGGATGGCGATGAAGAGAACTTGCAACAGATCACCCGAAGTAAAGGCACCAAGAAAACTTGCGGGAATAATGTTCATCACGAAATCCGTAGGACCAGTGGCGTGTGCTTTGCTCAGATAAGATTGAGCCACCTGCGGATCAAGGGTTGTGACATCTAAGTTAAAGCCTGCCCCTGGCTTCAGCATATTGACCACGACCAACCCGATGAGCAGAGCCAGTGAAGAAACCACTTCGAAGTAGAGGAGTGTTTTCCATCCCGTTCGTCCCAGTCGCTTCAGATCTCCCATCGAAGCGAGCCCATGGACTACGGTACAGAAGATGATCGGGGCGATCATCATCTTCACTAATTTAATGAAGCCATCCCCCAACGGCTTCAGCGATACGCCGAGTTGCGGGAAAAAATAGCCAACGAGAATACCCAGCCCCATCGCCAGTAGAACTTGAACGTAGAGAATGCCGTACCATGGCGTCCTCTCGCTGTTTGGAGGGACAGAGTTCATCTCTCGACTTTAAACTTTCCCTTGGAAAAACAGGAGCCTAATCCCCTGATGAACATTTTCCGCACCCTGAACCTTTTCCCCCTCCTTTACCAAAAAATTTCCATACCAAATAAATAACCGCCCCTAAGACGCTTAATCCCACTGCCACGATCTGTGCCTTCTCGCCCATCTAAGAAAATCCTAACGCTCTTCCCACTCCCTGCACCAACCATGCCGCCAGATAAGCCAAGCCCGTCATATAAAGGAGCATAAAGATGGGCCATTTCCATCCCCCCGTCTCTCGTTTAGCTACAGCCACTGTGCTTAAACACTGCAGGGCGTAGACATAGAAAACCAAAAGAGCCAGACAGGTCAATGGAGTGTAAATCAGCGCTCCATTAGGCCAAGTCGCCGAGCGCATCGCCGTGACCAACCCCTCCTCCTCTCCACCGACATGATAAACAATCGACATGGTGCTCACAAAAACCTCGCGTGCCGCTAAAGAGGCCACCAACCCAATGCCAATCCGCCAATCAAACCCCAGCGGACGCAGGATCGGCTCAAGCCCATGCCCCATTTGTCCCGCAAAGCTTCCTGCCAACTTTTCTGTGGGATCGTTGGAAGTGTTTGGAAAACTCGAGAGAAACCAGAGAACAATCGAAAGAGCCAGAATTACTGTGCCCGCCCGACGAAGGAAAATGATGGCCCGTTCCCACATCCGTAGGCTGACCGTTTGGAACGAGGGCATTCGGTACGGCGGTAATTCTAAAATAAGTGGAGGGGATCCACCTCCGAGAAGTTTTTTGCGAAAGAGCCATGCCAAAACGAAAGCGGTTCCTGTCCCTAGGACATACAAACCAAGCATCGCCGCCGCTTTTCCCCATACAGGGAATAAGGCCACCGGCACCGCCGCCGCCAGCAGGGTGGTGTAGACAGGGATGCGAGCCGAACAGCTCATCAAGGGGGCCACCAGAATCGTGGTCAGCCGGTCTTTCGGATCTTCCACCGTGCGGGTGGCCATGATTCCTGGAATGGCACACGCATATGAACTCAAGAGAGGAATAAACGATTTTCCGCTCAACCCCACCCGGTGCATCACCCGATCCAGAAGAAAGGCGGCCCGTGCGAGATATCCCGAATCCTCCAGCAACCCAAGAAAGAAAAAAAGAATCAGAATCTGCGGAAGAAAAATAATCACTCCGCCCACCCCAGCCAGAATTCCATCGATCAATAGGTCGCGGAGCATCCCTGTGGGAAGTGCGTTCTGGATCGCTCCTCCAAGCCAAGTGAAGGCGCCGTCAATCCAACCCATCGGATAAGCCGCAATAGAAAAAATAGAGACAAATAAGGTCAGCATCATTCCGACTAAGACGGCCCAACCCGCTACTGGATGCAAGACCACTGCATCAATCCAATCGGTCCAAGTCCCACCTAGTTTTCCACTTCCGATTCCCGCTTCCCCGAGCATTTTTCGCACATACTCATAGCGCGCATGCACCACCGAAGCCGACCAGTCGTACGCCTCCTTACGAAATCTTTCGCGCCAGGCCGTCGCCAACTTTCTCGCCCCATCGGGGCCTACGTCTGAACCAGCTAAAAGTTCGAGCGCCTTCCCTTCCGCTCGCAGTTCGCTCGGTTCACTTTGACGCCAAGCCGAGGCAATCTGCCCTACCGCCACCGCTAACGGTGGAGGCATCGTCCACTGTCGCGGACCAGGCTTGAGAAGCCCTTGGCCAAGCGCGGCCCGGAGTTCCACCAGCCCTTTGCCCCGATGAGCTTGGGTCGGAATGAAGGCAACCCCGAGCTTCTCACTCAGCTGGTCAGGATGTAGGCGAATCCCCCGCGCCTCGGCCACATCCACCATGTTCAGTGCCACTAAAACAGGTAAGCCCAGCTCCATCACCTGCGTTACTAGAAAAAGATTTCTTTCGAGATTGCTGGCATCAACCACGCAAAGCACCGCGTCTGGTTTCGGCAGACCAACAGATTCCCCCCGTAAAACTTTCACTGCGATCTCCTCGTCGGGAGAACGAGCCGCCATGCTATACATTCCAGGAAGATCAATCAGTTCGACCGCCTCCCCATGTAGGGTAAAAGCGGTGCCGGTGTGCTTTTCTACCGTGACCCCTGGGTAGTTGCCCACTCGTTGACGCAGCCCCGTCAAAGCATTAAAGAGGGTGCTTTTTCCCGCATTCGGATTTCCAACAACTGCGATCCAACGTTTCGGCGAATCTTGGCTCATCGGAAAGACGGGGAAACTTCCCCGCGCATTGGGTGGCTCAGGACTTTCCGTCCACGTGTTCGACCAAGATCTGCTTGGCCAAGCGGGCACTCAAGGCCACTCGGGTGCCACACACCCAGCAAACCAAATCAGCCCCGCCGCGAATTTTGGTGACCAAGGCATTTTCACAAAAACCCATCTCTCGCAACCGCTGGCAAGTGGTTGGAGAACAAGCGAGATGACGCACCCGAACTTCGTCCCCTGAGCTTACTTGGGTTAGATCTAGGGATGCCGCGCCCAGATGGTTTTGTGACGTTTCCACAGAGAAACTTTGCCTTGTTGCGACAGACTTGCAAGTACGCACAAAGTCTTGATCAGCTTTGAGATCAGGCACACCAACGATAAAGCATCAGGTAAACCAGCACCCCTGTGACCGACACATACATCCAGACGGGCCAGACCCAAGGGGTCAACTTCTTGTGCTTCTCAAACTGACCCGTGGCCGCAAACCAAACCACCGCCAAAATAAACGGCAAATTAACCACCGCCAAAATGGTGTGGGGGATGAGGATAAAGAAGTAGAGCACCCTCACCCATCCCTGCATCGGAAACAACTTCGGCCCTACCGTGAATTTGTGCAAAAGATAAGAGGCTAAGAAAACCGAAGAGACGCAAAAGGCGGTCACCATGATTTTCTTATGGGCCTCCTTATTTCCCCGTTTGATCTGGATCCAACCCGCCAGCAGGAGCATCGCCGTCAACGAATTGAGGACCGCATTAAGCAAGGGCAGGTCATGCAAAGTCATTTGGAGGGCACCTCTCGGCTCTCCCGCATCAGGTCCCCGAGATCGGGCAGTACCCGCGCTAAAAGATCCGCATCGGTTCCGTTGTAGTACCCGCGAACTCGACCTTGGCCATCCACCATGGCGATCTTCGTGCTGTGAAGCATTTTCCCATTTTGCGCAACAGTCTCAGGTGGGTTTTCTTCCACCGCCAATTTAAATCCCTCACGGGCGATTCGATAAATCTCCGGCAAAGGCCCCGTAAGAAACCACCAGTTTTTTCCTGCCCCATACTTCTGGGCGTAGGCCCGCAAGCGTTCTGGGGTATCAACCGCAGGATCCACCGTAATCGAAACCACTCGGACTTTTCCTTTGGTTCGGCCTACGGCTTGAGCCAGCTCTGCCAACCGACTACTCAAGACAGGGCACGGTCCGGGACAAGAGGAGAAAAAGAAAGCAGCAAACCAGATCTCGCCTTGGCAATCGGCTAAGGTGCGCGGTTGGCCATCTCGTTCGATCAATCGAAAATCAGGAATCTGCCCGTAGATGGGCAAAGACCGCACTTCCTGCCGTTCGGAGGAGATCCAGATTTCCCTTACCCCAGCGGCGATCACCGCTATCAGCCCAACCACCAGAAGAGCCCAGACAAACGCTGTAAGTTGTCGATTGGCAGGCTGAGGTCCCGGCGACGCCGGCACCGGCAAGGTCACGAACGCCGACTGACCTGCAGGGCACAGGCCATAACCAGCAGAAGGGTCGACGCAATCACGATTGAAAAATCGTGAGATAGATCCAGAGGCAAAGGCATCCCTGGCCGAGTAGCCAGAAGACCTGCCAAGGCATCATGCCCGTAGCTGAGAGGATTAAACCGCATCAACGTCCGAATCCACTCGGCCGCACCACTGGCAGGGAAAAGCGCCCCGCTGAGGAACCAGAGAGGAACAAAGAATAAATTAATCAAAGCGTGAAAGCCTTGGGTGGAGTCCATCGGCCATGCGAAGAGAAATCCCAGCGCAGTCAGGCCGACCGCAAGCAGGGCAATCATCGCCACCAGGTACATCAGAACCCGCGCGTCGGGATGGTAATCAGTATAGGGCGCAATTAAGACGACGATCAGGGCTTGGAAAACAGCCAAAAGAGTTCCCCCGATTAATTTGCCGAAAAGAATCGCGGACCGCCCGTCGGGCGCCACCAGTACCCCCTGCAGAAATCCCTCGCGCCGATCTTCAATAACCGAGACCGTAGAAAAAATCGCCGTAAAAAGAATGATCAGCAAAACAATCCCTGGGAAAAAGTAGGTCAGATAGTCCGCTCGTTCCCGAATCCCCGATGAGGCCAACGACCGACCGACCCCAGAACCCAGAAGAAACCAGAAGATGACTGGGGTCGCCAAAGCTCCGATGACTCGGTTTTTTTGACGCAGAAACCGCACGATCTCGCGTACAGCGAGGCTGAAGGAGGCTTGCATAATCATAGGTTAAATTTCCCCTGGGGTGGACGACCAGAGTCGCCCCGTTTTTTGTAGGAATAGATCCTCAAGGGTGGGCCGACAAAGAGTCACCGAAGTGGCTTCCTTGCTGTACTCCCGCCAAAGTCGGATCGCTAAGGGAGCGGCCAGCCCACGAAGAGGAACCACCTTCACCGCGGCGGGTTCTACCGTGACTTCAATCTCCCCTTCCTTACGAATGCGGGCGGCCAGTTTTTTAGGCTGGTAGGTACCGATACGAACATACTCCTTGCCTAGGGAGGAGCGTAGTTCAGAAACCTTCCCCGAAGCCACGGAGTGACCTTGATCCAAAAGCATAATTTCATCGGCCGGCTCCGCTTCTTCCAAAAGATGGGTGGTGAAAAGTACGCTCAATTTCCGAGAGTTACGGATACCCGAAATAATGCTCCAAAGTTCTGAGCGAATTGCGGGATCCAATCCTGTGGTCGGCTCATCCATCAGGAGAATGCTCGGGCGGGTCAGGAGTACTTTGGCAATCTCCACCCGCCGACGAAGCCCGCCCGAAAGACTTTCCACCATCTCCCCTCCCCGATTTTCAACGCCAAGCGCTTCCAGATTCTTGTTGATCCGCTTTTCCAAATCGTAGGTCTCGAGACCATAGAGGTTACCGTGGTAACGAAGATTTTCGCGAACGGTCAATTTCATGTCCACCGCTGGATTTTGAAAAAGAACCCCGATCTTGCGCCGCACGGGAGTGGGAAATTGGCGCAGGCTACGACCCGCGACAGAGATTTCCCCGTCCTGCAGAGCAAAGATGGTTGAAATGAGTTTAAAAAGAGTCGTCTTGCCGCTGCCATTAGGCCCGAGAACGCAGAACATCCCCCCCTCTTCCAAACGAAGATCGATATTTTCTAAAACGCGCTTGCGCCCATAGGAGTACCCCACCCCGTCCGCCTGAACCGCACATAAAGATGAGCCAGCCATGAACTTAGAAATTGGGGAGAAAATTCTATTGGGTCAAGCCGTCTCCCATGGCATGACCAAGAAAAGTGGAAGTAACTTAGGACGCCCGCGAGTAGGGCGCCCCATTTCCGACAGGGGCCTGCAGGCGGACCGGGACCCCTTGTTGTTGAAGATAACCTTCAATTTGGGTTAGAGAACGATTGGGCAGAGGCTTGGAAGTTCGAGAGGTACAAAGGGAGAGCTCACACTGATGAGCGATTTCTCCCGCATCCATCCCCTTAGACTTCGCGTGCTCAACCGATAGAAGCAATCGGCTTTTCCAGTAGTTCATCCGGTTATCCGCACACACCTGATGTTCCTCATCGATGACCGCTTGGGCAAAACCCCATATCTCTCGCTGTAGATCCTCCGCAAGGCGAGTGGCATGGACGCCAAGTGGATG
>Ga0209357_1000967_pt1 | contig 11668 bp, 7 predicted proteins | sample LauGreFBDMM110SD_2_FD_187573 | JGI IMG/M metagenome (GOLD analysis project Ga0209357, IMG submission 187573) | Freshwater lake microbial communities from Lake Michigan, USA - Fa13.BD.MM110.SD (SPAdes) (version 3) | ecosystem: Environmental > Aquatic > Freshwater > Lake | place: Lake Michigan, USA... | reverse complement strand
GCACGTGTTCGTCGAGAAGCCCGCCTGCGTCGACCCTGCCGGCTACCGCACCTGCCTCGCCGCCCACGACGAGGCCGTGGCGAAGGGGCTCGCGATCGTCGGGGGCACGCAATATCGCCGGCAGGTGAACTACGCGAGCGCTGTCGAGCAGATCCGCCAGGGCGCGATCGGCGACGTGATCGGCGCGCAAGCCCGCTACTGCTCAGGCGGGATCTGGTATCGCCCGCGGACCGAGGGGATGAGCGATGCCGAATACCAGATGAACAACTGGTATCACTTCGTGTGGCTCTCCGGCGACCAGCTCGTCGAGCAGGGCGTGCACAACATCGACTTGATCAACTGGGTGATGGGCGACAACCCCGTCTCGGCCTACGGCTCGGGCGGCCGGTTCGTGCGGCCCGACGACAGCCAACTCTGGGACACGTTCGGCATCGACTTCGAGTATCCCGGCGACCGGTTCGTGTCGTTCCAGTCGCGGCACCTGCCCAACACGCTCTCGGACGTGGGCAACGTGATCCACGGCTCGAAGGGCACCTGCCACATCCTGGGAGCCAATAGCGGCTCGCGGATCCTCGACCGCTCCGGCAAGGTCGTGTGGGAGATGAAGGGCAGCATCGCCGACGCCTACAAACAGGAGCACAAGGCCCTGATCGACTCGATCCGGGCCGGCAAGCCGATCGTCGAACTTCGGCAGATGGCCGACAGTTCGCTCGTGGGCGTGTTGGGCCGGCTGGCCGCCTACACCGGGCAGAAGGTCTCCTGGAAATTTGTGGCGGAGGAGTCGCAGCTCGACCTCTTCCCGAAGGATCTCACCTGGATGTCGTCGCTGCCGAACCCCGGCTTTGCCGTGCCGGGCAAGACGAAGCTCACCTGAGCGATCGACTGATGCGTCCGATCGATCGACCGACTGGACCGACACCACAGACCTGAGGCACCACCGTTGGCACACACCGCTCCGTACAACGTCGGCGTCGTCGGTTACGGCTGGGCCGCGACGGCCCACATCGCCGCGATCAACGCCACCACCCGCGGCCGCGTGACGGCCGTCTGCTCGTCGCGGCCGCTCGACCCGGGCGAGCTCGCCGCCAAACACGGCGGCCCGATCAAGGTGTATCGACGGGTCGAGGACATGCTGGCCGACGCGGCGATCGACGTCGTCGACATCACAGGCCTGCCGAGCCTCCACCGCGACCAGGCCGTCGCTGCCGCGAAGGCCCAGAAGCATATCATCCTCGAAAAGCCGATGGCCAACTCGCCGGAGGAGGTGCACGACATCGTCGCCGCGGCCGGCAAGGCGGGCGTGAGAGGCTGCGTCTGCTTCGAGTGCCGGTTCTCGAACCAGTTTCAGGTGACGAAGGCCCTCCTCGACGAGGGACTGCTTGGGAAACTCCATTACGGCGAGGTCGACTACTACCACGGCATCGGCCCGTGGTATGGCCAGTTTCGGTGGAACACCGGCAAAAAGGACGGCGGCAGCGCCCTTCTCACGGCAGGCTGCCACGCGCTCGATGCGCTCCTCATGCTGATGGGGGGCGAGGTGAAAAGTGTCACGAGCCTGAGCACGAAGTCGGCGAGCGACATCTTCAAGCCCTACGAATACGACACGTCGAGCGTGACGATCCTTCAATTCAAGAACGGCGCTATCGGCAAGACGGCCGCGATCGTCGACTGTCTCCAGCCCTACTACTTCCACACGCATCTCGTGGGCAGCGCGGGGAGCCTGCTCGATGACAAGTTTCACTCCATCAAGCTCAAGGCCGACAAGGGGCACTGGAGCCAGCTCTCGATGAAGATGCTCGACTCGGGAGATGTGAGCGACCATCCCTACCAGGCCCAGTTTCAGGCGTTCTTCGACGCCCTCGACAAGGGCGAAGACATGCCGCTCACGAGCCTCAAAGACGCGAAGAAAACGTTTGACGTGATCTTCGCCGCCGACAAGAGCGCCGCGGCCGGCGGCGTGACCGTGACCCTGTAGAACCGGCTTGAGCCTGCGATGAACCGCGACAGGCGGAAGCCGTCAGGCACGTCTTTGAACGTGTGCTGAAACGTTTGGGGACCAGCGAGTTGAACGACCGCGAACGCTCACCGCAGACGCTGGTCACGGTGTCGACGGCCTCGGGAATCCACCCATGAAAGGCGACCGCCATCTCGAGGCTCATGCAGAGCGACGGTATCTGGCATAAAAAGAACGGTTACAGCCCGAATGCGCGGCGGAGCACTTCGAGCGACTTCTCGCCGTGCTCGGCGGCCACGACGACGTTGAGCCGTACTTCGCTCGTGCTTACGAGGTCGATGTTGACGCCTTCGTCGGCCAGCGGCTTGAACAGCCGGTCGGCCACGCCCGCATGGCTGCGGATGCCGACGCCCGTGATCGAGAGCTTCGCCACGTGCGGCACGTCGGCGACGTGGGCCCCGCGGCTGGCGGCGATCTTCTTCGCCACCTCGATCGCCTTGTCGCGGCTCTCTGCCGGCACCGTGAACGAAATCTCCGCCCGGCCGTTCCGCGGATGGCTCTGCACGATCATGTCGACGTTAAGGCCAGCTCGGCCCACCTCCTCGAACACGTCAGCCGCCACGCCAGGGGTGTCGGGTAGGTCGGTGAACGTCACAAGGGCCTGCGATGAATCGAGCTGGCAGTCCTCGATCGCCAGATCTTCCATTCCCTCGAGACGGCGGACGACGTCGAGCGGACTCGACTTCACCAGATGCGAGCCAGCGAGGTCGGCCTCGCTGGCAGCCGTCTCGGCCTCGAGCCCGAAGGCGTGATGCACGGCCTGCACGGCCGCGGCACCATCCTTGCGGTCGACGAGCACGGAGATCTTGATCTCGCTCGTTGTGATCATGCGGACGTTGATCTTCTCGCGCGAGAGGGCCGTGAACATGCGGCCGGCGACGCCCTCGGCATGCTTCATGCCCACGCCGACGACGGAAACCTTCGCCAGCTCAGCATCGTGCGACACGCCCGTGGCGCCGAGCTGCTTCGCAACGCGGTTGGAGAGCTCGAGCGACTCGGCCAGATCGTCGGCGGGCACGGTGAACGAGATGTCGGCCTGCCCTCCCTGCCCTACGTTCTGCACGATCATGTCGACCGCGATCCCTGAGGCAGCGAGCTGTGAAAAAAGCGCGTGGCTCGACCCCGGCTGGTCGGGGACGTTCTCCAGCGTGATCCGAGCTTCGTCCTTCGCCAGTGCCACGCCGCTGGCCGGCCGGGGTGTGGATTCCTCGGCGGCGAGGATCACGGTGCCGGGCATGTCCTTGAAGCTCGATCGCACGAGCACCTTCACGCCAAACTTCTTGGCAAATTCGATCGACCGCGAGTGCATGACGCCCGCGCCCAGGCTCGCCAGCTCGAGCATCTCGTCGTAGCTGATCGACGCGAGTCGGCGTGCCTTCGGCAGCATCCGCGGGTCGGTCGTGTAGATGCCGTCAACGTCGGTGTAGATCTCGCAGAGATCGGCGTCGAGCACGGCAGCAAGCGCCACGGCGGTCGTGTCGGAGCCACCACGGCCGAGCGTGGTGATGTTGCCGTTCTGATCGATGCCCTGGAAGCCGGCGGCGATCACGATCGCGCCGTCGCCGAGCAGCTTCTTCACGTGATCGGTCGAGATCGACTTGATGCGGGCCTTCGTATGGGTCGAGTCGGTGCGGATGCCGATCTGGGCGCCGGTGAGGCTCACGGCCTTGTGGCCGAGCGATTGGATCGCCATCGCGAAGAGGGCCACACTCACCTGCTCGCCGGTCGAGAGGAGCATGTCCATCTCGCGGGCGCTGGGCCGATCGGATATCTGTTTGGCAAGATCGACGAGCACGTCGGTCTGATGGCCCATCGCGCTGACGACCACGACCACCTGGTGACCGGCCTGCTGCCGCGCAATCGCTTTCTGTGCGGCCGCCAGGATCTTCTGGGGATCGGCCACGCTCGTCCCGCCAAACTTCTGCACCACGAGAGCCATCGACATGTTCTCCCTGCGTCGCTTGTGACGACGCGATTGTTTGCGCCGCTTGTCGGCGCGAATCCATGCGTCGCCCGACGACGCGATTCCTTGCCCAACTAACTCCGCAAAAACTCCCCCATCAGCTGCCAGCCCGGCAGGATCGACACGCCGCCGGCAGCAGCAGCGATCTCGTCATAGGTCTGCTGCCCGTTCGGCTGGATGCCGCTGCCTGCCATCACGAACGGCACAGGGCCGCGTGAATGGGTCTTCGTCGTAATGAAGGTGGGATGATCCGGACAGACGAGGATGCGATGCTCCGGCACGCCGGCCAGATGCTCCGCGATCGGCCTCACGATCTTGGCGTCGATCTCCTCGATTGCCTTCACCTTCTCGACCGCGTCGCCCTGATGACTCGCCTCATCCGGCGCCTCAACGTGCACGCAGACGAGATCGGCCGTCGCGAGTTCCGCGATCGCAGCCCGGCCCTTGGCCGCGTAGTCGGTGTCGAGGTAGCCGGTGGCGCCGACCACCTCCAGCCGCTTCCACCCGGCCAGCGATGCCAGCCCGCGGAGGAGATCGACCGCCGTGATCATCGTGCCATTCGTGCCGTATTTTTTCGTGAACGGCTCCATCGCCGGGGCGCGGCCCACTCCCCACAGCCAGACGTGCGTAGCGGGCCGCTTCCCGGCGGCGATCCGCGCCTGGTTGACCGGATGGCCTGCCAGCCAGCTGGCACTCTTCGCCATGATCTCGGTGAGCAGTCGGCTGCCGGTGCCGCGGGGGAAGGAGTCGGCGACTGATTTGTCCATCAGATCGTGTGGCGGAGTCGCCTTCAGGTCGGCCCCTAGCGGGGCGGCCGTGCCGGCCTTGCCCCGATACATGAGCAGATTGCGATAGCTGACGCCCGGCTTGAATTCCCAGGCCTCGGCAACCGCCGGAAAATCGGCCGCCAGTCCGCGTTGGGCGGCGGCGAGCAGTTCGGTGCCCTCCTCCGTCGAGATGTGACCGGCTGTGAAGTCTTCCATCAGGGCGTCGCTGCCGCCGTCGCCGGACGTCGCACGAGCACGAACCGTCACGAGGTTGCACCGCACGGCCCAGTCGTCGGGACCGAGCGTGATCCCCTGGGCGGCTGCTTCAAGCGGCGCACGACCGGTGAAATAGGCGAGCGGGTCGTAGCCCATCAGGCTCATGCAGGCCACTTCGGAGCCAGGCGGTAGGCTGTCAGGCACATGGTTGGTGAGGCCGACGCGGCCGCGGGCGGCGAGCGCATCCATCGCGGGCGTGCGGGCAGCCTGAAAGGGCGTCTTGCCGCCAAGCGAGGCCTGCGGAGCGTCAGCCGCACCATCTGGAATCACGATCACGTATTTCATGGTTGGTTCCTTTTTCTCCCCTGGCCCTATTCCTCGAGCACGCTCAGACAGACGCTCTTGCCCCGAACCACATCGGAGGTGTCGATCGCGGCGACAGCCTTCTGCACGGCGGTCGAATCACAGGCGTGGGTCATGATCACCAGTGGCACGCCGGTATCGGACGCGCCAGCGACATCGTGCTGGATGACCGAGGCGATCGAGATGCCGTGCTCGCCGAGTGTGCCGGTGATCTTCGCCAGCACGCCCGGCTGATCCTTGACGCGAATTCGCAGGAAGTGCCGCTCGTGGGCGGCTGTGTCGCTGATCTTCGCGGCTGGGGTGTCGGATTCGAGCACCCCGGTCGTGCGAAACGTGATCGCCGCGCGGCCCACCACCGTGTCGATGATGTCGGCCACGACGGCCGACGCAGTCGGCATCTGCCCGGCGCCGAGGCCATGGAAAAACATCCGACCGACAGCATCTCCCACGATGCTGACGGCGTTGTAGGCCCCCCGGGTTTCTGCCAGTGGCGTGCCGATCCTCACGAGCGCGGGTGCCACCCGCATCGCGAGCCGGCCGTCGCTGCGGCTGGCCACGGCCACCAGGCGAATCCGGTAGCCGAGTTCGCCGGCGTATTTCAGGAGGTCGAGGTCGAGGCCGTCAATCCCGGTCCGCGGGATCTCGGCCCATGGTACCCAGACGCCGAACGCCAAATGGGCGAGGATCGCAAGTTTCTGTGTGGCGTCGGTGCCATCGACGTCCATCGACGGGTCGGCCTCGGCGAAGCCCTTGGCCTGCGCGAGCTTGAGCACGTCGGCGTAGTCGGCGCCGTCCTCCTCCATGCGGGTGAGGATGAAGTTGCTCGTACCATTCAAGATGCCGCGGATTGATTCGATGCGATTGGCGGCAAGGCACTCGCCGATGGCGGCCACGATCGGGATGCCTCCGGCCACGGCCGCCTCGAAGGCGATGGATCGCCCCCGCTTGCGAGCCAGCTCGAACAGTTCCGGGCCATGCTCGGCGAGCAGCGCCTTGTTGGCCGTGACAACGTCCTTCCCGTGCTCAAGCAGCTCGATCATCATCGACCGCGCGGGCTCCAGGCCGCCGACGAGCAGAACCGCCACGGAGATCGCGGGATCCTGCGAGATGTCGCGGATATCGGACGAGATCTTTCCGCCCGGCACCTGCACGCTGCGGGCCTTGGCGACGTCCTTCACGACGGCCCGCTCGACGACGATCGGCCGGCCCGCATGTCGCGTGATGTGGTCGGCCGACTCGACGAGCAGGCGGACAACGCCCGACCCGACGGTGCCCAAACCGACGACGCCGACACGGATTGGTGCGCTCATGGCGGGAACGACTCCAAAAAAAAAGAGAGCAGGATGAACCTCTGATCGTAATGAGCCTAGCTTGCGTCTGGAAGCACCGCGTGTAGTCCGCCGGGCTGGCTCCGATTGTGCCGGTCGTGCCGACAGCGATGCCCCTTTTCGCGGTGCTACCAAAGGGAACGCACCGCCGGGACGGCAGAAGTCTCGTCGCAGGCTCGATGCTTGGCCGCGAGTTTTTAACTTGCGGAATCCGTGACAGGACACAGACAAGTTGAAAACTTGCCGCCACGGGGGGCGGGGACGCGGACGCGTGAAAAACGTGCCGCCACAAGCTCCTGTCCGGTTTTTGGCGGATCGCGTACAACAGACTTGCTGTCAAAACTGTCCCGACTCTGTGGTGAAGGAGCTTCAAGCCTTGGAAACCTCGGCCCGTGAATTTCTCATCCGGTTGCTGGAAACGCCAAGTCCGTCCGGCTACGAGCAGCCCATTCAGCGGGTGGTGCGGGACTATCTGTCGGGCATCGCCGACACCGTCGTCACCGATGCCCACGGCAACGTGATCGGAGCCAAAAACCCCACCGCCCCCATGCGGATGCTGCTGGCCGGGCACTGCGACCAGATCGGTCTGATCGTCCAATACATCGACTCGGACGGATTTATTTCAGTGCAGCCGATTGGCGGCTGGGATCCCATCCAACTCGTCGGTGCCAGGGTCGTGATCTGGACCGCGGCGGGCCCGCTCAACGGCGTCATGTCGCGGAAGCCGATCCACCTGCTTACCGAGGAGGAGCGGAAGGTCGTGCCCAAGATGAAGGATCTCTGGATCGACATCGGCGCGGAGAACAAAGCCGATGCCGACAGCGTCGTCCGGATCGGCGATTGCGTGACCTTCGAACTGCGTTTCCAGCCGCTGCGGCGGAATCTCGCCAGTGCCGTGGCGATGGACGACAAGGTCGGCCTCTGGGTGGTGCTCGAGGCTTTCCGCCGTGCGGCGGCGGCGGGGCCGCTGCCATGCGGTCTGTTCGTGGCCTCGACCGTGCAGGAGGAGATCGGCCTCCGCGGGGCGCAGACCAGCTGTTACGGGGTCGATCCGCATGTTGCCATCGCGGTTGACGTGACCCATGCCACCGACTGCCCCACGATCGACAAGAAGTCGGAAGGCGATGTGGGGCTCGGTAAGGGTCCGGTCGTCTATCGTGGGCCGAACATGAATCCACACGTGGTCGACCGGCTGTTGGCCGCGGCCAAGTCCCGGGAAATCCCAGTTCAACTGGGGGCCAGCGGCCGGGCCACCCCGACTGACGCCAACGTGCTCCAGACCACACGGGCAGGCGTCGCCACCGGCCTGGTGAGCGTGCCGAACCGGTATATGCATTCCGCAGTCGAGACGATCTCGCTCGACGATGCCGACCGGACGGCGGATCTGTTGGCGGCGTTCGTCCGCGGACTGGAGGGCTCGATCAACTGGGCGCCGTGAAGCGGCTTCAACGCACCTCTCGCGGCCTAGCCCACCGGGGCTTGTGAAAGCGGACGTGTCCTGCCAAAACGGCACTCGCCGCCGGGGCTGAACCGGCACCAGTGCCGGGCTTCCGAATCGAGGAAAGACCGCAGTCGCTCTCCTGTTTCCCCAGAACCGAAAGACTTTGGCACGCCGGTTGCTCCCTTTTCCGCCGCCCGGCGTGGACTGCCAATTCAACACGTTTTCCTGTTGCTATTCGTCAATCTTTGGAGGAGTTTCTCGTGGCCAAACAAATGGTGTTCGACGATGAGGCCCGTCAGCCGCTGCTCGCCGGCGTTTCCAAGCTCGCCAGGGCGGTGAAGAGCACGCTCGGCCCGCGTGGCCGCAACGCGGTGCTCGACAAGGGCTGGGGCTCGCCGAAGGTCACGAAGGACGGCGTCACCGTTGCCGAAGACATCGACCTCGAAGACCCGTATGAGAACCTCGGGGCGCAGTTGGTGAAGGAGGCGGCCAGCAAGACCAACGACGTAGCAGGCGACGGGACCACCACCGCCACCGTGCTCGCTGAGGCCATCTTTCGGGAGGGGCTCAAGATGATCGCCGCTGGCGCCGATCCGATGGCGCTGGCCCGTGGCATCCACCGCGCGGTCGAGGCCGTTTCGAAGTCGATTCTCGCGATGGCCACGCCGATCAACGAGAAGAACAAGAAGGAACTGATGCAGATCGCCACGATTGCTGGCAATAACGACCCAGCGATTGGCAACGTGCTCTCCGACGCCTTTCTTAAAGTCGGTAAGGACGGCGTGATCACCGTCGAAGAAGGGAAGCAGGCAGAGACGACGGTGGACGTGGTCGAGGGCATGCAGTTCGACCGCGGTTTCCTCTCGCCCCACTTCGTCACCGACGCAGAGTCGCAGGTCTGCGAGATGGAAAACCCATACATTCTGATCTTCGAAGAGAAGATCTCGAGTGCCAAGAATCTCGTGCCGCTGCTCGAGGCGATCAGCAAGGCCGGCAAGCCGCTGGTCGTGATCGCGGAGGATGTCGAGGGTGAGGCCTTGGCCACGCTCGTCGTCAACAAACTCCGCGGCATCGTGCAGTCGGTTGCCATCAAAGCACCGGGCTACGGCGACCGCCGCAAGGCGATCCTGGGAGACCTCGCCGTGCTCACCGGCGGGCAGGCCATCTACAAGGACCTCGGCATCTCGCTCGATGCGGTCAAACTGAGCGACCTGGGCCGCGCCAAGAAGGTGATCATCGAGGCCGAAAACACGACGATTGTCAGCGGTGCCGGTACGAAGGACGCCATCGACGGCCGGGCGAAGCAGATTCGGGCCGAGATCGAGGCGACAACCAGCGACTACGACCGCGAGAAACTGCAGGAGCGGCTCGCGAAAATTGCGGGCGGTGTGGCCCAGATCAACGTCGGGGCCGCGACCGAGACCGAGATGAAGGAGCGGAAGGCCCTCATCGACGACGCCAAGAGCGCCGTGCAGGCGGCGCTCGCCGAGGGCATCGTCCCGGGTGGCGGCGTGGCCCTGCTGCGGAGTGAAAAGTCGATCGAGAACCTGATTGCCAAGGGTGATCTCGATGCCGACGAGAAGATGGGCGCGACAATCGTCAAGCAGGCCCTGCGGTATCCCCTCGAAGCGATCGCCGCCAACGCCGGCATGGACGGCTCGGTGGTGGTCAACCGGGTGCGGCACCTGAAGGGCAAGAACGACGGCTACGACGCCGACAAGGCGGAGTATTGCGATCTCGTCAGCGCCGGCGTGATTGATCCGGCCAAGGTGGTCCGCACCGCCCTGCAGAATGCGGCGAGCGTGGCGGCCCTGCTCCTCACGACCGACTCGCTGATCACCGAGATCCCGAAGGCCGAGGAGGAAGGTGGTGGCGATGGCCACGACCACCACGGCATGGGCGGTGGCATGCCTGGCATGGGCGGTATGGGCGGTATGCCTGGCATGGGTGGTATGGGCGGCATGCCCGGCATGATGTGATCCCACGTGAAAGGCCGGAGGAGTCCGGCGCCGCTGTCGCGAACATTCGGTTATTGCACTGTTTTCCCCCCCGTTCCTATCCCTGTTTTGGAGTGACTGAGTCATGGCTGCCAAGAATCTGAAGATCCGTCCGCTCGACGACCGTGTGGTGGTAGAGCCCGTCGAGGCCGAGGAGCGTACTGCCGGCGGCATCGTGCTGCCCGATTCGGCCAAGGAGAAACCGCAGCGTGGCCACGTCGTGGCAATGGGCCCTGGCAAGCTGCTGGAAAACGGTGGCCGGGCGCCGCTGTCGGTCGCTGTCGGCGACCAGGTGATCTACGGCAAGTATTCCGGCAGCGACATCGAGGTCGACGGCCACGAGGTGAAGATCCTGCGCGAGAGCGACATCCTTGCGAAGGTCATGAGCTGACCAGCCCAGTGCGTTCCAGTCTCGATCAATTCCCACTATTCAGCCACTTTTCAGGCTAGTCACTTTTTCAGGAGTAACGACTCGTGCCCAAGCAACTGCTGTTCGATGACAACGCCCGCGCCAAGCTGCTCAAGGGCGTCGAGAAACTGGCCGGTGCCGTCGCGGTGACGATGGGGCCGACCGGCCGCAACGTGATCATCGACAAGTCGTTCGGCGGCCCCACCGTCACAAAGGACGGCGTGACTGTCAGCAAGGAAGTGGATCTCGAGGATCCGTTCGAGAACATGGGCGCCAAGCTCGTCAACGAGGTGGCTTCGAAGACGTCGGACCTGGCCGGTGATGGCACGACCACGGCCACGGTGCTCGCTCGGGCGATTTTCCGCGAGGGCACGCGCAACGTCGCGGCCGGGAGCAACCCGACGGCGGTCCGCCGCGGCATCGACAAGGCGGTGACGGCGGCCGTGGAGCGGCTGATGCAGATCGCGCGAAAGGTGGAGCGGCCTGAGGAGGTCGCGCAGGTGGGGGCCATCAGCGCGAACAACGATCGCTCGATCGGCGACCTGTTAGCCGAGGCACTGCAGCGGGTGGGCAAGGACGGCGTGATCACGGTCGAAGAGGGCAAGACGACCGAGACGACCGTGCGGTTCGTCGACGGCATGCAGTTCGACAAGGGGTTCATCTCTCCTTATTTCGTCAACAAGCCGGCCGAGATGATCTGCCAGCTCGACGACGCCCTGATCCTGATCCACGAGAAGAAGATCTCGAACTTGCGCGATCTCTTGCCGCTGCTCGAGAAGGTGGCCCAGTCGGGCAAGCCGCTGTTGATCATCGCCGAGGATGTCGATGGCGACGCTCTTACGGCGCTGGTCGTCAACAAGCTTCGTGGTGTGCTCAACATCTGCGCGTCGAAGGCCCCCGGCTTCGGTGACCGCCGCAAGGCGATGCTCGGCGACATCGCCACCCTCACGGGCGGCACGCTGATCTCCGAAGATCTCGGCCTCAAGCTCGAGAGCCTCGATCTCTCGCACCTCGGCAGGGCGAAGAAGATCACTGTCGATAAGAACGAGACCACGATCGTGCAGGGCGCCGGCAAGCAGGACGACGTGCAGGCCCGCGTGCACCAGCTCCGCACCCAGATCGAGGGCACCGAGAGCGAGTATGACCGCGAGAAGCTGCAGGAGCGGCTGG
>Ga0209357_1000957_pt1 | contig 11716 bp, 17 predicted proteins | sample LauGreFBDMM110SD_2_FD_187573 | JGI IMG/M metagenome (GOLD analysis project Ga0209357, IMG submission 187573) | Freshwater lake microbial communities from Lake Michigan, USA - Fa13.BD.MM110.SD (SPAdes) (version 3) | ecosystem: Environmental > Aquatic > Freshwater > Lake | place: Lake Michigan... | reverse complement strand
GGGTTTACATGACCAGAAAAGAGCGCACCAAAGCCCATGCTGAAGTCAATAAGTTTGTTTCCGTCAACGTCAGTCATCCAGGCACCTTGTGCCTTGGCGATAACGATTGGATGTGGGTCATACGCCTGCAAACTTGATGGCACACCGAGGGGAAGCACCTTCTTTGCCCTCGCGTTAGCCGCCTGGGAACCAGGCGTTTTTTCAACGTATGTACGCAACTCACGCTGCGTAATTTGCTTGGCTCTGTCTGCCAAGTTGTGGTGCAACGTGGGATTCGTTGCTGACATTGGTATCACCCCGATTAGCGGTTGCTCCCATGCTACTCGCCTTCTGATGTGGTCGTGAGAAATCCTTGTTTCTTTAATGAAGTTGGGACTGTGCGCTCTACATGGCACACTTGACGCACGCATGGTGGGCGTAGCTCAGTTGGTTAGAGCGCTAGGTTGTGGTCCTAGAGGCCGGGGGTTCGAATCCCCTCGTTCACCCCAAATCGTGGGCCGGTATCACTTTCGATACCGGCGGCACGAAGTCCTCATAGAGGAACATTTGGCCGTGTCGCCTAGTGTTGTCCCTCGTAACGCGCCTTTAGCTCAGCTGGTAGAGCAACGGACTCTTAATCCGCAGGTCCTGGGTTCGATCCCCAGAGGGCGCACCAAATTCATCGGAGATTCTCATGGCTGTACTTGAAGTAGAAACATTCACCCTCGTACCAGGAGTCGATGCGGCCGCGTTTCGCGCTCTTGACGAGCAGATGCAGGAATGGTGCTACGTGAATCGTCCAGGACTTGCACGACGCACCACAGCTCGCGCCGAAAACGGCACGTATGCCGTGATCACTCTGTTTGGTGAGGCATCACAAGCCATTAGTTCGTACTACACGAATACTGATGCTGTTGTAGCCGCGTGGAGTGCTGCAATTACTGAATCAAGCCGCAGTGTTGCGGTGTATTCACTGCTGTAATTACTGCTGTACCAACGTAATCGGGTTGCCTTCAGGGTCTTCAATACCTGCGATCAACGCGTGGCCAGGAATTTGAAACGGTTCCGATGTCAACTTGCCACCAAGTGACACTGTCATCGCGCGTGACGCTTCAACGTTTTTTACCTGAATAAAGAGCGTGACTCCACCGCGAGTGCCTTGACTCATGTGGCCACCAATGCCATTTTCCGGACCACCAATGCCTGTAGGAATCTGACGAAGGAAACCTTCACTGATTTCCCAATTAAACATCTGGCGATAAAACGGTTCGAGCACATCAATATTCAGTGCTTCAATCTGAAAATACACAACTGGGCGTGCCCATTCGTTCGTCATTTTGTTCCTACTTCCAACCGAGCATCTCAGAAATTTGAGAAGCCAATCCAATCTCAATAAATGTCATGCTACGCAAATCATCTCTGTCAGCTTGAGTCGCACCCATCCACCCGCTATGCGTCGTCTCCATTGTGATCAATGTCAGCACATTAAGTGCGGTAGCACGGGCAGCACGTGGCGGAACATCGCGTAACTCCATCATTGCTTGAACTGCATCAAGAATCTCTTTCATGTCAGCAGAATGAATTTCCGGCGAGAAACCATGGAGTACCAATTCACTCACCACTAAGGCACGCTTTTGAAAGACGCCGATGGAAGGTCCGTACGCTGTCAGAAATACAATTGGATCGGCGAGATCATTTTTTAGTGTCTCAACGTTTGAGCGCAACCCATCGATCATCTGCACAGCCAAGGTGTGCGCCACTTCAGATAACAAGTCCAGTCGTGATCCGAAATAACGGTGCACCAGCACATGCCCACTCGCCAAACCGGCTTTCTCTGTAATGAGGTCTACCAAGAGTTCGTTCATTGGCGTTGTGTCGAGAAGTGAGATAACGGCCTGAACCAATCTCTCGCTTGCTTCGTCGCGCCCGACACGAACTGGCTTCTCTTTTGTCTTCTTAGGCACTGGTGCCAATGTACGCCTCTTTTCAACACCGCAAATTCACTTGACTTGTCAGTGCCAAATTTGTAAGGTCACACTACACTAATGTAATACAACATCACATTGATTCTTCTGGAGTTCCCATGCCTTCTGTTATCAAACTCCGCCTTGCTTCACTTCTTGCATCACTCATCCTTGTCTGCACTGTGATCGCAATGGCAATACCTGTGGCCAATACGACTGCGGATGCAAGCCCCGCGGAAACAAGTGCTTCATCCCCCAATCGGTCAGCTCAAGGAATGATTTCGACCGGATCTCAAACGACTTGTGTGGTTTCTTCTACAGGGGGACTCAAATGTTGGGGAGAAGGCGTGACAGGAAAATTGGGGAACGGTACGAATCTGGATTCCACAACACCTGTCGACGTAACAGGAATGACAAGCGGCGTCGCTCAAGTAGCAGTTGGGTTTGACCATACATGTGCCCTAACAACTTCAGGAGGCGTGAAGTGCTGGGGGCAAAACCGCAATGTCTATGGAAACTACGGTGGTCAGCTCGGAAATGGAACGTTTAACCACTCCAACACTCCAGTCAATGTTGTTGGTCTCTCTAGCGGTGTGACTCAGATTGTGGTTGGGCAAAGTTGGTCATGTGCGCTGACAAATACAGGCGGAGTGAAATGCTGGGGCTTGCAAGGAGACAGTGTCTCGCTGACCGTGCCGGTTGAAGTTCCAGGAATGAGCAGCGGAATCATTGGAATTGAGGCGGGCTACAGCAACATATGCGGAATTACTTCTAGTGGCGGTATCAAATGTATTGGGCATGTTGTTGACGGGCGTCTGAGTAACTCAATGTCTTATACCTCTTCACTCGATGTGCCACAACTATCAGTTGGTGTTGAGGCATTCACACTGGGTTATTTTCATGCCTGCTTTGTCATGAGTTCGACAGGTGGAGTCAAATGCTGGGGAAACAATAACTGGAGGCAACTTGGGGTTGGCTCTCAGACCGGCGGCTGGGCTCCTTATTCGTCCAACCCGAGCGATGTAATCGGACTTAGTTCGGGTGCGGTATCAATCAGTGCAGGCGGACAACACACATGTGTCATCACCACATCATCCACAGTGAAATGCTGGGGGTCGAATGACGCTGGACAGTTGGGTAATGGAAGCATCACGACGCAAACCGCTGTCGTTACAGCATTAAACCTTTCAAACGTGATTGCTATTTCCTCTGGAGACAACTACACGTGCGCACTCCTTCAGGACAACAGTGTGAAGTGTTGGGGTGGAAATGGAAAAGGACAACTTGGCGACGGAACAACAACAGCGAGATGGGAACCTGGACTCGCCTCTGTATTGAACTTCAATGTAGGGCCGACCACAACTACAACCACCACCACGACCACGGTTCCGCGGACCACCACAACGGTGCCTGCAACAACGACGACAATTGCGACCACAGTTGCGACCACAGTTGCGACTTCACCAACAACAACAGTTTCTCAGGGTCAAGCATCAGTAGCAACCATTGCTCCTACCACGACTGTTGCTGCATCAACTTCGACACGTTCACCAACTGCTGTCACTCAACAAAGCGCAACAACCACGACAACTGTTGCTGCGACTACTTCAACTTCGACAGCTCCGACCAACCAAGCGACAATTGCAGGGCCAAATGCGCCAACAGCTGAACTCGGACAAACCGGTGCAACGCTCAATGGCTATGAAGTGTTGGCCTCACTGGTTCGAAAGAACAACACTTTCGAGATCTCCTCTGCCGGCGTTACAGCCACCATTGGTGCAACGTCAAATGGCGTCGCCCTGGCGCTTAATAGCAACGGCAATCTAGTTGTTCCGACCGGAGCATCAATAACTGTGAGCGCCAAGGGATACACACCGAACGAGCCAGTGGAATTGTGGCTGTACTCAACCCCAACGAAACTTATGGACCTTATTGCGGACAAGAATGGCGCAGTGTCAACACAAGCCACAATTCCAGCGAACATCTCTGAAGGAAATCATCGTCTCGTACTTAACGGTGTTAGTACAGCTGGCGACACAGTTGTTATCGGTGTTGGCATAGCCGTAGGCGTAGATAATTCCCCAAGTTCGATTTCTCGAGCGCTTATTGCAATACCAGTTGCGCTGGCTATATTCGTCGGACTTGCATTACCCACTACTGCTGCACGACGCCGTAGGCGCCGTAACGCAATTGTAAAATTAGTTAACGACTGAAGGCTGCAACTACTTCAACGTGGTGGGTCTCAGGGAAAATGTCTAATACTTCTACTTCGCCAAGCTTGTAGCCAGCGTCGCAGAGGTACTTTGCATCGCGGGCACCAGCAACTGGGTCACAACTAACCAAGATGATGGTGTGCGCATCAGTAGCAACTACTGATGCAGCGCCCATTTTGCCAAGTCCATGACGTGATGGATCTGCAATAACCACGTCGGCTTCCATAGCATCCCACTGATCCATGTTTGCTTGCTCGATAGTTGCAGCACATTCGGCCAAGTTGCGCACTGCGTCTTTGCATGCTGATTCAGAAGACTCCACCAACATCAATTCATCGAACCGCTGAGAGAACGCAAGGCTGAAGAGGCCAATTCCACCGTATGCATCAACCATGTACCCGCCTTCGATGCCAAGTTTGTCAAGACGACGTGACACAGAATCGATAATAAGTTCGGCAGCTTCAGGCGATGACTGAAAGAACGAGCCCATTGACACCTTGTATGTGTGTTCGCCAACGACTTCAGAAATAGACGCGCGCTCGCCTGTTTTCAAACCTGCGGGAAGACCGTTAGCGAGTTTGCCTTCATGATTCCATACACCGATGTTGTTTGTACGCGCACCAACGCGAATGGTGACTTCGCCAGCGCCTTCAAGAACAGGGTTCGCAATGAAGTCATTGATGAGCGGGTGAGCAATCATGCAATTAGCGACAGGGACAATGTCGTGTGAATCATGAGCACGAAATCCGATGATGCCATCGTCGCCAGCAACCATGCGCACTGTGGTGCGACGAGCGTCGTCAGTAAGTCGGCGCAATTGCGGGTCAATTTCCATGCGGGCGGTGCGGGCATACGCCTCGGCAACGATGGCAAGTTTGGCTTGGCCTTGAATGCGACGTTCGATGTGTTGGAAATCGCAGCCACCACAACCTTCAGCCACGTGAGGGCATGGTGGGACACGACGATTGGCCGATGGTTCAAGAACTGAGATCAATTGACCACGACCAAAGTCTTTCTTTTCCTCGGACAATGAGATTTCGACTAATTCGCCGGCAAGAACGCCAGGAACGAATACAACACGGCCATCTTCAAGGCGGGTAATGCCTTCGCCGCCTGCGACGAGCTTTTCAATACGTACAGAATGGGGTGTTGTCACCGTGACAGGCTACGGCGCAAGTCCGAGTGAAAGTCGTTTCGCTAGTGTGAGAGGCGTGACATTGCCTGTACTTATTGCCCCATCAGTCCTTCCAGCCGATTTTTCCAAGATCGGTGAAGAGGTTCGTGCTCTCGATGAGGCCGGAGTTGACATTATTCAATGGGACGTTATGGATGGCCAGTTCGTGCCGAACCTCACCTTTGGACCAGATGTCATTGCATCTGCCCGCTCATACAGCACAAAGCCATTCGAAGCACACCTCATGGTGCTGACTCCGGATGTAATGGCGCAGCGGTATGTAGAAGCAGGATGCCAGCGTCTCATTGTTCATGCCGAAGCGTGTACTCATTTGCATCGCACATTGGAAAACATTCGTGGCATGGGTGCCACAGCAGCTGTTGCACTGAACCCACACACGCCAGCAAGCACAGTTGAGAACGTTCTTGATCTTGTTGACATGGTGTTAGTGATGACCGTGAACCCAGGATTTGGTGGCCAGAGCTACATCAAGACAATGGAACCAAAGATTCGCCAAGTACGCGACATGATTACTGCGCGTGGTCTCGGCGACTCCGTGCATGTAGAAGTTGACGGCGGCATCTCGCCCACCACCATTGCAGGTGCTGCGAAAGCTGGAGCAAACGTATTGATTGCTGGCAGTGCGTTGTATCGCGACCCGAAGGGCCTTGCACACGCTGTCACTGAACTGCGAGCACTAGCTACTGCAGCATTTACTGCGTAACTAATTCTTTAGCGGCGTATCCCGCGACGGAACCACACAAGGGCCAACAGCGCGAGAATAACAAGCAGAGTCGGCAGCACCAGCGCAGCAAATAATTGCGCTGGCTGATCAAAGATTGTTACAAACAACCCAGAGTCGATACTGGTGCCATCATTGTTCAGGGTGCGTGCAGCAGCATCAAACTTCGGGCAACGAACATTTGAGCCTGCTACTTCAGCACCACCAAATAATTCATTTGAATCGCGAACAGTTGACGACAATTTTAGCGTCACACTGTCAAGGGCAACCCCCACAATGTAGGTCTTGTTCTTTTTCAGGTACTTCACGTCACGGCCGTATCGCACTTCTACAGAATTGCCGTTGATGTAGCCGTCAAGAGTTCCGGCACGTACTTGGGTCACCGTGAACACAGCAGCCACCGGATCAAGAGATGCAACGGTCCCTATAAAGACTGCCTGAGCGACTGTCGGTAAAGCACAACCTTCAGGCACGGTGGTGACCGCAGTAGGCACCGTCGTTGTGGTCGACGTAGTTGTAGAACTAGTGCTGGTGGATGTTGTGCTGACGACAGCAATGGGCACTTCTGTGGTCGTGGTCGTTTCGGCGTTCACCAATGCAGGTGCGCCAATGCCCAGAAATAACACCACAAGAGTGGTGGCAATGATGGCGCGGCGCATTGTCTCCACGCTACTCACCGAGAGTCCGTGCAGAACGGCGGTTGTGCAGCGATACTGAACGAATGGGATTTAATCCGACACGTAAACAAGTGGCTCGCAAAAGTGATGTGTGGTTTGTAGCAATGGCCATCTGTGTTGCTTCCGTGCTCGTGGCATGGGCATTTCTCGGATAACCACCATGGCTCGTGATATTTGGGACGATCTCTACGGCATAGTTGATACGCGTCGTGTCCAACCATACGAAGCACTGAAGGAATATGTGTGCCCCGGATGCAACCAAGAGATTCCATCTGGCATGGGACATACCGTTGCAGTGCCACGCGAAGCGCCTGACTTACGGCGCCATTGGCACCACGCATGCTGGCAACGACGCGAGACTGGCGCTACACGCTGATTCAGAAAATGTTTTCGAACATTTCTAATTTATTTCCCAGCACTGCCGCTACATCGAATCGAACTCGCAGACCTGGCTCCTCAAGTGTGCGAACAAATGCAAAACCTGCTCGCCGCACACGTTGCTGTTTTAGTTCCGTCATTGCTTCTAACGGCGAACCGAAGTTGTTTGTGGCACGAGCCTTCACTTCACACACTGCAATGATGTTTCCCAGCCTGGCGACAACGTCAAGTTCTCCACCACGCATGGTCCAATTGCGCGCAATAACTGTGAAACCATGCGCAACATACCAATCGGCTGCGCGTTGTTCTGCCCACCGCGCTCGGGCAAGGCGAATTGTTGCTAAATCTCGTTCGGATTCAGCAGAACGGTTGACGGCAGTTCTTCCACGTTGACGTCTTTGAAACTCAGCACCCGTACTGTGGGGATGAATCGGGTCTTGCGGTACATATCCCATACCCATGCGTCGGTCATTTCCACTTCGATTAGCGGCCGTGCGCTGTCGCCGGTGACTTTCACCTTGACTTCGTTGGCCAAATAAAACCGGCGTTCTGTCTCGACGGCATATTTGAACATGCCGACGACGTCTTGGTATTCCTGGGCGAGTTTGTACTCGCGGTCGGCCTCAAAATTATCGAGATCATCGGTATTCATAAATGATGTCCGCGTCTCTTGAGGCGAGAGGCTTACGCCTCGCGCTTCTCACGAATCTTGGCGGCCTTACCAACGCGATCACGGAGGTAGTACAACTTCGCGCGACGAACATCACCGCGACGAATTACCTCGATCTTTGCTACTGAAGGAGCATGCATAGGGAAGGTGCGCTCGACGCCAACGCCGTAGCTGACTTTACGAACTGTGTAGGTCTCTGAAATTCCGGAACCTTGGATACGAAGGATGTTGCCCTGAAAGATCTGAACGCGCTCTTTGCCTGACTCGATAACGCGTACGTGCACTTTGACTTCATCTCCAGGACCAAAGGTCGGGATGTCGTCACGCTTGTTTTGGTTGTCAACGATGTCTGTGATCTTCATGATTGCGTGCTTTCAAACTGTGATGTGTGCGGGTGACCGAAAGAAAAGGTCAGTCCGTAGGGAACATTGAAGGATACGAGGCAAAGGCCACCCCTTCCAACAAGGCGAGTTCATCTTTCGTCAGCCCGCCACGGGCTTCGATGAGATCGGGGCGCTGTTGCAGGGTGCGCCAGAGGGCTTGGGCCTGTCTCCAGGCAGCCACACGGCCGTGGTCTCCCCCGCGCAGGACCTCAGGAACCTCGAAGCCTCGGAACTCAGCAGGGCGGGTGTACTGGGGCTCTTCTAATAGCCCGTCTGCCCCGAAGCTCTCAGTAACGGGTGAAACAGCGTTACCCATGACGCCAGGAATCAGGCGAGTCACGGCTTCAATGATGAGACAGGCAGCTACTTCCCCACCAGCCAGCACGACATCGCCGACAGAAATTTCATGGTCGACAAGGTGCTCACGCACACGTTGGTCGACGCCTTCATACCTGCCACACAACATGCTGAAACCGCCCGAGGCCGCCAAGGTCTCTGCCATCTGTTGATTGAACTGCTGGCCGCCAGGGCCGAGTAGTAACAAGGGGCGCGGTGGCTGCACTGCTTCGACAGCAGCGAAAATTGGTTCGGGACGCATCAGCATTCCGGCACCGCCACCAAACGGATTGTCGTCGACAGTTTTGTGAACATCAGTCGCGAAGTCACGAATGTTGTGGGTGCGCACATCAATGGCGCCAGTTTCACGAGCACGGCCTAACAAGCTGTGGGTGCAGAATCCGTCGACAATCTCGGGAAAAATAGAAAAGACATCAATACGCATCTCTCAGGACGCTACCTATTCTTCGTCGTTAGATGTGTCAGATAACAGAGCTTCGCGCAGACCTTCTGGCGGATTAATGACCGTGACGCCATCAATACATGACTCCACAAACGGAATTGGCACAAGAACACCTGATGCCAGCTCTAACAAGTCATGAGCCGGGTTATGAAGAACGCCAGTGCAGGTGCCCCAAGAAGTGCCGGCCATATCAACAACCTCAGAGCCAATGAGTTGGTGCACCCACAAACCTTCGGCGCCATCAATTGGTTCTGCATAGAGATATTTGTTCGTGAGTTTTTCAACCGCATTGCGATCATCGATGCCCTCGAAGTGAACAACCCAACGATCTTGTTGCGGGCGAACTGTCGCAATGGTCAACGTACGTTGCGTGCCACCTTCAACAATGATGAGCTCAGAACCGACCGAACGGCGCTGTTCTAAATCAGACGTAAGAGAGAGAAAGACATCACCACGTACGCCGTGGGGCTTTCCTATGCGACCGACCTCTAAAAGGCCTTCAGGCGCGGAGTTAGGGAGCAAACTGCTCAGGCGTCGACAAAGTCGACGTCGACATCAACATCGTCGTTTGTTGCCGCTGCGCGGACAACTGTGCGAATGCTCTGTGCAGTACGACCGCGACGGCCGATAACACGACCAAGATCGCCAGGACCAACACGAACCTCGAGGAGGATCTTGTCACCCTTGCCAGGACCTGAAGTGACGTTCACTGCATCTGCATCATCAACAATGCTGCGCACGATATGTGCGAGTACCGCAGTTGCGATGGGTGCTTCGAGAGTGTTTGCGTCGTCGAAATCTGACACGGGATTACTTAGCTCGTGCGGCGGTGAACTGTGCCCACGCCCCACTGATTTCAAGAAGTTTGCGAACGCGCTCTGTTGGCTGTGCGCCTTCCATGAGCCACTTGACAGCTTTGTCGTTGTCGATCGTGATTGTTGATGGTTCGGTACGTGGGTTGTACTGACCGAGGATCTCGATGAAGCGGCCATCACGGGCGCGACGAGAATCGGCCGCGATAACGCGGTACTGAGGTTGTTTGGTCTTGCCAACTCGTGTTAGGCGCAATTTCACTGCCATGGTGCGATTTTCTCCTGAAAGGACCCAGTTCGGGACTAGGTAAGGCTAGCGGTGCAAAGGCCGACTCCCCAACGAAATCGCTACTTTGAAAAGGGAGGAAATTGGCCGGGGCCGCCAGCGCCTGGCATTCCTGGAAATCCACCAGGCCCCCCGGCGCCACCAAACATGTCTCCAAGTTCGCGCATGGCTTGGCGGGTACTGACTTTGTTCTTTCCCTTGCCCTGCTTGCCTTGTGGCTTTGCGAGGCCGCCCATCTTCTTCATCATCTTTTGCATTTCAGTGAATTGTTTGATGAGTTTGTTGACGTCTGCAACCTGCGTTCCACTTCCTACGGCGATTCGAGTGCGGCGACTGCCGTTGATAATTTCTGGCGACCGGCGCTCGTGCGGGGTCATGGAACGAATAATTGCCTCAGTGAGTTTCACTTGATCGTCGCCGACCTGGGCGTCCTTCATTTCCTTTGGCATGCCAGGAAGCATTCCCATAATTCCCGACAGTGGACCCATCTTTTTCAGTTGCTGTAACTGCTCGAGGAAATCTTCCAGAGTGAACTGACCCTCGAGCATGCGGGCGGCAGTTTCTTCTGCTTGGTCTGCTTCAAAAACTTTTTCAGCTTGTTCGATGAGTGTCAGCACGTCACCCATACCGAGGATGCGGCCAGCCATACGGTCTGGGTGGAACTGTTCGAACGCATCAATTCGTTCGCCAGTTGCCGCAAACGCAATTGGTTTTCCGATGACGGTCTTGACCGACAACGCAGCACCACCGCGCGCATCACCATCAAGTTTGCTGAGAATAACTCCGTCAATTGCCAGACGTTCATCGAATGCCTTTGCAACACTGACTGCATCTTGACCAGTCATCGCATCGACAACAAGGAACGTGTACTTAGGAATGACAGCACGAGAAATGTCAGCAACTTGCTGCATCATTTCTTCATCAATGGCCAAACGGCCCGCTGTGTCGACAATAAGAATGTCTTTGCCCAGTCGACGTGCTTCTTCAAGACCGCGACGTGCAGTATTTACTGGGTCACCTGGTTCTGAAAAGACTGGAACACCAACTTGGGCGCCGAGTGTGCGTAACTGATCAACAGCGGCAGGACGTTGTAAGTCTGCTCCGACAAGAAGTGGTTGACGACCTTGTGATTTGAACCAACGCGCCAACTTTGCTGCGCTGGTGGTTTTACCCGAACCTTGCAGACCAGCCATAAGAATGACTGTGGGCGGAATACTGCTGTAGGCAATCTTGAGAGTTTCTCCGCCAAGCATTGCCACCAGTTCGGCATTAACGATCTTGATGATCTGCTGGCTGGGGTCAAGCGCTTCAGAAACCGTGATGCCAATTGTTTGTTCACGAATGCGCGCCACAACATCGCGAACAACACCGACATTGACGTCAGCTTCTAAAAGTGCAGTACGAATCTCAGCAAGTACTTCGTCAACGTCAGCCTCAGTGAGACGACCTTTGCCGCGAAGGCGCTTTGCTATTCCTTGTAACCGGTCGCCTAACGAATCAAACATGCGTCTTTAGGTTATCGGCGCTAGACGACTGAAAAAGAGCGTCAACCAATGACAACGTTTGTTACTAAGCCCTTGGTGATAGTCAGATTGACTCGATTGGTCTCAAAATCTTGGGTCAACATGAATGCCTCCCC
>Ga0209357_1000954_pt1 | contig 11735 bp, 9 predicted proteins | sample LauGreFBDMM110SD_2_FD_187573 | JGI IMG/M metagenome (GOLD analysis project Ga0209357, IMG submission 187573) | Freshwater lake microbial communities from Lake Michigan, USA - Fa13.BD.MM110.SD (SPAdes) (version 3) | ecosystem: Environmental > Aquatic > Freshwater > Lake | place: Lake Michigan, USA... | reverse complement strand
ATATTTATGTTACTTGGGCGTAGCATTTCATTGGTATAAATATCAAGAGTCAACATGGAATGAGACTATGTACTTACAAAGAGAAGATTATGCCAGAGAGGGAATTTACAGCTTCTCGCATTTTTTGGTTATTGTCTTGATAATTTCTTTAGCGCTTTTCAGTTTTAAAAAGCAGGTTTTTGGAATATTGATAGGCTTAGTTCCTTTAACAAACATTCCAGTGGCCAGCCCAGGCATAGCGCTGTTATTTCAAGGCACAGTAAGTCTTTTATTTTTTTCCGTATTACTTCAAAACGTTCAATGGAAAAAATCTGCATCGTTTAAGATGCGTGTAGCTTGGTTTCTGATTGCCTACCTTGTGGTGAGTGGTCTTGTAACTACAATCAATTTGTGGGATCCAACTAAAGATTGGCTTAAGGTCATCTTCATTACCTTAATAAAAACTGCTGTACCTATTGCCTGTATCGCTATTGTGGCAGAAAAATCAAACCTGATTAAGATTGATCAGGTAAGTTTTAAAAATGGGGCCAAGTATCAGGCAGCAACAATATTAGTGCTGATTAGCTCAATTTTTTATCAATATCTGGCTGGTTATAATGAACCGCTTGGCCCGTATTGTTACAATTCAATGTTTTTTCAAACCCGCCTAACATTGGGTTTTTGTAGTCCAAATGAGCTAGGATTATGGTGTGCTGGTGTCTTTCCGTACATAATACGATGGGCAAAGCAGAAGAGCTTTATTATGAAACTTACAGTCTGGCCCTTATTTTTAATGGTGTGTTTCTATTCCGGTTCAAGGGGGGTGATTATAAGTCTTGCGGTTGTCTTGCTTGCCATATTGGTGTTTAAGAAAAATATTTCATTTCCCATTCTTATCTTGGGGTCTGCGCTTGCAGTCACAGTGGTTTTATCTTCTAGCTTAAGAAACGAAGGGCTGCTTTCAATCGATTCGCGGCAGGAAGATTTTGCATCTGTTATTCAGCTGTTATTGGAAAGGCCTGAGAAGATGATATTCGGATGTGGTTTTGGCATATCTGGATATGATCATCCTCAGCCTCATAATATGATTTTAGATATTCTATATAATATTGGGATTATTGGCTGTGCACTTTACGTATTCTTTATATGCGATTTATTATATAGATTACACAGGTCAGGGGCCACTGCATTCTTTTCAGTGATTGGAGTCCTTGCTTTTGGAGTGGGCCATGCTTGCTGGACAAGCTGGTTGTTCTATTACTTTATCCTGTTAGCGTTTATTGATTCACGATTCGAAAAAAACCTCCCCTCCAAAACAAAGCTTGTCCCTTGCTATGTTTGAGAAAAAACACTGCAACATTTGGTTTTTTCTCGTCCACAACAGATGCTTATCAACAAATGGTAATTCTTTGGTGTTACGGCATCCATCCGCACAAAAAAAAGTTGGACCGCCGGAGCCGGTTCCAAAAGCCGTGAGGTGTGTCTGCTTTGCTGAGTCGCTATTGGCAAACGACATGGTGGCTTAATGCTGAGCAGTTGAATGTAGTCGACCAAGGTTTATAAGATAAATTTAAAATGCTGAAGCCTAACAAACTAAAAGTATTAATATGGCACTGGGGAAGGTGCGGAGGTGGGCCGCGCTATACACTTGAAATTGCACGTGTGCTAGCAACCCGCATGGACATGAAGATTTATTTGTCACTTTCTCGCCAGTCCGAAATGTATGCCGACTTTGACAGTATTCCTGTTGCCGGTGACTTCAATATTGATACCTATGAAAGTGCCGTCCAGTTCGGCTTGCGCAGCCTCCAGCTTCCTTTTCTGCGTCGCCGTTTCGCGCGCTACATTCAGGAGCAGAAGATCGACGTCGTGTTCTGCACCATGGATCATCTGTGGAACACCTTTATGACCGGCGTCATCCGCGACTCCGGCGCCGTCTATTTGCTGACCGTGCATGACGCCACCCGTCATCTGGGTGAAGATCAGGGCTGGCGCCGTTGGTTGCTGCGACGTGATATCGATGCATCGGATGCCGCCATGGTCTTGTCGCGCTCGGTGGGCGCGTCGCTGCAGGCCAACTACGGATATCCCGCTGACTGCACCTTCCTTTCAACACTCGGAAATTTTGGGTACGGTTGTTCTGATGTATGTGTGCGCAGCCTGCCCGTGGACCGTCCAGCCCGCCTTCTGTTTTTTGGTCGTATCCTGCATTACAAAGGCTTGGATTTGATGTTGGAGGCCTTGCCCATTTTGCGTAAGGAGTTTCCGAGGCTCGGGCTGGAGGTCTGGGGGACTGGCGACATCACTCCCTATCAGACAGCTCTTGATGCCGTCGGCGACGTACGGGTGGAGAATCGCTGGATCGAAGAAGAAGAGATTCCCAGAATTTTCGCAGCCACCGACCTCGCTGTACTACCCTATAGAGAAGCCAGCCAGTCGGCCGTTGTCGCCACCGCTTTCGCTGTTGGTATGCCTTGCGTCGCCACGCCGATTCCCGGTCTGTGTGAGCAGGTCGCCGATGGTGTGACCGGCGTCATTGCCACCGGCAACAGTCCGGCAAAATATGCGGATGCGGTTGCCAAGGTTTTGCGGGATCCGGCCTTTTATGCGCACTTGTCGCAGGGTTGCCTCCAGGTTGCCCGTACCACGCTGAGTTGGGAAAGTATCGGCCTATCGGTGACCGAGGCGTTGCATGGCGCTTACTCTAGGGGCAAGCGCAACAAGGGTGGGCGGGCATGAGCAAGCGGGCACTGATTTTCGGCATTTCTGGTCAGGACGGTAGTTATCTGGCGCAGTTGCTGCTGGCGAAGGGTTATGCGGTTTTTGGCACCTCGCGCGATGCGGAACTGTCGTCTTTTCGCAATTTTTCCATACTGAATATACGCCAGCAGCTCACGTTGCTGTCTGCTTCACTGGCTGATTTCCGCAGCGTCATGCAGGTGATCAAAGTGGTAGACCCCCATGAAATCTATAACCTGAGCGGGCAAAGCTCGGTCGGTTTGTCCTTCAGTCAGCCGATGGAAACCATGGAGAGCGTGGTCACTGCGACCTTCAATATTCTCGAAGTCATTAGATTTCTGAATCCCGGTATCCGCTTTTACAATGCCGGGTCTAGTGAGTGCTACGGGCACACCGGTGAACAGCCGGCCAATGAGGAGACCCCTTTTCGGCCGCGCAGCCCCTATGCGACAGCCAAGGCAGCGGCCCATTGGGCGGTGGCCAACTATCGTGAAGCCTATGGGTTGTTCGCTTGTTCTGGCATACTTTTTAACCACGAATCGCCGCTCCGGCCGGAACGTTTCGTGACGAAAAAGATTATCGCCACCGCAGCCCGTATCGCCGCGGGAACCGAGCAGGGTCCACTACGGCTAGGCGATCTCGAGATTAGGCGCGACTGGGGATGGGCGCCGGAGTATGTCGAAGTTATCTGGCGCATGCTGCAGCGAGGAGAGCCGGCCGACTATGTGGTGGCAACCGGACGTAGCTGGTCGCTGCAGGAGTTTGTAACCGAAGCCTTCGCTGCCTTCGGCTATGACTGGCGTGACCATGTGCTATACGACGCAGGCCTTAAACGGCCGTCGGATATCGCCCATTCGGCGGGAGATCCCGGGCGCGCTGCCGCGGAACTTGGCTGGCGCGCGCGAGTCCTGATGCCAGAGGTAGTTAGGCGAATGGCCGAAGCAGAGCTTCGTTCCCTTGCCGTTCACCAATCCTAAGCCTGGAGGTTTTGTGATGCGCGAATTCGAAATGCCCTCGCAGTTATTTCGCTGGTTTCTCAAGAACACAAGCACTGGCAATGAGACCTATTCGTATGAGGTCTGCTTCCCGCGGAATCTTGCAGCGGCTAACGGCGAAGGCTATCTGTGGCGCTCTTATGATAGGCGGCTACAAATGCTGATCGATATAGTCGGAAAGGGAAAGCGCAGCCCCTTGCGCGTCCTCGAGGTGGGCTGCGGGTTCGGCCACGATCTGCTTTGGACGGCACTTGCCGGCGCGCAGGCAGTAGGCATCGACATCAAATCCGAATTCGTGGAATCTAGTCTGCTTGCCCGTGCGCATATAGAGCGGTATGTGGGCCATGCTATCTCTGTCGACATCCGCCGCACCAATCTCATGGAGATGTCGGGCGAAGTCTTTGATCTGATCTACATGAAAGATGTGTTTCATCATCTTGAGCCGCGTGATGCGATCGTCGCAAAACTGGCCGCTCTGATGGCACCGGGCGGGAGGATCCTGATCGTCGAGCCGAATGCGTGGAATCCGCTGATCCAGCTACAGATGTTCCGCATCCGGGGGTTCAACACTATTGTGAAAAAGACCGATGCGGCGACCGGGGAGCGCTTCCTCTATGGTAACGAGCGACTTGTCACGGGCGGTTCCTTGCGTCGTTCCTTCGCGCGTGTAGGCGTGCGCGGCCAGTCTCGTTATATCCGCTTTCTTCCGACAAAGCTCAGCAGCCAGCGCTGGATGGCATTTGTTGCCCATGCAATGGAACAGCTGGGGCTGGAGCGTTTGCTGAACCCGGCTTGTATCCATTCGATCTTTTCCGGCTGCAAAGTCGGACAAGGGGGGTGAGGCAGTCGCCCCTGCTTGATAGGCTGCCTTGATCAATCGGCAACAAGAACGGCGCAATACTTCACCGGCTGATGCCAATATCTTGGACGGGCTAGGCGCATCATTGCCGGATCTTTGATTCTGGGCAAATCGTTCGCGATCGCTCTAGGAGCGATTACTTTGATAAAAAATACTTTTTAATAATTACTGGCTAGCAGAGTTGGATTGGTATTAGCGCGCCGAGGAAAGATAGTGACTTAGATGTTGGTTTGTTTCTAACTAAGATGTTTTCCTTGGTAATCACGCTGTGCGCTATGAACCGTGTAGCTTGGATCCTAAGCGATCGAGCCACTAATATGTGCTTTTCACGATTCTGGATCACCATGATCAAGACGACAATTAACCAGATAACATTAACCGAAGGGTCGCAGACGCGCTACACTGTGCTAATGCCATTAGGTAAGCGCGACAGGGCACGGTAGAGTTATGTGTGGAATCGCAGGGGTCGCCACGGTCAGGCAAAAGATAGACCCAAACAAGCTCGATCGGATGCGCGACACGTTGTCCCATCGCGGCCCTGATGGCGCAGGCAGCTGGATTACCACCAACGGTCGGGTCGGCCTCGCGCATCGTCGCCTCTCCATTCTGGATCTATCCGCCGCTGGCGCGCAGCCGATGCACTCGGCGTCCGGAAGATACAGTATTACCTTCAATGGAGAGATCTACAACTTCGCCGATTTGAGGAAGGAGCTCAAAGCCGCGGGGATGCGTTTCATCGGCGACTCCGACACTGAAGTCATCCTCGGAGCTTGCGAGCGTTGGGGCGTAATCGGCGCGTTGCCGCGCCTGGCCGGGATGCTCGCATTTGCCATCTGGGATTCACGGGAAAATATCCTGTATTTGGCGCGCGACCGCGTCGGCATCAAGCCATTCTACTACAGCCATCAGGACGGCGAGCTCAGCTTCGCATCGGAGTTGCGCCCGCTGGTAAACTGGCGCGGCAGCCTGCCGCTTATCTCCAAACGCGGGCTCAACGAGTACCTGCGTCTAGGATACGTCCCGTGTCCGTTGAGCATCTTCGAAGGTATCTGGAAGTTGCCGCCCGGAACTTATGTGATCTGGCGCACCGGGAAGCTGTCCGAACCTAAGCCGTTCTGGACGTATACAGACGCGGTCACCCGCGGCAAGGGGCATGCCTTCGTTGATGAGAACAGCGCAATCACCGAACTCGAGCGAGTCCTTCAGAAAAGCGTCGCGCGCCATATGGTTTCGGATGTGCCGCTTGGGGCATTTTTGTCGGGCGGCATCGATTCGAGCACCGTGGTGGCGCTGATGCAGACGCAAAGTAGTCGACCCGTCAAGACGTTCTCGATCGGATTCAGCGATGCCGCGTATGACGAGGCCAAGCATGCCGCGCGTGTAGCGGAGCATCTCGGCACGGATCATACCCAACTTTATGTGACAAATGAACATGCCTGCACTGTTATCCCCTCCCTAGCGGATACTTACGACGAGCCGTTTGCTGACGTATCCCAGATTCCCACTATCCTTGTGTCGCAGCTCGCCCGCCGTCAGGTGACGGTGGCCTTATCTGGAGACGGTGGTGATGAGCTGTTTGCTGGTTACAATCGCTACATCTTTGTGGCGGCTTTTTGGCGCAAGTTGCAGCGTCTGCCTTTGGGTCTTAGACGCATGGCCGCCGCCTGTCTGCGCTACCCGAGCGTGGCACGCTGGGACGCCTTCTTTCAGGCGGTCAGGCCATTGTTGCCGCAGTCGCTACAACCCAGTCTCCCCGGTCAGAAAATGCATAAGGTCGGTGCCATCCTGCCTTCCTCCTCGTTGCTCGAACTGCATATTCGTCTAGCCGCGCAATGGGTCGCGCCGCAAATGGCGCTGAGTCCTGCTTGGCGTGACGATGACCCGCTGTGGCAGGAGCTTCTGCAGGAGGACTCCGCCCTGACACCACCCATGCAGCAGGCCGTCTGGGACGCGCAGACTTACATGGTGGATGATATTTTGACCAAGGTTGATCGCGCGAGCATGCGCTTTGGCCTCGAGGTGCGGGTTCCGTTGCTCGACCATACCGTTGTCGAAACAGCCTGGCGAGTACCTGAGGCCATGAAGTTGCGCGCCGGACAAGGCAAATGGCTACTGAAACAGTTGCTCTATAGGCATGTCCCACAATCGTTGGTGGATCGACCCAAGATGGGGTTTGGCGTACCCATTGATGCCTGGCTGCGTGAAGGCGTACGCGATTGGGCAGAAACCTATTTAGAGGAACAACGCCTGCGCAACGAAGGCTATCTCGATGCCGACGTAATTCGTCAAACTTGGCTACAGCATCAGGCGGGCGCAGGAGAGAGCGGTGGCCCGCTGTGGACAATCTTGATGTTCCAACAATGGCTGGAAGGCTGCAAGCAATGGCTATGATTTCCAGGCTTCCTTGGTGGGTCAAGCTTTACGCCAAGCTGGTACTGGCACGCTTGCCCGTGTCCTATAGCCTCTGGCGCAAGCTCAAGCTCTTCTGCCATGGCGAGATGAACGATCCTGTGCGCGCCATTCGTACATTTGAAAAATACTACCTTTGCGCTCGCGAGCACTCAGACATAGCGACCGGTTTTACCGTGCTTGAACTAGGACCGGGCGACTCCATCCTTTCGGGATTGGTGGCCCGCAGCATGGGAGCGAGCCAGGTCTGGCTCGTCGATGCAGGTGCTTTTGCGGACATGGATCTCACGGCTTGTCAACGAACGCTGGCGCTACTCAAGCAAGCAGGCCATATCGACCTCGATCTAGGCAACGCGACGAACGTGCACGAACTGCTGCAACGCTTAAGCGTAAGCTATCTGACCTGTGGCACTGCTTCGTTGGCCGATATTCCAGATGCTAGCGTTGACTTTTTCTGGTCCCAGGTAGTGCTGGAACATGTGGCTCGTGATGAATTTCCGGTATTGCTCCGGGAGCTGCGGCGTATTGTTAGACCTCAAGGTATCGGTATACACAGCGTTGACTTTCGCGATCACCTAAGCAATGCACTTAATCATCTGCGTTTTTCCCACGCAACTTGGGAAAGTCGGATTTTCCGCAACAGCGGATTCTATACTAACCGCATCCGCCCTAGTGCGATGCTGGCGATGTTCAGAGATGCGGCTTTCGATACGAAAGTCCTCGCCAAGACCTATTGGCCGGAAATTCCGACTCCGCGTACTGCCATGGTGATGCCTTTTCGCAAAATGCCCGACGCCGAGCTCCGTCTGGCGGAGTACGAGATACTGCTGCGGCCGTCTTAACCATGAAGGCGAAACCAAAGTTACTTTTTTTCGTTACCGAAGACTGGTACTTCTGCTCGCATCGGTTGCCGCTGGCCGTCTCAGCGCAGGCCGCCGGTTATGAGGTAGTGGTACTAACCCGGGTTCGTGCACACGGGGACTTGATCCGAGATGCTGGGCTGCGACTGATCCCGTTTGAAATTGCGCGGACCGGGTTGAATCCATTTCGGGAGGTATGGACTTTGTTTCGGCTGATGCGCCTGTATCGAGGGGAACGGCCGGCCCTCCTGCATCATGTGGCGCTAAAACCTGTGATCTATGGCAGTATCGCGGCGCGTTGGGCCGGCCGACCGGCCATCGTCAACGCGCTCGCAGGCATGGGATGGCTCTTTTCGTCTCGGGGAGCTACCCGTGGACTGAGAAGAGTGGTTCGGTCGGTTCTTGGCCGTTTGCTACAGAGGGGGCTGACCTTAGTGCAGAATCCGGATGATGCCCGCATGTTGGTCGAGGCCGGCGTGCCCGCGTCCTTGACCAGGCGAATTCCTGGCGCGGGGGTGGATCTCAACCTCTTCCGGCCTCAGCCGGAGCCGGCGGGGATACCCATAGCACTCTTCCCGGCGCGGCTTTTGTGGGACAAGGGCGCTGGTGAATTTGTTGCTGCTGCCAGGATTCTTCGGAAGCGGAATGTCGCTTTACGCTTCGTGTTGGCGGGGGAGCCGGACAGTGCGAACCCGTCGTCAGTTAGTCATGAACAATTGCGAGCCTGGGTATTAGAAGGTGTGATTGAACACTCGGGTTGGATTCAGGATATGCCCGGCCTGCTGGCAGCTTCGCACCTCGTCTGTCTGCCTTCCTATTATGGCGAAGGCATCCCAAAGTCGCTGATCGAAGCGGCAGCAGCGGGGCGGCCCATCGTCACGACTGATATGCCAGGTTGCCGTGAGGTTGTAAGCGACGGTCGCAACGGGTATCTCGTTCCACCGAGGGATGCGGAGGCACTGGCGAACGCGCTCGAGCGACTGAGTACGAATGCCGAACTGCGCCGACGCATGGGCTCCGAGGGACGCAGGCGTGCGGAGGAAAGTTTTGGGCTTGAGGCGGTCATCCAGCAAACCCTGAGCCTGTATGAGGAGGCTTTGAAATGAACGTTTTAGTCACGGGCGCTACTGGGTTTGTGGGCCAGACCTTGGTGCGAAGATTGGTTTCGCACGAAGGGCATGACGTGCGATGCGCCATTCGAAAGCAGCGTGATGGATTTGAGGGCACCACGCACGTCCATGTGGTAGGGGAAGTGGATGCGAGTACTGACTGGCAGCGGGCTTTGGTCGATGTCGATTGCGTTGTGCACCTCGCCGCACGCGTCCATGAGATGCGTGACCATTGTCATGATCCGTTAATGGAATTTCGCCGTGTGAACACGGAGGGCACGCTCAACTTGGCGCGCCAAGCGGCGAAGGCTGGTGTTCGGCGATTGGTATATCTCAGTTCAATCAAAGTCAATGGTGAGACAACAGTTACAGATGGGACATTTACGCCAAACGATTTGGCCGCACCGCAAGATCCTTACGGCATCAGCAAGCACGAGGCTGAGGTCGGTCTGTGTGAAATCGCTCGCACAACGGGAATGCAAGTTGTCATCATTCGCCCTACACTTGTATATGGAAAGGAGGCCAAGGGAAATTTTAAATCCCTTATGAAACTCGTTGCACGCGGCCTCCCTCTTCCGCTCGCTTCCATCGACAACCGCCGCAGTTTTGTGGGTATAGATAACCTTATTGATTTCATAGTTGCTTGCCTTGAGCACCCCTCCGCCGCAAATGAAACATTCTTCGTAAGCGACGGCGAGGATCTTTCCACGCCAGATTTAATTCGGCGAATGGCTCGCGCGATGAATCGACCCGCGCGTTTATTGCCTGTTCCGGTGTGGGCTTTGAAGGCGGGGGCTTCGTTGATCGGCAAGGGTGATGCGGTGCAGCGCTTGTGCGGCAACTTGCAGGTCGATATTTCGAAGGCTCGGAGTTTGTTGGGTTGGGTGCCGCCTGTGTCTGTAGATGAGGGGTTGAGGAGAGCGGTGGGTGGCGATTGGTGACTAGAGATTGGTTAATGGGGAGTGGGAAGTGGGCACCGCGGTTGCGGGACGCGCTTACGCGCGGATTGGCGAATAGTAACAGCTAGCGAGAGGCCTTGGTGACAGAATGATTTACTTAAACAAAATTCTTCCAATAATATTTCTTCCGATCGGACTTACGATGATTCTGGTTGGAGCGGGACTGATTCTAAGAAAGAAAGTCCTATGCTGGACTGGGTTGGGGCTTCTTCTTTTGCTGAGCACGGGATTCGTTAGCAGGAAACTGATGAGGTGGGTAGAGGGAGTGGAAGACAGGGGTGTCATCCAGGATGTGAAAACCGCCGATGCAATTGTTGTCTTAAGCGGAATGATTGAGGAGCGAAAGAACGCCCCTCTCGGCGAGTGGTCGGGTGCGGTGGACAGATTTGAAGGTGGAGTTGATCTTATACAAGCTGGGAAAGCGCCTTTGCTAATTTTTACGGATGGATGGGTGCCGTGGATACCAAATGGGAAGCCCGAAGGGGAAATTCTGGCGCAAAGAGCCGTTAGGCTGGGAGTTCCAAAAGATAAGATTCTGGTAACGGGGAAAGCGCAGAATACGCAAGAAGAGGCGACTGCTGTGAGGCAAGTTGGCAGAAACTGGTGGGTGACGGGAAGTAATCCGAGGATCATTCTTGTGACAAGTGCATTTCATATGAGAAGAGCCGAAATGCTATTTCGGAAAAGCGGATTTGAGGTGACGCCGTTTCCAGTTGACCTGCAGACCTCGGAGAACAGCGAAATTACACCCCTCACTTTTCTGCCATCTGCCCAAGCATTGGCGAGGAGTGAGACAGCGATAAGGGAGATGATCGGACTTGCGTACTATTGGGCTATTGAAAGATGAAAAATTGCTCAATGGGCAAAAGGAGAAAGTGAGTGAGCAGTAATTAGCGGACGATCAGCTTGGGGGGGAGCAAGAGATTATGCTTGTTGAGTGGTAAACCGTTAAACTTTATGAGGCGTATTTTTGATGTACTGGTAGCGCTGGGGTTGATGCTGATCCTTGCGCCTCTATTTCTTCTCGTGGTGTTGGGGGTCAGGCTGACTTCAGCGGGGCCTGTGCTCTTTCGGACGCGTCGGGTAGGTAAGAATAGTGGGCTTTTCACGATGTATAAGTTTCGCACGATGCGAATAGATACCCCGCAGGTGGCAACGCATCTTTTGAAAGAACCTGCCAAGTTTATAACACCATTCGGAGCATTTTTTCGCCGTACTAGCCTTGATGAACTGCCGCAGTTGATCAATGTACTAAGTGGCGATATGACGCTGGTAGGGCCTAGACCCGCGCTGTTCAATCAGGATGATTTAGTGGCCTTGCGAACCGCAAGAGGAGTTGACGCGCTGACCCCAGGAATTACGGGCTGGGCGCAGGTCAACGGACGGGACGAGCTACCGATTCCAGAAAAAGTGAAGCTTGATGAGTGGTATCTGAAGAATCGGAGCGCCTGGCTGGATCTCAAAATACTCGGAATGACAGTTTTCAAAGTGATACGGAAGGAAGGGGTGGTGCATTAGGGGGTGGGGAGTGAGCCCCGCAGTGCGGCCCCAACGCAGGTCGGGGTAGAGACGCACGCGCGCGGATTGGTGATTGGTGGCGGCAATCATTACAAATAATGTTAAAGACTATAGAACAGAGACTTATGGTAATAGAGGGCGAAACGCAACCTTTTACCTTTTGATTGCTTAATAAATCAAAAATGACGATTATAAAAGGGCTATGTTTATGTGGAATAAATTAACCCGGGTCCTACTTCTCCAGTTGCTCTACTCGGCAGTGTTGGTGGTGTCGCTGTTCGCAGCGTTTCAGTTGAGGTTCGATTTCT